>Ga0207024_10311_pt1 | contig 11420 bp, 11 predicted proteins | sample Alteio_BWMinCont_44_FD_153470 | JGI IMG/M metagenome (GOLD analysis project Ga0207024, IMG submission 153470) | Enriched cells from forest soil in Barre Woods Harvard Forest LTER site, Petersham, Massachusetts, United States -... | ecosystem: Environmental > Terrestrial > Soil > Temperate forest >...
AAGTTGCGCAAATTCTTGTGCATCTTGGTGTAATCTACGCATTTCTGCGGCGAAATAATCGGGTTTCATCACCACCTCATAATTAATGCAAATTAACTTTAATTATACATTAAATAATTTAAAAATGCCAATAAAAAATAAATTTTGATTTTTAATCTGTTACAGTTGTAACAAATCGAACAGTCTGTGCTATAATTTAATAAAATATAGAGGAACTTAACATGAGTATGGCTATTAGAATTAATGAGACTATTTATGATGCAGCCGCTAAAACGGCTAAAGCTGAATGCCGCACAACCGCTTTACAAGTAGAATATTGGGCTAAAATTGGTAAAGCTGCCTTAGAAAATCCTGATTTACCTACTGATTTTATTAGAGATATTTTAGTAGCTCGCGCACAGGATCGCAGTTTAGCCGAAGCTTTTGTGCCTGAAGGAAAAGGACAACTTCATGCAAGACATTAAGGTTTTGCAAATGCCCGTTTTTAAACGGACATATAAAAAATTGCATCAGAATCAAAAAGTAGCTGTTGATGAAGCGATTAGTGATATTACTCAAAACCCATTCTTAGGGGAAGCTAAGAAAGGTGATTTAAATGGCGTATATGTTTACAAGTTTGAGTGCGTCAAACAACAGTTTCTTTTAGCCTATGAGTTTGATCCAAAAACTCGTATTTTATTGACTTTGGGTGTACACGAAAATTTTTATCGCGATTTGAAAAAAATCAAATAATTTTCTATTTGATTGTTATACTTTAACTTTAAAATTGCTCTAACTTTATGAGGATATATCATGGATTCCAAGCTAAAAACGTCGGCTGATGGCCAACCCTATTTAGAAGTAAAATTAACCGGTTACTCACTCATTACCGACCCCATTTTGAATAAAGGCACATCATTTTGTGATAAAGAACGCAGAGAATTTGGTTTATTGGGTTTACTTCCCCCTGTAGAAGCGAATTTGCAAGAACAATGTTTGCGCTCTTATCAAGCTTTTAAAAGTAAAGATTCCGACTTAGAAAAATATCTTTATTTGCGGGATTTACAAGATTCTAATGAAACCGTTTATTATCGCTTAATGGTAGATCATATTACTGAAATCATGCCCATTGTTTACACACCAACAGTTGGTTTAGGTTGTCAACGTTTGAGCCATATTTATCGGCGTCCGCGTGGAATATTTTTAGCTTATCGTTATAAAGATCAAATCGAAGAAATTTTAGCGAACCCTCGTTTTGATGATGTTGAAGCCATTGTGGTTTCCGACGGCGAACGCATTTTAGGCTTAGGTGATCAAGGTGCCGGTGGAATGGGTATTCCAGTGGGTAAACTTGCATTATACAGCGGTTGTGCTGGTATTCACCCAGCTGCGACTTTACCTATTTTATTAGATACCGGCACAAATAATCCTGACTTGATTTCAGATCCACTTTATATTGGGGAAAAACACCCTCGTATTCGCGGACAAGAATATGATGATTTCATTCAAGCGTTTGTCAATGCAGTGAAAAAACGTTGGCCTAATGTATTATTACAATGGGAAGATTTCGCACAGCAAAACGCCTACCCTATTTTAAATAAATATCGCGATCAACTCTGCACTTTTAATGATGATATTCAAGGTACGGCAGCGATTGCCACGGGGACTTTGTTAGCTGCCGTGCAAGCCGCCCGCAGCCAGTTACGCGAACAAAAAATTGTAGTGGTTGGTGGTGGATCTGCTGGTTGCGGCATCAGCAATTTAATTATGCACGCTATGATCGATGAAGGCTTAACAGAACAAGAAGCGCGCGCAAAATTTTTTATTGTAGATCGCGATGGCCTATTAACCGACGATATGCCAAACTTATTGCCATTTCAAATTCCCTTTGCCCAACCCAAAACATTATTAAAGTCATGGACTTTAACGACACCTGGCCACGCCTTATTATTAGATGTCGTGAAAAATGTGCAACCCACCATTTTAATTGGTGTCTCTGGTCAACCTAAAATTTTCACCGAAGAAATTGTCCGGGAAATGGCTCGACATGTGGATTGCCCTATTATTTTACCCTTATCTAATCCCACCAGTCGCAGTGAAGCCTCTCCGATTGATTTACTACATTGGACTAATGATCGCGCTGTTATCGGCACCGGTAGCCCATTTGGTGAAGTGGTTAAGAATGGTAAAAATTATCGTATCGATCAAACTAATAACTGCTATATTTTCCCCGGCATGGGCTTAGGTTTAATTGCCGTTAAAGCTAAACGCGTGACGGATAAAATGTTTATGATAGCCGCCAAAGCCTTAGCCGATTGTTCACCCGCGAAAGACGATCCGGAAGCTAATTTATTGCCACCTTTAGATCAAGTGCGTGAGGTATCCTTTAAAGTGGCGCTGGCGGTGGCCAGAGAAGCGGTGAAAGAAAAATTAGCCGATGCTTACAGTGAGGAACAAATTATTAGTTTAGTGCAAAAGAAAATGTGGGAACCGGCTTATTTGCCTTATAAAAAATAAAATCCCCTCTCTAAATTTCCCACGGGCCTTTGGCAAGGTTTGATAAATTTATTTAAATATCGTAACATGGCTATTTTTCACCCTATTGCAAATTAGACGCGGCTGTTTTGCAGTACACTGCAAAATAGCCGGATTGGCAACAAGTTATAAATGAGTTAAGATAGCGCTATGAACTCGACTCCCAAATCCCTTATTAAACCCGACGATATCGTCTATGGTCTGCTCGATAAACCGCCTTTTTTTACCTCTCTATTACTCGCTATTCAGCAATTATTTGTGATTTTGCCCTATGTCGTTTTAGTCACCGTATTAGCTAAGGCGGCGAATGCCTCGTTAAGCGAAGCCATGAGTATGATTAGCTTAAGTTTAATCGCGATGGGAGTGGGTGCGCTGTTACAAGTTATTAAAAAAGGCCCCTTGGGTTCCGGCTATTTAGCGGCAGTGTGTCCAATGCCGAATTATTTATTACCCTCTTTAATTGCAGTAAAAATGGGTGGTTTAGGCTTAATGGCAGGCATGGTGTGTTTTAGCGGCCTTTGTCAAATTGGTTTAGGATGGTTCATTAAAAAATTGCGATTTCTATTCCCCAATGTCTTAACGGGTTTAGTGTTTTGTATGATCGGTATCGACATGGCCGAATTGGCATTGAAACAAATACTCAATGTGCAACTGGATATTCATAGCATCGAATATATTAAATCTCTTATTTGTTTTGGCTTAGCTTTATCTTTGATTATTATTTTTAATGTCTGGGGTCGCGGTTTATTTCGTCTCTTGTGTTCAGGCCTCGGTTTAATTATTGGCGCTGTAATTGCTTATTTTTTAGGCTTATTTACCCCCGATAAAATGGCCCAACTTCATAGTGCCAGCTGGTTTGCTTTGCCACATTTTCATTTACCTGCTTACCATTTTAGTTTTGATTTAATTTTAATTTTTGTGATAGCCAGCGTGGCTTCGGTATTACGCGGTATGGGCACCATTACTACCGCGCAAGAAATTAATGATGCCAATTGGCGCCGTCCGGATAATAGTAATTTAAAACGAGGATTATTCGCAGATGGTTTAGCGGCCACCTTTGCTGGTTTAGTGGGAACCATGGGCATTGGTTGTACGCCAAGTTCGGTTGGGGTGTCAAAAGCCTGCGGCGCCACCAGCCGACGGATTGCTTATTTTATTGTGGTATTGTGCTTTATCTTAGCTTTATGCCCAAAACTCGCGGCCTTATTTTTTGCCTTGCCAAGCAGTGTGATTGCCGCAGGCCTTATTTTTACCAGCTGCATTTTATTTATTGGTGGCTTACGGATTATCACGGCGACACAAATTGATGCGCGCAAAACTTTTATTGTCTGCATTGCTTTATTTGCAGGGCTTAGCACGGAATTATTTCCCGCGTTTTACCAACAATTTCCCACTTTACTGCAACCAATTGTCAGTTCTTTATTAACCTTTGGAACTATTACCGCCTTTATTTTAAATTTAATTTTCCGTATTGGAATCAAGCGCAGTGAACATTTAGTATTTGATAGTGCCAATGATGAATTTGAAAAAGATTTAAAAGCACGAGTGACTAAATTAGGCTTGCGGCCCGCAGCTTCCGATGCGATTTTAACTTCATTTGCTAAAGTCGCGCAGCTAATTATTGAAGGGCGACATAATAAAGGGCCAGTAAAAGGCACCTTTAGTTATGATGAAGTTAATTTTGTGATTAGCTTATATTATGAAGGCAGTTTAGTCACGATGCCCTCACGAAAAAATTACTTGCCAGATGATTTAGATGAAGAGAATGCTTTTATTGAAGGGATTAACACACTGTATAAAAACTTTTTTCCAGATCGCGTCGTTTCCCATATGGAAAACGGTATCGTGACTATCCGGCTACAGTTTGCCGTCTAGTCACGCTACCCTTTTATTTAACTAAATGATGGCTCTCGTCAAACCATAATTCGTCAAAATTTTTAGGTAAATCAAGCTTTTTGAAAATTTGCACTGCCACCGTCAATAAACCAGTAACTACCAATGCCCCGATGATTGCAACAATACTTAAAATAATCGCAGTTGTCATATCATATTCCTCCTTGTTGATGCTTTTTCCTAAGAACATTATGCTACTCCAACCCTAGAGTAGTGGATTATGACCATAATCCCATTCTTAAGATGTCTTAGTGGTATAGGACCACTAATAGCCAAATCCTATCAGCCTAATCAATAATAAGCTTATTTCTAACTTTTAGCTACTGAATAATAATTTTACAAACATAAGACTAGTTAAGTAATAATAGACTAAAAAATGGATTGTGTTATGATAATAATCAATTTTTTACCGTAATATTAAACCAATAAGAAATTATCATATATGACACACAAAATTTCCCTGGGCGTTTTCCTGGTTTTATTTATCATCTTGTTATTGTATTTATTTATCCGCCCTAATATTCATGTAGTCATCCCGAAAAAAGTTTATCGAAGTGCGCAGTTAAGCCCGGGTGATTTAGTCTACTTTATTCACAAAGAAGGTATTAAATCAGTCATTAATCTCCGCGGTGGCGATGACAACAATGACTGGTATCGGGATGAAGTGAATGCCGTTCAAAGTAGCGGCATCCATTATTATCATTTACAAATGAACGCTTATCAAATTACCACGGCGAGCAATTTACAGGCTTTGGTCAATTTAATCCAAACTGCGCCTCAACCGATTCTGTTTCATTGTGCAGGCGGCTCCGATCGTACCGGTCTGGCTTCAGCATTAACGTTAATTTTGGAACAAAATGCTGATTTAGCCACCGCTAAACAGCAATATACTTGGCCTTATTTAGTTATTTATAATGATAGTACGGCCCTACTCACGATGCCATATTATGAAAAATGGCTTGAGCAAAATAACCTAAGTAGTAATCGAGATAATTTATTACGCTGGATTGGACAATTAAAAGCTGGGGTGAATTATCCTTGTGATTGGTATGATGGAAATTGTTTGGCTCATAGTCAGTTTAAATAATAAAATATCCCCCTCGCCCCACGCAGTGGGGAGAGGGGCGGGGTGAGGGGTTTCAAATAGAAATGCCCCCACCCTAACCCTCCCCCGCAAGCGGGAGAGGGGATAAAATAAAAAACTAAGGAACAACTATGCACGATTATCAAAAACACTTTATTGAATTTTGTTTAGCAAAAAATGTCTTACGCTTTGGTGAATTTACGTTAAAATCAGGCCGCTTAAGCCCCTACTTTTTTAATGCAGGTGCGTTTAACAGCGGTGAAGATTTAGCTATTCTTGGTGGCTTTTATGCCGCTGCCATTGAAGAATCAAAAATTAAATTTGATATTTTATTTGGCCCCGCTTACAAAGGCATTCCTTTGGTTTGTGCGAGTGCCATTGCCATGGCCAGCAATTTCGAAAAAAATTATCCTTATGCGTTTAATCGCAAAGAAAAAAAAGATCATGGTGAAGGTGGCGATATTGTCGGTGCCGATATTAACAATAAAAAAATTTTGTTAATTGATGACGTCATTACCGCCGGCACGGCAATTCGTGAATCCGTCGCCGTGTTACAAACTCATCACGCCAGTTTAACTGGGGTGGTCATTGCCATTAATCGCCAAGAACGCGGCACAGGCGCTGTCTCTGCCATTCAAGAAGTGGAACAGCTTTATAAAATTCCCGTGATTAGTATTATTACCCTAGATAATATTATTGAATATTTGCAGGCTGATAAAAAATATCATAGCCACTTAGAGAAAATACAAGGTTATAGAAAAGAGTTTGGGGTTTAGTTAATATGCCTGGAAACTCATTAGCCGATAATTTTGCAGAAGGCGATCTGCTATACGGTCTTCAAACAACGAGAGAACCTATTACTCTTGCATTAATGGGCAAAATAAACTCGCAACCAAATCCACCATTTCAAAATAGTGCGCCCGTCACAGTTGATCAAATTAATCAACTCTTATTTTCATCTGAAGGAATTAGAAAAATTACTTTAAAAGATGTTTTTCAACAAGCTAGCTATCCTTTTACTATTGCAGAGCATTTTTTACAAACTCATCGAAACTATTTAATCAATCCTCATGATGAGTGCTGCCAAAAACTTGGAATAAATAATCTTATTGCTATAAGTGAAGGTAAGATTCCTCCCTCAATTAGTAGAAGTAGAAAAGAAATAAGTTTATTGAATCGTGCACGAAGGCGCTCAGTTAAAATAGGATTCAATCATTATAAAGTGCATTTTTTACTTGCTGGGATAGAAGCAGAAAAAGTTTTTGACGAAGCAGCGAGTTTAAACACCCCCAGCATTCCCGGCCTAAATTCCCGACCAAGGAGAAGATACATATATGACTCTTTTACTTCTGCAGAATTACGCTATGTTTTATCAAATTATGAACGCCTTGAAAATAGTATTAAATTTTATATACAAGATGAAGCAAAAGATTACTGCCTAGCAGAAGCTTATAGGGAAGTTGATTTATTTATTTGGCTTGCCGAAGAAGAAAAAAAAATTATTAAAGCAAGAAACCCTCAAGGCGGTTTTTCTGAAGGCCCTATTACCTGCTGGATGCGCAAAAGATTAAGCCAAGGCAAATTAGCGTTAGCTACCTTACAGCGCTTACAAGAAAAATTGCAATTTCACTTTATTTAAGCTAATCTGCGATTATAGAAAAGAGTTTGGGGGTTAATACGATTAAAGGGTCAGCTATGTTCTCTAATAGAGAGTTGTTTGCAGGATTATTTAAATATGTTAAAAACAATCAAAACCTACCTAATGGAATTTTGAGTACTATAGGTTTTATTAGCGGAGTTTATGAAGAACGTTTACTAGACGCTATTCGATTAGGTGAACATGAACATCCTATTTTTTCAGATCCTCTTTGTGATCTTTGTTTATTGCGCTTAATACAAAATGGTAGAGTAGAATTTTATCAAGGTATAACGGTTTATATTTATTTAATGGCTTTAGCCCAATTCTCACCTAAACAAGAATTAAGAGAAGAAGATATTCCGGACTGTAAACGCTTGGATCGTCCAATGGCTATTGTTTCATTAGCTACGGCTCATGCTCTAACTGTTCAAGGACAGGAATTTTTAAGGAAAATATGCACTAATTTTGAAAAAATAGGCTTAAACCTTAATAAGATAGCGTTAGAACTATTTATTATAAAGTTAGCTCCCGTTGACAAATGGTTATTAGAATTAACTACCTTTGTTAATGAAGAAACTCAAAATATCTATCCTACCTCTTATGATCGGATTCTCTGCGCAACAATAGAGGCTATTCCTTTCATAGCTACCCGCAGAATTGACCGGCAGAAATCTGTAACAAGATACGCTTGTTTAATCCCATCTTTTGCTATTATAAATTATATAAAAACTGAAGTATTCAAAAACAACAGCATTTTGCAACCATTTTTTGGTTCGATAAAACAGGAAACATTAGATGAATCTCGTAAAAAGCAAATTTATTTACTCGGAATTTATTCTAAACGAATACAGAGCAATACAAAAACAACACATAACTTGAGATGCGGCCCTTTGCCGCATTATTTACATGACTTAACCCATAGTTTTGCTATATGGTTATTGACTCCCTATCTTCCTATTATTGCAGAAGTAGAATTAAAATTATTAAATTGGCAACGTCGTTATCCATATTTTACTAAGGACTTAGCATACTATCTATTTATGTTAAGAGATTTTAATTTAACTCCCTTAAAGGATTTTTCTGAAGCACAAACACGATTTTGGCAATATTTAGCTTGTGTATTCTCTATTGTACCTGGAAACACGGTATCAAAAGCAACTTTTTATCCTCAAAATACAGTCTCTTCAAACACCAAAGATGCAGCACTAAGCAATCTTATACCAGATCACTTATTATTATTAATTTATAAAGAAATGGTAAATTTGTTTATAAAAAATGTTCCTCAAGAAGATAATATATGGTACAAAATTTTTCTACATTTAGAAAAAACTATGGGGCCTGATTACCGAAACCCAAATGTCATTCAGGCAATAAAAAATTTAGCTGTTAACTTTTCAGCTGATGAATTCGGCAGTGAGTGCGCGCTATTTGGTAAATTAAATCAAAGACCTATTCCCTTTTTATCGATGGTAACCATTGATTGGCAAGCTTGGCAAGAGTTACTTATAAGCAACACAACTAGTGAGGCTATATGGAAAGCTGCCACTTCGCATCCTCAACGCCATACTGAATTATTAGCATTAATAAATCAGCATGGTTTAGTGTTCTTTCATCCGATAATTCCTCTGTCTATGGCAAACCGTGGGAAATTTTTACAGTTTATTCAACAGAAGTGTAGCAGCGTAATTGAAACATGAGATTAATTAGACAGGGTTTAGTTAGAAAAAACTAAAACGCGTTAAAATGATTTTTAACGCGTTCCATCTCTCGATGCGGCTCAGGGTTATTATATCTCATCCCAGCTCAATGCGCATTTATTTTAGCTACAGGAGTACCATATAGGCGCATCCGGATTTTATCAGGAATTACAAAATGAGGACCGACGATATCTTCAGCTGATGCCAATGAGAACTTTCCTCCTGGCCCGGCCTTCACACCTCTATTTTTAAACGGGTCATTTAAAATATAATCTAAGGTGCCTTTATTATTTTTTCGAATAAACACAATAAAATTTTTCGAGCTAATACTACGCCCATCTTGCGTTATTCCATATAAATTATAATGTAGCTTGGCGGAGCGAGGAGTATGAATAAAATGAGGTACACGCATTTCATAGAAAGAAACTCCGCCGCTCGTTTTAGCGAAAACACGTTCAGCATATTTTCTACCCAATAAAAATACCATAGCTAATATTTTATTTTTTGCATATAAAATATTAGCAGTTAACTGAAATGCTTCTCCTTGACAACCAATTTCCTCTTGTATTGCTTTAATTTTATCCGTCATATCTTGATTACTGATTATTAATCTTTGGGTACTACGTTGCGCACGTATCCATAATAAACGTTTTAATTCTACTTCTAAGTCTAACCATAAATTTGATGAATCAAAATCCATAGGTTCAGTAAATAATTCTTCACTTAATACAGTAATATCATGCAATTTGTAGCTATATCTTGCATCTCCAAGAAAACTATTAATTGTGACTCTCAGCTTACCATGAAACTCCATTAGCTGTTCTAAGGGCATATTTTTATAATCTTTATAAAAGCTTATCCATCTCAACCAGTCAAACTGAAGATTAGCTTTAATAGCAGGCGTCAATAGTTTAAGAAAAACATCGATATCAGCAAACAAGGCTTTTTTAGAAATAGCAGGAGGAAAAGGCATAATTATTCTTATTAAAATTATTAGATTTATGCACAATTATATTATTATTTTATTAAGGAAATATGAGGATCTGTTTACAAATTGTTTTAACCAGTAAAATTTGTTAGCATATTTTGCAATATTTTATCTGTACTATTGGTCACTGCAAACATTATCTACAAATTGGTGACCTAAATCAGAAGCAGCAGCATCAGGATTGGTATTTAAACTTATGTCAAGATAACTGCAAATAGTATTCCAACGTGATAAACAGGCGGGCGATCCATAAAGATTTAAACAGGTTGAGGTAATATCTGCTTGCATAGTAGCAACAGTTATACAGCCAGGATAAGTAATGGCAATGTATTGTGCAAATCCACACCATGCGTAAGCATTCGACATTAATCGTATTGCAGGTATAGAAAGTTTATTAGGCATATCATAATTAGTTGGACAAGCAGTAGCTATTTTAGTTACTTGCGAATTTGAAGTTGGGGTGGCGACTGCGATAAAATTTATAAGTGATAAAAAAGCTCCCAAAATCAAAAAATATTTTTTCACAATCCAATCCTCCTAAAATATTCAAATCAATCCCAGCTTAATGCACCACCAGTTTGATACTCAATTACGCGTGTTTCGAAGAAATTTTTCTCTTTATTTAAATCCATCATTTCGCTCATCCACGGGAATGGATTTTCCGCACCTGGGTATTGTTGTGATAAGCCAATTTGCGCACAGCGACGATTGGCGATGAATTGTAAATATTCTTCAAACATTTCCGCATTCATGCCTAAAATGCCGCGTGGCATGGTATCAGCGGCATATTGATATTCCAGCTCAACGCCGTCTTTGATCATCGCAACCATGTCGGCTTGAAATTCTTCCGTCCAAAGGTGGGGATTTTCAATTTTAATTTGGTTAATGACATCAATACCAAAATTCATGTGCATGGATTCATCGCGCAAAATATATTGTAACTGTTCGGCTGTACCGGTCATTTTATTGCGTCGGCCCATCGACAAAATTTGCGTGAAACCGACATAGAAAAAGATACCTTCAAATACCACATAAAACGCGATTAAATCACGTAATAAACGTTGATCGGTTTCCGGTGTACCAGTATGAAAATGGGGATCTGCTAAGCTTTGGGTGTAAGGCAAAGACCATTCGGCTTTACGCGCCACCGATGGCACTTCGCGATACATATTAAACACTTCGGCTTCATCCATGCCTAAGCTTTGAATAATATGTTGGTAAGTATGCGTATGCAACGCTTCTTCAAAAGCTTGACGCAAAATATATTGCCGGCATTCTGGGTTAGTAATGTGCTTATAAATCGCTAACACTAAATTATTCGCCACCAAAGAATCAGCAGTGGCAAAGAACCCTAAATTGCGTTTAATAATCGTGCGTTCGTCTTCGGTTAAGCCATCTTTACTTTTCCATAACGCCACATCGGCCGTCATGTTAATTTCATTGGGCATCCAATGGTTAGAACACGCATCCAAATATTTTTGCCAGGCCCATTGGTATTTAAATGGCACTAATTGATTTAAATCCGCACGGCAGTTAATGATTTTTTTATCATCCACTTGAATGCGCGCCGCACCCATGGTTGGTGCTTCTAAGCCAATTGCATTG
>Ga0207024_10312_pt1 | contig 11390 bp, 10 predicted proteins | sample Alteio_BWMinCont_44_FD_153470 | JGI IMG/M metagenome (GOLD analysis project Ga0207024, IMG submission 153470) | Enriched cells from forest soil in Barre Woods Harvard Forest LTER site, Petersham, Massachusetts, United States -... | ecosystem: Environmental > Terrestrial > Soil > Temperate forest >...
GTCATTCTCGCAAGGAGCGTTAAGCGACGATGCGGGAATCCAAGGTTTTAGTGAGATCATCAGTAAGAGAATGGCTTTTTGGATGCCCGCTTATTTCTCTCGCACTTCTTTTTTAATACTTTGCCTGGCGAGCATGACGGCTCAGCGAAGTTTTAATGTGATTTATTCAGTATAACCCCTATCGAGAACAGCGTCAATACATTGTACATACATATTAATGTGCCACAGTGGTGTAACGCAAATTCAATTCTCGCGCTGCCTTCACATCATCTAAACGGCGCACGGGCAAGGTATAGGGCGCACCTTTAACAAATTGCGGATCTTTTTCGGCCTCATTTTTGATTTTGATCATCGTCTCCACAAAGGCATCAAGCTCAGCAATGCTTTCGGTTTCCGTCGGTTCTACCAACAAACATTCTGGCACGACTAATGGGAAATAAGTTGTTGGTGCATGATAACCATAATCCAATAAACGTTTAGCAAAATCCATGGCGGTCACGCCTAAAGCTTTTGCTTGTGGTGTCATAGTAATAATAAACTCATGCGAAGCGCGACGCTCTGGCAACGCTAAAGTAAACCCGGCTTCGGCTAAGCGAACCATTAAATAATTGGCGTTGAGAGTGGCTAATTCACCCACATCATGTAAGCCTTTGCGACCTAAGATACGAGCATAAAAATAAGCACGCAATAAAATACCGGCATTCCCTGAAAAGCAAGATAATTTACCAATCGTTTGTGGCACTTCTTTTTCAGTGAGCCAAACATATTGTTCACCTTGTTTACCAACCATCGGAATCGGTGCAAAGGGTTTAACACGATCATTAAAAGCGATTGCGCCTGATCCAGGACCACCACCGCCATGCGGTGTGGCAAAAGTTTTGTGTAAGTTCATATGCATCACATCAAAACCCATGTCTCCAGGGCGACATTTGCCTAAAATTGCATTCAAGTTGGCGCCATCGTAATACAATAATCCACCCGCGGCGTGAATGATGCGGGCAATTTCTTGAATGCCGCGATCAAATACACCAAGCGTGGAAGGATTGGTTAACATAATCCCTGCAGTTTGTGGACCAACGGCGGCACGTAAAGCATCGAGATCCACATCACCATCGTCTTTAGTCGGAATTTCTTTTACCGTATAACCACATATTACTGCTGTTGCAGGATTGGTGCCATGCGCCGCATCCGGCACAATAATTTCCGTGCGGGCATGATCGCCACGTGCTGCGTGATAAGCTTTAATCATTGCGACGCCGGCAAATTCACCTTGGGCACCAGCCATCGGTACTAAAGACACACCGGTCATACCCGTCACTTCAGCAAGAATTTCTTGCAATTCATATGCACATTGCAAATAACCTTGACTGTGCTCTAAATCAGCTAACGGATGACGCGCAAGAAAATCTGGCAACATCGCTACACGATGTACACCACGCGGATTATATTTCATGGTACAAGAACCGAGCGGATAAAAATTTGTGTCAATCGAAAAATTCTTTTGCGATAGTTGGGTGTAATGACGCACCGCTTGTAATTCAGAGACTTCCGGTAAGACAGGAGCCGCTTTGCGTAAATATTTCGCGGGAATATCACTGACATCAGCCGTGTGTTGCAAAAGTTGTGCCGTCGCATTACGGCCTGGATGGGAACGTTCAAATATATTCATAGTTTATTCCGAGTTTTTGCCGTCATCCCCGCGTAGGCGGGAATCCAGCATTAAATAATTTTTTTCATTTCATTGACATACTGATTTAAATCACTTGCTGTTTTGGTTTCAGTTGCACACACTAAAATACAATTTTTCAATTCAGGATAATCGGCATCCAGTGCGTAACCGCCCAAAATACCTTGCGCACTTAATTGCTTTAATATTTCACTCGATGATTTATTGCAACGTATTACGACTTCATGGAAGAACGGCCCAGTAAATGCTTGCGTGATGCCACTGATCGCCGTTAATTTTTCTAATAAAAATTTGGTATTGGCATGTGATTGGCAAGCGGTGCGATACAAGCCTTCTGCGCCCATTAAACTCAAGTAAATGGTGCCCGCTGTTACTAATAAACCTTGATTGGTACAAATATTAGAAGTCGCTTTGGCACGACGAATATGTTGTTCGCGCGCCTGCAGAGTTAAAGCATAACCGACTTTACCATCTAGATCGACCGTTTGCCCAATAATACGCCCAGGCATTTGCCGGACAAATTCTTGTTTGCAAGTGATGAAACCAAAATAAGGTCCACCTGAAGCTAATGGTACACCAAACGATTGACCTTCACCGCAGGCAATATCAGCACCTTTTTGGCCCCACTGTCCAGGCGGCGTTAATAATGCCATCGCCATGGGATTAACAACTGCAATTGCAAAAGCATTTTGCGCGTGTGCCCAATCCGTCAAAGCATCGATATCATCAATCACACCAAAGAAATTCGGTTGCGGAATTACAAGCGCAGTTAAATCTGAGCCTGCGTGGGCTTTTAACTGTGATTGATCTACACGCCCTGTGTGTGGATCAAAACCAATCTCGATTAATTCAATACCTTGTTGGCTAACAATGGTTTTGACCACTTTGCGATAATTAGGATGTAAAGTTGTGGGCATTAAAATACGTTTAGCTTTAGCGTGTTTATTGGCACGCACCGCCATTAAAATGGCTTCTGCCACTGCCGATGCTCCTTCATATAAAGACGCGTTTGACACATCCAGCGCCATTAAATTTGCCATCATGGTTTGATATTCATACAACAATTGCAAGGTCCCTTGACTGGCTTCCGCTTGATAGGGTGTATACGCCGTTAAAAATTCACCACGACCAACAATATCCCACACCGCGGCAGGAATGTGATGTTCATACGCACCCGCACCAATAAAATTTAATTGATAGTGATCTTTGCTGGATAACTCTTTACCCAAACGCATGGCTTCCATTTCCGTAATAGCGACTGGAATTTTTTTCATTTCCTCAATAATTAATTGGTTCGGAATTTCATCGAACAAATCGCGAATAGAATTCACGCCAATGGTTTTTAACATTTGCTGAATATCAGCTGTTGTATGCGGGGTAAAAGACATAGGGATCTCACTCTTGAAAAAGAGCGTTATTTTAGCTGGAATTCTTTATTTTTGACACATTATTAATGTTATTATTTTAATAGGCATACAACACTTGCTAAAACTGATAAAAATTTGTACAATGCTTTCGGCAAATTAGCCCACCCTTTTCTTTAGAGCTAATTTGCTATAAGTTTGAAAGTCAAATTTTTAATAATAAATTAACCAAAGGATAATAAATATGTTTACTATTTCTAGCAGCAAAAAAGTTTTATTAATTATAAGCTCGTTAGCTTTATTCATGAATTTTTCATCTGCCTCAGCGGCCTCTACTAATTTTGTCGATACCGGGATGAAATCTCAAGTACAAGCGATGACAGCTGATAACAGTCATATATATGCAGGTGGTACCGATTCTTCTGGACATCCTTTTGTTTCTAGTTATGATCCTACCACTAACACATGGACAGATATCACAAGCAATTTAAGTGCTGCGTTACCCAATTTAAATATTACTGCTCTAGCCTATGCTAATTCTCCATTTAACCACGAACCACCTGCGCTTTACGTTGCTGGGAACAGTTCAAATCAAGCATATGTTTATGAATATTTAAATGGGGCCTGGGTAAATGAGGATCCCCAGAATCAGATTAATGATTCTTCTGGCCAACCTTCATTTTTTCAAATAACTAGCCTAATAAGTCTTCCTAACTCACCAACTCAAAGTGGGTATGAGTTGTACGGTGAAGGGGCAATAGTAAGTAGTAGTTGTAATAATATACCTGTTGATCAGACTGCTTTAGTTGGTACACCTGGTAGCCAACTATGGCAAGTAGACTTTTTTGATACCATTGGAATAATTAATGCTACGACTGTATTGAATGATGGCAGCTTCTTGATAGTAGGACAAAATGCTAACACTGACGATGAATTTTGCAGTTTCTCTTGGAATGGACAATTTGCTTATACCATCTATCAGGGTGAAGGTGTTTTTATAAATAATGGTCTAGATACAAACGCTCCCGCTTTTCTAAAAGCTTTACAAACATATAACAACCCACAAGATAAACAAGCTGAATTATATACAGGTGGGATGAATAGTAAGGGGGCAGCCAGTGTTTATATTTATCAACCAGGTAGTTCACCAAGTAATTCTTCCTGGAAAGATATTAGTACAGGACTACCACAAAATAATAATTCAACGGTTGAAACGTTTGCAGTATTATATGGCGTCTTATATGCAGCCGGTGGAGATAATAAAGGTGATGCCTTTGTCTATCAATTTAATGGCATACCTACTGCCCCACAATGGAAAAACATCAGCAATACAGATATACCTTCTCAATATCAAACAACAAGCTTAATGACGTTGAATAGTACTTTGTATGCAGGCGGTGATTCACCTACTGGAGCTGCGCCTTTCCCTGGATTTGTTTATAGCTATACACCAGCTACTAAATAAATCTTTCGTTTCCCGCTTAAGTTTTGTGAAATTTAAGCGGGATTTCAAAATCCCTTATGACTTTCCAACCAACTCATATATTCCTGCACCCCTTCAGCAACTGTCTTAAACGGCGCCTCATAACCCACTGCACGTAAGCGTTGAATATTGGCTTCCGTAAAACTTTGATAATGACCTTTTAAATGCTCAGGGAAAGCAATATATTCAATATTGCCATGCTTATAAAAATTAATCACGGCATTAGCGATGTTATTAAATGGTTCGCTACGCCCGGTGCCGACATTAAAAATACCGGATACTTCAGGGTGTTCTAAAAACCATAAATTAACTTTGACAACATCATCAACATAAACAAAATCACGGCGTTGTTCACCATTGGCATAGCCATCAGTACCAACAAATAATTTGACTTTGCCAGCGTCACGCAACTGATTACGATGATGATACGCCACACTCGCCATCGAACCTTTATGCGATTCGCGTGGACCATAGACATTAAAATACCGTAAGCCGACAATTTGACTTTCTACCTCGGCCGCCACTTTGCGTACATATTCATCAAACAAATGTTTAGAATAACCATAGACATTAACCGGCGCTTCATTTTCTGTGTCTTCAATGAAAGTAGTATTATTGCCATAAGTTGCCGCGCTAGAAGCATAAATAAATTGAATGCCTTGTTCCACACAATAATCTAATAAAGTTTTAGAATATTGATAATTATTTTCTAATAAAAATTTGCCATTCCATTCCGTAGTAGAAGAACAAGCACCTTGATGAAAAATAGCTTCAATAGGCTCGGGGAATTCATCAAATTCAATTTGGGTAATGAATTCATCTTTGTCGATATAATCAGAAAATTTGGCCCCAACTAAATTATGAAATTTTTTGCCTTCAGTTAAATCATCCACGATGACAATATCATCGCGACCCATTTTATTTAAAGCAAAAACAATATTACTACCAATAAATCCAAACCCACCTGTTACGACGATCATGCTTGCTCCTGAATCCTTCTAATAATGCCGCTGGTTGAACAACCATCTTTAAACGATAAAATTTTAACCGTACCACCGTGTTCCATTACCGCTCGCGCACCGGCAATTTCTGCAACTTTATAATCACCGCCTTTCACTAATACATCGGGCAGAATTTTTTCAATTAAGCGTTGCGGCGTGGTTTCGGAAAATGCCACGACAAAATCAACGGCTTTTAAACCGGCTAATACTTTCATGCGCTCGCTTAAAGGATTAATGGGGCGTGATGGGCCTTTTAAGGCTTGTACTGAAGCATCATCATTAACCGCGACAATTAAATAATCACCCAAAGCTTTGGCTTCTTCTAAATAAGTCATGTGTCCGGCGTGCAAAATATCAAAACAGCCATTAGTCATGACCACGGTTTCTTGCCGTGCTTTAGCTTGTTGACGTTGATTCAATAATTGTTGTTCATTGACAATAATAGGATGAGGTTCACGCTCTAACGTCATCGCTTGTCGCAATTCACTGATGGTGACAGTCGCAGCACCCGATTTTGCTACCACTAAACCAGCGGCCAAATTGGCTAATACCATCGCTTGTGGCAATGATTGACCAGCAGCGACACTCGCGGCTAACACACCAATGACTGTATCACCCGCACCGGTTACATCAAATACATCACGCGCTTGGGTAGGGATAGTGATTGCCGGGCGATTTTTTTCAATTAACGTCATGCCCTTTTCACTACGCGTGATTAACAAAGCTTGTAAATTAAGTTGGTGCACTAAGGCTTGAGCTTTGCTTTCAATTTCCACTTCACTATAACAACGACCGACAATGGTTTCAAATTCTTTAAAATTAGGTGTGAGCAATGTAGCTCCACGGTATTTCGTGAAATCATCGCCTTTTGGATCAATAAAAATAGGGATTTGTTTAGCGTTAGCTAAGTTAATAAATTCTTGCACATCAACCAAAGTGCCTTTATTGTAATCCGATAAAATCACCGCTTGACTCGTGGTTAATAATTCGGTGAAATCTGGCACTAATAACTCTGCACTGATATCGTGTAATTTTTCTTCAAAATCTAAACGCATTAACTGCTGGTGACGACTAAGTATGCGTAATTTAGTAATAGTTGGTAGCACAGGTAATTTGGCAAAATGGCAATCGACCTTGGCGGTTGTTAAGATCTGTTCAATGGTTTTACCAGCTTCATCACGCCCCACCACACCTAACAAGCTGGCTTTTGCGCCTAAGGCAGTAATATTTAATGCCACATTACCCGCACCGCCAGCGCATTCACGCATATCATTAATATGCACCACCGGGACCGGTGCTTCAGGAGAAATACGGGAAGTTGGGCCTTGCCAATAGCGATCCAACATGAGATCGCCAACCACTAACACTTGAGCTTTCGAAAAATTAGGAATAGATAATGACATAGGGATATTTTAGCAGAAAAAAACCGTTATAATTCAGCTTATGAAAATCTATAAACACCCCAATCCTATTTTAGCGAAAAAATGGTATAACTTTTTAGCCATAAAATATTGGCCAATGTGGTTGGCGCTGGGATTATTAAGGCTTAGCACTTATTTACCTTATCGCGGCATGTTAGGTTTAGGTAAAATCCTTGGCTATTTATTCATGTGGATTTTACCTAAAAAGCGTCGTATTACTGCAACTAATTTGCGTTTATGTTTCCCCCATTTAAGTGAAACAGCAAGAGACAAACTATTACATGAAAGCTTCACTTCCGCAGGCATTGGTTTACTTGAAACGGCTCTTGCTTGGTGGGCTTCAGATAAGCGCTTACGTAAACAAGCTCATATTGAAGGAACCGAATTTCTAGCCGCGGCCATTGCACAAAATAATGGCGTTATGTTAATGACTGCGCATTTTACTTCAATTGAATTGGGCATTCGTTTATTATCGTTTGCAGGCCCAGTTTGCGTGATGTATCGACCGCAAAATAACCAGCTATTTGAATGGGTGTTGCAACGAGCACGTCGGCATTATGTGGTAGAAGGGATTACCCGTTATGATGCGGCAGGTATGTTGCGCTGCTTACGTGCAGGCCACGCTATCTGTTATACCCCAGATCAAGATTATGGGCGTATCAGCAGTGTTTTCGCACCATTTTTTGGCGTTCAAGCGGCTTCCGTAACGGGTACCTCACGGTTTTTAAAACGTACTAAATCACCCTTATTACCCGGATTTTATTATCGCGATAGTAAAACCCAAACTTATTATTTACAAATATACCCGGCATTAAATGATTTCCCATCGGATGACGAAGTAGCCGATGCCACTCGTATTAACCAATTAATTGAACAAGCCATTATGAAACATCCTGAACAATATATGTGGCAACATCGACGTTTCAAAACCCGGCCGATAGGAGAGCCTTACCCTTATGAATAGATTAATAATAATTATTGGATTAAGCTTAATTTCGAATTTAGTATCAGCCTACACTATAGAAGAATATTCTCAAGGCTTAACGCCGAATAGTAATCCGGGTGGCATTACTGTGGGGCCAGATAATAATCTCTGGGTGACAGAAAATAATATCAATAAAATCGCTAGAATAAAGCCTAATGGCGTTATTACGGAATATCCTATTGCCAACGCAAGTTCATCTGTCGGTTTAAGTGGAATCATAACGGGGCCAGATAATAATCTCTGGTTTATCGAAAGTAACAGCAATAAAATAGCTAAGCTGACGTTAACCGGCGAGCTAATAGAATATGCTATTCCTACTGCCAATAGCGGAGCCTTAGAAATTACCGTGGGGCCGGATAATAATCTCTGGTTCACTGAATTAAATGCCAATAAAATAGCTGTAATCAGCGTAAATGGCGCAATAACAGAATATGCTATCCCAAGTATAGATAGTCAACCTTATGGCATTACGTCAGATACTTCAATGAATGGTAAACTTTGGTTTACCGAATCAAAAGCAGGCAAAATAGCCAGTATTACTACGAGTGGAAACATAACAGAATATGCTTTGCCAAATTCAAATAGCTTACCCGTTACGATTACGCTTGGTAAAGATGGCGCGTACTGGTTTACTGAACGCAATACCAATAAAATAGGCCGCATTACCAATTTAGGCAAACTAACAGAATATCTGCTTCCACGCGCTGATAGCGGTTTAGGAGGTATTACTTCCGGGCCCGATGACACTATATGGTTTACCGAAGAAACTGCGAATAAAATAGGCGAAATTAGTGCACAAGGAGTTATTTCAGAATATGCTATCCCTACATTAAATAGTTATCCGCTGCGCATAGTGACAGGTCCTGATGCTAATATGTGGTTCACTGAATTTAAAACCAATAAAATTGCTGTCTTAACGCAATTTAATGCTTGATTTTTTAAAAAATTCCCGTATCATTGGCAAAATGCGATTTAATTACATTAATAATTAAAGGAGAACGTTGTATGGAAAACATTACTGATTTAATGTACTACCGAGTCACCACAGGTGACTTAGTTTATCATCCTATGCACCAAATTTGTCGGATCGTTAAAGCCGATGGTATGCTACGTACAATTAGTTTTTTAGCGCTTGAAAAACAAAATTTAATCTTAAAAACTGCCGAAGTATCGTGCAAAGAATTAACCCCAATAAAAGGAAATTTACTTATGAAACCGACGGATTTTCCCATTGACCCTACTCTAAATAATAACTCTACCACCGCTACTCAGAGTGATCCTATCAACGCCCCTAATACTAGCTTTGATGAGTTACCTTTTAATGAAGTTAAAAAACTCTACATTGAAAAAATCAAAGCCACTCAAGCCAACGATACCCGTAAATTAACGAAGTTATTGGAACAATATCCGGGTTTATTTTGCCAAGAAACCTTTGCTTATCTGGAAACCGTGTTTAAAATGGCTAGAGGGGTAATTTATAAAACCGAATGTGCGAAAAAAATTATCCCTTTAGCGCGTTATCGCAAAAAAGATAAGTAACTTCATCAATTACTTACCCTTTAGAAAGGGTAAGTAATTGCCTTTTTTAACCCTTTGTGCTGGCTTTTATTAATACAAGCTATGACTATTGCAACTAATTTAACTCAGCTTAAACAACGCATTCAACTAGCTGCCAAGCTTGCCAATCGCGATCCTGCTGATATTAAATTATTAGCGGTGAGCAAAACCCGAAGCCAAGCCGAAATAGCAATGGCAATTGCGGCCGGGCAAACTTGCTTTGGCGAAAATTATTTACAAGAAGCCTTGCCTAAAATAATCGCTCTACAAAATTATCATTTAGAATGGCATTTCATCGGCGCGATTCAAGCCAATAAAACCCGTAAAATTGCCGAACATTTTGCTTGGGTACAAAGTCTTGATAATGCTCACATTGCCAAACGCTTGAGTGAACAACGTCCTGCATATTTACCTCCGCTTAACGTGTGCATTCAAATTAATATCAATGATGAAGCCAGTAAATCGGGTGTACTAATTAATGAAGTAGATGCGCTAGCCAAGGCTATTTCGGACTATCCGAAATTACGCTTAAGAGGCTTAATGGTCATTCCTAAAGTAGTAAACACTCCAGCACAATTAAGCCACAGTTTTAAGCTTGTGCGAGAGAAATTTTTAAGCTTACAACAACAAGGTTTTGAGCTTGACACTTTATCAATGGGTATGTCACAAGATCTAGAACTCGCAATTGTTGCAGGCGCGACCATGGTGCGAGTGGGGAAGGATGTGTTTACCCTCAGTTCTGGATTCCCGCCTGCGCGGGAATGACGAACGTCGTCCTCGCGCAGGCGGGGACCCAGCTCTAATATAACTTTCTTTGAAAACGACAATTGTCTATTTTGAAGAAGATTAGGGCCAATGATAAACTTCTTTGAAACAGACAATTGTCTATTTCAAAGAAGGGCTTCAATAAGAAGTGTTCATCACAAGATAAGGCTATAATACAATGTATACAAAGGGTTAATCGTGGAAACACTTGAACAATATCTGGCGATCCAAGCATGGCAAATCAAAGACATTAAGGCCTCTATTAAAGAGGCGGATAGTCCTGATGCCAAATTTTACGATCATGAAGAAATTGTAAAGTGGGCTAAAACTTTAAGCAAGCAGAAAAAAGTATCAGCTAAATGAATTATTACGGCTGCATCATAGTTCAAAACAATGGCCAAAAAATCTAAAATAACTTTTAGGATTAAGAATTGCTCACCAAAAGATAACGCATAATCTGCTGCTCGGCAAACCGATGGCCGGCGTCGGTGGGGTGAATTTCATCCCAAAATAACCAGGTGTTGGCATCGCAATTGGTGGCGTCTTCACAGGCTTGCGTGACGTTAGTAAAGCCAAATTTTGCTGGGTCATCATATAAGGCTTTTTGTGCGCTGCTAATATCAACTAAGGTGACTGGGTAAGGTAGGCTTTCAACTAAATCGGATAAATCTTGATTAAATTTATCAGTTACTTTATTTAATTTAGTTTGGATTATCGGTTTGGCGCCAAAGGGGGTATCGCCTAGCAAGGGTAAATTGATCAAGATTAATTTTTGCGCGCCAGCATTATATAAACTATCTAAGGCTTGATGCAAGTTATTGATGGCATGGTCATAAATAGTATCGGGTGGATTAAACGATATATCGTGATAAAAGTCGTGTAAAAAATCGTTACCACCCGCCCAGATAATATAAAGTTGATTAGCATCAGCTTGGCCATTATTTTTAGCCAAATAATTATTTACCTGCGTTATGACGCCATCGGTTTCATTACCAGCAATAGCCCAATCATCACCGCCTTGATTGGATGGCGCTAAAGTGGTGTTTAAAGCAGCTGCTAAATATTCGGCCCAGACTTTGCCACCAGATGATGTATAGGGTGCGTCAGCGGCATTGCCCATGTCTGAT
>Ga0207024_10313_pt1 | contig 11372 bp, 12 predicted proteins | sample Alteio_BWMinCont_44_FD_153470 | JGI IMG/M metagenome (GOLD analysis project Ga0207024, IMG submission 153470) | Enriched cells from forest soil in Barre Woods Harvard Forest LTER site, Petersham, Massachusetts, United States -... | ecosystem: Environmental > Terrestrial > Soil > Temperate forest >...
TCCAATATAAAATGTCCAAAGGCGACGAATATATCTATGAAATTCGCGTCGATTCCAACCGCCAAGCCGAAGCGGGAGCCACGAAGCAACAAGAACACGATATTCTCACCATGAAAATGTCACAAAAAATCATGGCGGTGAATCCTGACGGCTCGTATAATCTGGAAATGATTGTGGAGCCCCAAAAACTTTCAAAAAACGGGCAAGATGTTAAGGTGGATCCAAACCAGCAAAAAGTAACGATGAAAATGTCCAAATCCGGAGAAATTTTGGAGACGTCACTACAAGGACCGGCCACTCAGCCTTCTTTTCCGACACGGCCGATTTTTATCAGCGAAACCTGGGAAGGCGAAAGTAAAGTTAATTTGCAAGATCCAACTACGGGTCAGCCCCTTCCTCCGGTTGCTTTAAAGTTTATTTATACTTTGACCGGCATTGAGAAAGTAAAAGGTTACGACTGCGCCCATATCGTTGTCAAAAATCCGGAGACAGAAATTTCCTTAAGTCAAGGATTAAGTCAAAAAATCTCCGCCCACGGGGATACGTTCTTTGCCCATAAAGAAGGCCGCTTGGTTAAGTCCGATGTGCAAACCCAAATTACAATGACCCTTCCTGATGGTTCGCTTCACAATGCTATTAAAATCAGCGTCCTCTTGATTGATAAACCGGCTTCATTCAGCACAACCTCCAACAATGAATTCCTTATCTCTGGTTAATTTAAAACTTGCGGATGAGGCCGGAAACTTTGCCGATCAATTGAAACTCACGGTTGACCGGAATATCGGGATACCGCGGATTCAAGGGATGAAGAATCATTTCCCTTCCCTGCATTAAAAGCTGCTTGACTGTTGCTTCATCTTCAATCATGGCGACGACTAAATCATTGGGATTTGCGGTAGATTGAGGCACGATCACAACCAAGTCATCTTGATGAAGTTCGGGTTCCATGCTGTCACCTGTGACTTTCAATAAAAAAGATCCGGCATTTCGGTGGGCTAAAAAGGAGGGCACCGAAACGTGTTCTTCAGCTTCCTGGATCGCTTCTTTCGGGTTCCCTGCCACAATTCGGCCGGCGATCGGAAGTGAAATAACGTCGCCAAACGAGGGACGAAAGCCCGATTTCAATTGAATCGTGCGTGATTTTCCGGCCACTTTTTCAAGTAACCCTTGTTCCTTAAAGATGTCCAGCATTCGTTTTATCGCAGTGGGATTAATAATTCCCAGTTTTTTCGCGAGATCCCTCATGCTGGGGGGATATCCGTGAGTTTCAATATAATCCCGGAGCGTTTCAAAAACTTCCTTTTGGCGGTTCGATAATGACTCCATAGTTAACCCCTTTCGATACAAGTGTATCCTTATATTAATACATTCGTATCGGTTTGTCAAGAGGAGGGATCCGGCGGACCATTAAGAATGAAGATACAAGAAGCACTTAATTTATGGAAAAACGCGTAGTTATTACGGGAATCGGGGCAATCTCTCCCATCGGAATCGGAAAAGAAGCCTTCTGGGAAGGGCTCGTCTCAGGCAAAAGCGGCATCGGCCCCATTACGGCCTTTGATGCCTCGAAGTACCCTACCCGCATTGCCGGTCAAGTCAACGATTTCGATCCTTTGCAATACATCAGCAAAAAAGAGGTTCGGAAAAATGATCGCTTTGTTCAATTCGCATTAGCCGCGACCCAAATGGCGATGAAAGACTCAAATTTGGTGATTGATGATTCGAATCGCAGTCAAATTGGAGTTTTAATTGGATCCGGCATCGGCGGCATCGTGACGATCGAGCAGCAGCATCAAACCCTTCTTGAAAAAGGTCCGGACCGGATGTCGCCCTTTTTCATCCCCATGCTGATTACAAACATGGCCGCCGGACAAGTTTCCATCATGCTGGGTGCAAAGGGGCCGAACAGTTGTGTTGTGACCGCTTGCGCCACCGGATGCCACGCGATTGGAGATGCATTTCTTCAGATTAAACGCGGAGAGGCAATGGCAATGGTGGCCGGAGGAACCGAAGCGGCCGTTGCGCCGTTGGCGATCGGCGGTTTTTCTGCGGCACGAACGCTCTCAACTCGAAACGAGGAACCGACGAGAGCATCGCGTCCTTTCGATAAAGAGCGCGATGGTTTTGTGCTGGCCGAAGGGGCGGGAATAGTCATTTTAGAAGAATTGGAACACGCCCTGGCTCGCAAGGCGCAAATCTATGCGGAAGTGATCGGTTACGGGATGACCGGAGACGCCTATCACATGACCGCCCCGGATCCTGAAGGCGCCGGCGCCGTTTCAGCCATGAGAAAAGCGCTTGAAAGCGCTCACCTCCAACCATCAGACGTCGATTACATCAATGCCCACGGCACCTCGACCGAACTTAACGACAAGATTGAAACAAAAGCCATTAAAACCGTCTTCAACTCGCATGCGCATAAAGTGGCCGTGAGTTCGACCAAAAGTATGACCGGTCACGTCCTTGGCGCAACGGGGGCGTTGGAAGCGATCGCCACCGCGTTGACCATCAAAAATAAAATCATTCCGCCGACGATCAACTTAGAAAATCCAGATCCCGAATGCGATTTGGATTACGTGCCGAACAAAGCCCGGCCGCACGACGTTAAAATCGGGATGAGCAATTCGTTTGGTTTCGGCGGCCACAATGCCGTCATTATTCTGAAAGAATACGTATGACCGATACGCCTTCGCCAGCACCAGCACCGAAAAAAGTAGCGCCTAAAAAGCGTTGGTTCAACCCCAAGTTTCGTAAACCGGGATCAAACCGAAGAAAGCCGAATCTGCCGAAACCGTCGGATGAAATGGCCTCTCTCGAAAAACGCCTCGGCGTGAAATTCAAAAACAAAACACTACTGTCTCAAGCACTGACCCACCCTTCGCACGCTCCTCAAACCGGCATGGACAATGCTCGCCTTGAGTTTCTGGGGGACTCGGTTTTAGGGCTGGCTATCAGCGACATCCTTTATCACGGCAGTCCGAAATCTGACGAAGGCGACATGACGAAATCAAAAAGTCACTTGGTCAGCACGAAGTTTTTTTCCGATTTGGCGTTAAAGCTTTCGCTTGACAAATTCATAAAAGTAGGAAGCGGAGAAAAGCGATTTGGCACCCTGACGCCGTCGATGCTCGCCGCTCTATTCGAATCGGTGATCGGCGCCATGTACTTGGATCAAGGATTTCAAAAAACATTTAAGTTTATCGAAGGCCTCTATGAGCCTTTATTGAAAGGCCCGGCGCCCGTCGAGGATCTCAATCATAAAGGCGCGCTTCAAGAAATTTTGCAGCGAAAATACAAAGAGCAGCCGCGCTATGAAATGATTCGTGAATCGGGACCCGGGCACGCGAAAACGTTTGAAGTGCAAGTTTCGTTTAGGGGAAAAATTTTCGGGATTGGAAAAGGAAACAGCAAAAAAGACGCTGAGATGGAAGCGGCTCGTGAAGCTCTAACCGTCTTAGGCAAAGAATGATTCGACTGGTTTGGGTTGCGTTTATTACCTTCGTTCTATTTTTCTTTTCCGGCATAATGCCGTTTCCGGGTATTCTACGACCGATTTCCTCAATTCAAACTTCAGATCGAGTGGTCGCCTTAACGTTTGATGACGGCCCCTCGGCGTTAACTCCGGAACTGCTTGAAATCCTCAAAAAAAACAAAATAAAAGCCACTTTTTTTGTCACCGGCGAACACGCCTTGCAATCTCCGGATTTGATTAAAAAAATTCATGACGAAGGCCATGAAATAGAAAATCACAGCTATTCTCATCCCCACCTACTCTTTCACGGTTATTTTTTCATTCGAACTCAATTGATGAAAACTCAGGAAGTGATCCGTTTGTTGACCGGTGAAACCCCGCGTTTCTTTCGTCCCCCGTATGGTCAGTCCGACATTTTGGTTTTAGAAGCCGCGTCGAAGGAGAAACTGAAACCGGCTCTGGTCGGTGACCGGTTACGATTGGAAAAATATTGCCGCTGATCGAATCGAGCGCAATGTATTGCGTGGCCTGAAGCCCGGCGCCATCATTTTACTTCACGATCGGGAGAATAGCGGCGAAATACTGAAAGCGCTTCCCGCAATTATTGATGCTATTAAATCAGAGGGCTTTTCTTTTATTCGACTTAAGGATCATTGAGACAGTCGTCGTGATTTCCACAATTTCTTAAAACAATCATTCCCTGTTGATTTCCATATTCCCAAGTCAGCCGATATTGGTTGTCAATGTACGCTTCAAAAACATCTCCATGAAAAGTTCCAATGGCATTTTTCACTTTGTGGGTTCGCAGCGAAGGATGCTTTGGATTATTTTCCAGAAGTAGAAGACACTTCGCTAATTTGTTTAAAACGGATGAAGGTAGCTTGGATGCGCTTTTAATAAAGCGTTCCGCACGATTAAGCCGGAACATCTATTTCTTTCGTTTTCTGCGGTTTCTGATTTCCGCCATAATTTGTTTGGCGGTGGCTTGTTTCATCCGGCCGGCTTTAATATCGGCACTGGCTTCCTTTTCGCCTTCCTGCCATTTTGGCGACCAAAACCAGGCTTGATTGGCCGGAATTTCAAGGAGGGGCGTTAGGATGATGCGTCCATCATCGGTTTTTTCAACATCAAAACGGCTTACACCCTCCGGAATCATCTCCGGAGGAAGGGTGACACGGTTTTTATCTCCAAGTTGCACACTCGACATAGGAAGCTCCTCATCCTAATTATACTCCATTGGACCAAAGTGGTCAAGTGGGTAAACGGGAAAAAGAAGCGGACCTTGGGATAATAAGGCAGAAGAACGTGGAGATCGCCAGAGTTCCGACCGAACCCAAAACCGTGATCACCGGATTATTGATAATATTGCCGTAAATGAAAAGAGGTACTCCGATGAAAAGCGAAAGTACGATTCCAATAAAAGCGCCTCTAGCACCCAAGCGCTTCCAATATAAACTGAGGACCGTCGGAGCGGCAAATGCAACACTCACGGAGTTCATCACCCACCACATGTATTTCAGTCCAAAATTCGGAATGTAGATCACGCTCAGCGAAACCGCCAATCCCAAAAGCGTAATGGCAATCATTGCAAAACGGCTTCGACGCAACATTTTTGCATCGAGATGGTTTCGTATTTTTTGATCTTCTTGCGTGAGCACGATTCCCGTTTGTTCCTTCTGAAGCAGATCTTTTTCTCCAATAGAATAGGCATGCAAATCAATCGCATAGAGGGAACCTGCGGCGCATAATCCGGAATCCAAAGTGGCGCACAAACTGCTTAACAACATCACAACAAAAATCATTACGGCGAGTGGGGGCAAGAATTTGGCAATTACAGCAATTCCGACCATCGAAGGATCGATACCATTAGGCAAGGCAATATGGAGTGCCGGGTTGGCGGCTAAAAAGCCTAAAATGGAAAGTCCGATCGGAACGATTCCGAATAAAAGTCCGCCAAGGATGTAAGATTTCTTCAAATGTTCTTTGGCGATGACAAACGCTCTCTGCCAATGCTGTTGATCGCCCAACATTCCTGAAATCAAACTGATTGACGTCACGATTCCGAAATTGAAGGCGACCATCGGATCAAAAAGATTCCGATGTTGATTGCCGAGCCCTCCCAGCCCCGGTACGATCACACTCCATCCGCCCGCCGCATGAATTGTCCAAGGCAAAATGATTAGGCCGCCGAGGACAATCAAAATATATTGAAGATAATCGGTTAAGATGGACGCACGCATTCCGGAAATGATCGAATAGGTTAAAACAACGAAGGCTAAAATCAGCATGACTGCTTGCAACGGAATCCCGGTTAAGAGCGAGACAAAGTTTCCTCCTGCGTACAATTGCACGACCACCGCCATCATCTGATACCAAAAGAACGGGAAAAGATAAAGTTTGTGCGTTTTCTCGTCGAGACGGACGCGAATCCATTCAGGCTGAGTATAACCGTTGGGAAGTTCCTTGCGGATTCGAATGGCCAAGGGGGCCATAATGATTAAGCAGAGAACGTTCGGAAACGTGAACCAGAATATTCCCGGGATTCCTTGTTGATAGGCTTGTTGAACACTGACGAATAATGCGGGTGCCCAGATCCACGATACCGCAATTGAAAGCGCGCCGACAAACCATGAAACTTTTCGTCCGGCAGCCAGAAAGCCGACTTGGGTTTGCCAAAGATGACCTCGGGATTTCCAGACGGTCAGAACGATCATCGAAATCCCGAAAATGGCAAGAAGCCAATAGCCCTGGGATTGCGAGATAACGTTCATTTTTTAGTCTATTTTTGTATTTCGTGAAGTTTCCTTTAAGAAGAAAGTTTTTGCTTGTCGCCTGAGTTTCATGAGTGACAGGTTATTCCTGAATTTTCAGGAATAACCTGTCACTCATGAAATGTTCGACCATTGCAAATTGTCTTTTGAAAAAATGTCTCGTAACAAAGTTGCGTTCGGGACGGAAATTCGTTATAATGAGTTAAGTTGTCATGCCGACCCATCAAAAAGAACCTCATGTTCAAAAGCTTCTTCTGGAAGAGCGCAACCGGATTGCGGAGGAGCTTCATTCCGGGGCGGCTCAGTCGCTTTCGAACGCCCTGTTCCTCATCAATCTCTTTGAAAAAAGCGGCAAAAAGGAAGAGCTGGAAGAGGCCAGACAGTCCGTCCAATTTGCGATTCACGACATCCGGTATGCGATTCGGGAGCTTCGTGAAGAAGAGCCTTGGCCGTTGCTTCCGTCCATTCGGGATTCCATCAATAAAGTAAAAGAAAAGCGAAAAATCCCGGTCGAATTTGTTGTGGAAGGAAACGAAGTCCCGATCTCCTCTGAAATCGGCTATTATCTCTTGACTTTAATCGAAGAAGGGTTATACAATATCGCCAAACACGCCAATGCGACGACATCCCGGCTCACCTTAACGTTTAAGCCTAAAGAAGTGGAAGTGATCATTGAAGACAACGGTTCGGGGTTCGATCCTTCTATCGCTTCGGAAGGAAACTTTCACTTTGGTTTGAAATTTTTAAAGGAACGTGTTTCAAAGTTGGGCGGGCGCTTAAAGCTCGACTCAGTGCCCGGAAAGGGGACGAAACTCCATGTCGTTATCCCGATCAATTGAGGCAAATGGAACAGAAACACACGAGAAAGTCCGTATTTTCTTGGTTGACGATCAGTCTTTTTTCATTGACGGCCTGAAGCGGGTTTTAGAGGGGGAACAGGATTTTCAGGTGGTCGGCCAAGCGACAACCGGCAGTGAAGCGGTTCGAAAAGTGGGGGAACTTCTCCCCGACGTGGTTCTCATGGATATTACGCTGTCCGGGATGGACGGGATTGAGGCAACCCGCAAAATTCGGAAGCAAAATCCCGGGGTACAAATCATTATGCTCACGATTGCCGATGAGCCTAAAGAGGTCATACCGGCCATCAAAGCCGGCGCTTTAGGCTATCTTTTAAAGGACGAAAAAGCGCCGCAACTCTTTAAAGCCATTCGGGGAGTAGCCAAAGGGGAAGCGCTCCTTTCCTCACGGATTGCCACCATTCTGTTACATGAGTTTCAGGGCTATACCGAGGCTGAAAAAGCACCTGAAAACCTTGGCGAAATGATGATGTACGATCACCTTTCGGAGCGAGAAATCGAGGTGCTCCAGAGGGTGGCCGATGGCCTTTCCAACAAGGAAATCGCCCAAAAGCTCTCGATTGCCGAGCGAACCGTCAAGAATCATGTCAGCAACATCTTCCAGAAGCTCCATGTCAATGATCGGACCCAAGCGGTCGTAATTGCGCTCCAGCAGCGGCTAATCGGCACTCGACCCGCAACGTACTAATCGCGCCCACGCTCAAAACCGCAACAAAAAGTTTACAAACTTAACACATAGTTTATTGAATCGCCATGCCCTACTATGGTACTATTGATGGTAGGAGGAAGAAGATTGCATCATGAGCGATAGCTGGAATCCATCAGTGACGAAAGTCCCGGCAACATCCGGCACGGGGTCAGCGTGGCCTGCGAGCACGGCGCCTGTTTCGACCCAACCAGGGACCCAGACCAGTTCTCCATGGCAGACCGATCAATACGTAGGATCGGGGTTTGATTTTCCGGATCATTCTGCCACGTTGAGCGATATCATGGGTGGCGTTGCCGTAAAGACTAATCCGAACAAGGTATCCAGTTCCATACAAACAGAACCGCAATTTGTCGCTCATGAACCAGACTTTCAGAGAGGGCTTTCACAACAAGACGGCGCCGGGCCTACAGAAAATATACATAATCCTTTGGCGGCGGCTCAAGTAGCGGGAGCGCTCTCATATTCATAACGCGATCTTCAAAAAGACTGCATGGAGAACAAAGCTCGAAGTCTAATCGCTGAACTGTTAGACAACAAAGAATCATCCGAACCGACCACCTACTATAAAATCCTACTCCTCGGAATTCGGGATGCCTACGAATACCATCGTGATTTACTCGCTTTCAACGAGCCGGTTGACAAATCAGAGAGCCTTTCCCACTACTACAAGGAAGCCTTGCGATTTTGGAAGCTCCATGATCGGGAACGGGCCGTCTATTATTTAGGAGGGGCTCTTTATCATATTCAGGATGCGTGGCTCGGAATTTCCGATAATCCCCAATATGAATCTTATCTAGAACAATCCGCCGAGTGGAAAAAATCGTTGAAACCGCTCGCACCGGGCGCTGGTAAGAAGTCCGCTGTAACCGATTGGATTAAAGAAGCCGAGGAAGAACGAAAGCACTTTGACCCCTTCATTAAAGAAGCGCTTAAGGTTGAGGCATTGGAACAGCACACTTCGCAAGTTTCCGTGCATTTAGCCCAAAAAGCGCAAGAAGCAGGGGCGGCGTTGCTGCTTCAGTTCTTTACCGAAGCCCTCATGGATGCTTCGAATTCTTGATTGAGAAGTAAGGCCAGAAGCCCCTTTTGCCCGTGTAGCCGGTTTTCCGCTTGTTGAAAAATGCGGGATTGCTTTCCATAGGCGACGTCTTTAGTGATTTCCTCGCCATAATGGGCCGGTAAATCGTGAAGGACGATGCAGTCTGGTTTCGCTTTTTTCACGAGCTCCTCGTTAATTTGGAAGCCGGCGAATGCTTTGGCTCTTTTTTGCGTCTCTTCTTCCTGACCCATGCTCACCCAAACATCGGTGTACAATACGTCGGCGTCTTTCGCCGCTTCTGCGGGACTGCCGACAACTTTCACGTCCCCTTCTTTCTCGGCGTGCTTCAAAATGGTGGCATCGGGCCAAAAGCCTTCGGGGCATGCCAACGCAATCCGCATTCCGGCTTTTACGCAGCCTTGTAGAAGCGAGTTGGCGACATTGTTGCCATCCCCGATATAGGCAAGTTTCAATCCCTCGAGCCTGCCCTTTTCTTCCTGGACGGTCAGCAAGTCAGCTAAAATTTGACAAGGATGCTCGAAATCGCTTAACGCATTGATGACGGGGACACTCGAATATTTCGCCAATTCTGTAATCGTGGCATGAGAATTGGTGCGCGCTAAAATGCAGTCAACCATGCGTGAAAGCACTTTCGCCGTGTCTTCCACCGATTCGCCGCGGCCCATCTGAATCATGTCACTCGAAAGGTAAAGCGCGTGTCCGCCTAACTGGTACATTCCGGTTTCAAAGCTCACGCGCGTGCGCGTGGAATGCTTCTCGAAAATCATCGCCAGCGCTTTCCCCTCTAAAACTTTGTGCGGCTTTCCGGCTTTTTGCAGTTTTTTCAGTTCCGCCGCCGCGCGCAAAATCGTGCGCAGTTCCTCCGCGGTAACATCCTTCATCTCAAGAAAGTTTCTATGATACAAGGCCATTCGGCTCATTTCCATAGCCAATGAAATCGATCCTGTTAGTAGTTTCCGCCGCCGGGAAACATGGGGCCGGCGTAAGGAAAGAATTGAGGGCCGACGGTCACGCCCGGTTCCTCGGTGACGTTCCCGCCGCTTTGATTTGTCACCCAAATATTTCCGGAAGGATCGACCACTAAACCATCCGGCGTGTTTCCCACGGCGTATGTTCCCAAAACAGCCCCCAAAGAATTCACTTTGGTAATGAGATTACTGCTCCCCGATAGATCCCAAATATTGCCTGAAGCATCAATCGCCAGCGCTATGTTTCCCGTTGAAGAAAACGTACCCAGTGTTGAACCCACAGCATTTAACTTCACGAGGCTATTGTTGATAGCCACCCAAACATTTCCGAAAGCATCTATAGCGAGACCTTCCGGACCACTTGCCACTGAAAAAGTCCCCGCGGGAATCCCTGAAGAGGTCAGTTTTGTTACTGTGTTGCTTCCGGTATTAGCCGTCCAGACATTTCCCGCCGAGTCAACGGCGATCCCCTCAGGATTCGTGCCAACCGAAAAAGTTCCCAAAGAAGTTCCCGAGGAAGAAAGTTTGGTGACGGTCGTAGTCCCATTATTACAAACCCAAACGTTTCCTGAGGCGTCGATGGCTAAATTTCGGGGGCTGCTTCCCACCGTAAAAGTGCCGAGAACCGATCCGGAAGAACTTAACTCTTTTACGGCATTCGTCCCTCCGCTGGTTACCCAAAGGTTACCCGAAGTGTCAATGGCGATCCCCCTGGTTGTGGTGCCGCCCGTGGCAAACGTGTTTAAGGTTGACCCGGTGGAACTTAATTCGGTAACGTTATTGCTGTCCCGGTTGGCGACCCAAATATTACCGGAGCTATCAAATGCAATCCCCGTAGGCGCGCTGCCGACGGTAATCGTACTGCTTGCAACAATCGGAAGCGTGTCAAAAAGAAGGCCTGAAGGCTGCGGCGGCAGTGCATAACCGGTGGTTGCATTCATGGTTAAGCCGATGTTGTAAACGGGCGCCACGTTCGCGGCGGGGAGCTGGAACGCGTTTACCAGAGTATCCAATAGGCTAATCGAAGCTCCGCCGTTCGGAGAAGGCGCGCTGCCGAACAAGGCGTTGCAGTTTGCCGGGGCTTCAGCGCAGCTTGCCAACGCATTCGCTAACGCTAAGAGAGCCGTTTGTTTTGTAGAACTCAAAGTGGTGTTCATGCTTCCATTGGTAATAAAATTATTGTATTGAGTGATTGAACTGTTTTGCGCGCCTTGACTTTGGGATGCAAAGCTGACGACCCCGCTGGAATCTTGAAGAATGCCGTAATTATAAAATGAATCGGCAAAAGCGGCTGTCGTCAACTCGTTGATGATCACGGAAGAAGGGGAATTTGAGGCCAGACCTAAAACCGCGGCCAATTGATTCTTACTGTTGACGCCTCCGCCGGCATTTCCTCCGGTTGCCAAAAGATAGAGCAAGCCGCTTCCTGGATTGGTGAACGTGATGGTAAACGACCCTGTTGAGTTTGTCGTGGCCTGCGCCAACGCTGTGCCCGTTCCCGCCGCGAATAGGCTGACAGTCGCCCCGTTAACGGG
>Ga0207024_10170_pt2 | contig 11291 bp, 10 predicted proteins | sample Alteio_BWMinCont_44_FD_153470 | JGI IMG/M metagenome (GOLD analysis project Ga0207024, IMG submission 153470) | Enriched cells from forest soil in Barre Woods Harvard Forest LTER site, Petersham, Massachusetts, United States -... | ecosystem: Environmental > Terrestrial > Soil > Temperate forest >...
CTTTCTTATACCTTATCCGGGCATGTGAGCTGGATGTTTATGCGAAACGCCATCATTGAGATGGGCAAACAAGTTCCGGGCTTCGGCAAACCGCCGTTGTTGACTCCCTGGCATCAAGCGGAGAATCAGCGCATCCCGATTCTCTATGGTTATAGCCCCACCGTGATTCCACCGCCGGCTGATTGGGGCAAATGGCTCCGGGTTGCCGGTTACTGGTTTCTCGATCATCCGTCCACCTGGAAACCTCCGGCGGAAGTCCTCGAGTTTCTTTCCTCCGGAAGTACTCCGGTGTATATCGGATTAGGAAGTCTTTCCGTCAAACATCCGGAAGCATTTTCGCAACAAGTCTTTGAAGCTCTGGAGAGAACAGGTGAGCGGGCCATCTTTGCCGTAGGTTGGAGCGACTTGAAAAAGATCCATGCTCCAAAAAATGTTTTGATGATTGATTCCATTCCGCATGATTGGATCTTCCCGCGTGTTTCCGCCGTCATTCATCATGGCGGAGCCGGTGTTACGGCCGCAGCCCTTCGGGCTGGCGTGCCTTCGATGGCGGTGCCGCATTTTGCCGATCAATTTCTGTGGGGGGAGCGCATCACTGAACTCGGCGCGGGACCGCCGATGATTCCACGCCATCGGCTGACTTCGACGAATTTGGCGCTGGCCATTCAGTCGCTTGTTCACAACCGCGAAATACGCCAAACCGCCGCGGAGCTTGGGGAGAAAATTCGAAGCGAAAACGGGGTCTCGCACGCGGTGGAATTCTTCGAGACTTGGGTAAAATCTCAAGAGAAGGAGAGCCTTAATTTTGCATAATCCAGAATTTAAAAAAATTTGCAGCTTAATTCTTTTTCTCGCCGCGTTTCTTGGTTCTTCGATTGTCGCAAGGACGGACGGGGGTTATCGTCTAACAAAAGAAATTCGCTTACCAGGAAACAGTTCTTGGGATCTGGTGACGGCTGATGCGGTGTCGCGCCGTCTCTACGTGACTCATGGGACTCTCGTCCAGGTTGTCGATCTCGATTCCGGCACGCTGGTGGGAACTATCCCGGATCTTGACGGCGTCCACGACGTGGCGATCGCGCCGGATCTGAACCGAGGGTACATTACGAATGGAAACCGTTCAACCCTCACTTGCTTTGCCCTGGACACTTTGAAAAAAATTGCAGAAATCCCGACAGGGAAATCACCGGATGCCGATGTTTATGATCCGGCCACGCATCAAATCTTTGCCTTTAACGAAACCGATCACACCGCCACGGTGGTCGACGCATCCACCAATGTAGTCGTTGCAACCATGCCCTTAGCGGCTCCGGAAGCAGCGGTGGTTGACGGACAGGGGAAACTCTATCTCAATCTTCCCGACGACAATCAAATCGCGGAGATTGACACACAACGGCTCACCGTTCTCCATCGCTGGAAAACGGCACCCGGCACATCCCCGACCGGTCTTGCTATCGATACAAAAAATCATCTTCTTTTCGTTGGCTGCCGCAGCAAACGACTGGTGATTTTAAGTGCGTTTGATGGTCGGTATGTTGCCGACTTCCCCATCGGCGATCATGTCGACTCCACGGCATTCGATCCGAAAACATCCCTTGTTTTCAACTCGAATGGCGATGGCACGCTCAACATCGTGCGTGAAGCTTCCATTTCAGAGTTCACTGCCTTGGAAACGGTGACCACGAAACCGGGTGCGCGCACCCTGGCGCTGGATTTAAAAACCGGCGCCGTCTATCTTCCCGTCGCGGGATTAAAAATAGATCCACAAGCAGCAAAACTCCCCGGCCATCACCGGCCACAAGTGATTCCCGAAACCTTCGAATTGCTACAGTTCACAAAAAATTAATCACTCCTTTATCCGCTTTCGATCGTTTATGATCCAACAATGCCGGGTAAAATTTCTTTGAACAAATTCTTTAAAGAAAGGAGTGGATACAAATGCAAGGGAGAAAAACTTCCAAGAAATCAGGCGGCAACAAAAAATCAATCGAACGCTAAAGCTCAGCCTTAAGCTGAATCTATATCAATCAGAAAGGAGGATGTCATGCCTAACCCCAACAAAGAAAATCCACTTGAGAATGAAAATCGGCCAAAGAAAAAGGAACTTGGAGAAGACGAAGAAGAGAACGAAACTTTTGAACGATAAGTATAAATTCATTATTTAAAAACACTGCCTAATCGCGATAGGCGGTGTTTTTCTTGTTGCGCAATGGAAAGGCGAAATTCACCTGAACCTCACCCTTGCAAACGATTTTCTTGATGAATAAACCGTAATATTCGTGCCACACTTCCACCGTGTAAATTCCTGGTAGAAGATTTTCGATATGAAATGTTCCCTCGACGTTCGTAACGCTATAAAAGGGGTTCGGCAGAACCGCCACCGTAGCTTTCATCCAAGGATGAATTTCGCATTGAACCGGAATGAATTCAGGCTTCTTAAATTGGAGTATTTTCGAAAGAATCAGTCCGGGAGTATTTTGTCCTGGAAAAGTAAAGTTTAGGCTGGGATTGATTTTAGCGTAAAAATGATTATCATGAGCAATCAGGTGATCGCTGTTGATGACCTTAAGCGGCTGATTTACGGTGACGACGGCAATGTGTGGGATATATCGGCAATTATATTGATCCAAAGCGACAAAACTGGCGGAAGGGGGCATCCCCGTGAGATTCGTTCCCTGTTTAATGAATACGACAACATTTTTAAGGGTATGATTCGGATTGACAATTACCGTCTCATCGCGCCCGTGAGGTTTATCGTGAAGAACACAAAATCGCTCTTTATGCATATCCACAATTTTTCTTACCGGAGGGCGGCCTACAAACATTACTTTTCCGGAAATTGAATCGCCGTAAACTGCAGGAATGCAGAGTAACAACATTAACAAAATGACCGATTGTTTCACGCTATTCTTTACCCTTTCTCACGTTCGAGCAATCTGAAACAGGGTAAACTGACGGCATGATGAAACTCTTGACTCTTACCACTCTGCGCGAATGGTTTATTTTTAGCTCCGTTTTTCTAGGCATCCTGGTGATCGGTATCGTCCTAAGATTTATTTTAATCCGGATGCTGGAACGATCGCTTCAGCGCAATGGATCAGAACTCAAAAATGTGTTTTTAGAGCTTTTAAAAATCCCGTCTCTCTTTTGGATCTTTATTTTAGCCGCACACGTCGGGACCAGCATCGTCGATCTCCCCGCCAAACTTGACACACGGATCGACCGGTTATTACTTTCACTCTTCATTATATCCTTGACATTCGCGGGGGCTGAAGCGGTATCTGTAGCTTTCCGGCATTACAGCAAATCCGTTCTTACTCCGGCTACGATTCCCGTGGTGGGATTAACCAGAACCTTTGCGAAGTTCGTCACCTTTCTGGTGGGCGGCCTCATTCTTTTGGATGCTCTTGGAATTAACATTACTCCGCTCCTCACAACCTTGGGAATCGGAGGACTGGCGGTGGCCTTGGCTCTTCAAGACACTCTAGCCAATTTTTTTGCGGGCGTCCACATTATTTTAAGCAAACAAATTCGTGTAGGGAACCGCATTAAGCTGGGTTCAGGCGAGGAAGGCCATGTGATGGATATCGGATGGCGCTCAACCTCGGTTCGGGATCCCTCCAATTATCTCATTATTATTCCAAACTCAAAACTTTCTCAAAACACCGTCTTTAATTACAACATGCCTGAACCGACGGTCAACATCGTCGTTCCGGTAAACATTAGCTATGGCAATGATCCGGAGCGGGCTGAGCGGGTGCTCAAAGAAGAACTCCGGAATATCGTGGAAGAATTGCCCGGATTTGTGAAAGAATTCGAGCCTGTTGTCAGGCTGGATCAGTTCTCAGATACAGGATTACGGTTTCTTGTGGTTTTACAGGTTCAAAATTATGACGCACAATTCGGCATATGGGGAGAATTAAACAAACGGATTTTTAAGCGTCTTCACCGGGAGGGAATCGAAATCCCATCCACCGTACCGCAACCCCAACCCGCTGAGAATGCTACCTCCCGGAACTGACGTAAAATGTGGGAATAATATAGAAGAGGTGAGCCCTATGAGAAGATTATTGGTTGGTTTAGCGGTTTTTGTAGGCTTGACTTTTCCGGCTATGGCGGGCCCTGGCTTTCGGGTTAATTTGAACTTCGGACCTCCTCCGGTTTATGTAGTTCCTCCGGAGTACCCTCCGCCCGTATATGCTTATCCTCCACCCTATGTCTATCCCTATCCCGGTTATGGTCCGACGGTATGGGGCGGATACTATGGCCATTGGCATGGAAGAGGCTGGCGTCATCGGCGATAAGTGATTACCGTAGAACATTTAAATAGAAAATTCGGTGACTTTATAGCTGTTGAAGATCTCTCCTTTGAAGTAGAACAGGGAGAGATCTTTGCTTTTCTTGGACCTAATGGAGCGGGCAAAACCACCACCATTAAAATTCTGACCACCTTACTTCCGCAAACCGGCGGAGAGGTTTTCATTAACGGTTATGATCCTCGAAAGAAAAAAAAGGAAGTCAGGAAATCGTTTGGGATTCTCTTTCAAGATCAAAGCTTGGACGAGGACTTAACGCCGATTGAAAATTTACAACTGCATGCCGTTTTATATCAAATCCCTAAAGCGCGGCGGGGCGCCAAAATTCAGGGTCTTTTGGAATTTGTTGAATTGTGGGATCGAAAGAATGATCGCGTTAAGACCTTTTCCGGCGGCATGAAACGAAGGCTCGAAATTGCAAGAGCGTTGCTGCATCAACCTAAAATTTTATTTTTGGATGAACCGACCTTGGGCCTTGATCCTCAAACCCGAAATCATGTATGGACTTTTTTGCGCGAGACAAACCGAAAGGAAAACACCACGATTTTCTTTACGACCCACTACTTGGAAGAAGCGGAACGGATTGCCGGGAAACTGGCGATCATCGATCAGGGCCGCCTGATTGCAACAGGAACGGTCAAGGACATCCTGGATCAAACCAGTAGAACCTCCCTCGAGGATGCGTTTCTCTCATTAACCGGCAAGAATATTCGGGAAGAAGAAGCCGGTGATCTGGATCGCCTGAGAATCGTGAAAAAAATACTCCGAAAGTGAGCACGATTTACGCCCTTTGGCTGAGGCAAATCAAAAAATACTTGCGTTCAAAATCAAGAATGATTGGAACGTTAGGCCAGCCGTTGCTTTTTCTGTTGGCGTTCGGGTATGGTTTTCAGGGGATTTACCAAAAAGCCGAAGGGGGAAATTACATGGAATTTATTGTTCCCGGCATTGTTTTGATGACAGTGCTTTTTACGGCTGTCTTTTCGGGAATTGAAGTGATTTGGGACCGGCAGTTTGGATTCTTGAAAGAAACGCTGGTGGCGCCGGTTTCACGGTTTGAAATCTTGATGGGGCGTGCGCTTGGAGGGGCCACGGTTTCCACGCTGCAAGGATGTCTGGTTTTGGCAGTCACCCTACTTTGTCATTTTCGTCCCCGACACCTAACGCTTCTTCCGGTCGGGTTGCTCTTTATTTTCCTTGTCGCGCTTTTGTTTACTTCCCTTGGCCTTCTCCTGGCTTCATTTCTGGAAGATATGCAAGGCTTTCAATTGATCATGAATTTCCTGATCATGCCGATTTTTTTCTTATCCGGAGCGCTCTTTCCGCTGGGAAGAGTTCCCACGGCCATGAAAATAATCGCCAAATTGGACCCATTGACCTATGGAATTGACGGATTACGCGGCGCACTTCTTGCAAATTCCGTGTGGGGAATGTCCTTGGACTTGATCGTTCTTTGCATTGTCACAGCCGCTCTTTTGGGATCGGCAACCGCCGTCTTCGAATACCTTGAAGCTTAACCGCCAAAATTCCAAATGTCGACAATAGCGCTGGTTTTGCCGTCCGCCATACCGGGAAGCCCGTACATTTCGGCAAGCGTCTGGAACAAATTATAATGATTCACCGGCTCGGAATACTGGCCGGGTTTCACCATCGGCCCCACAAACAGGGTTGGAATATGATTCCCGTGAAACCAATTGTCTTCATCATACGTGACGATAAGAAGCGAGTTGTGTGTCCGAGCCCATTCAATGTATCCGGAAAGATGATTTTTTAGCCATGCGTCTCCATCGGTAATGGAACCATCGTGCATGTCTTCATTAACGCCGGGAATGACGAATGATACCGTGGGAAGCTTGCTGTAGTCCGTCGGGAAAGCCGAAAATGGACGTGCTAGTTTCGCCGCGTCATTCCAATTCGCCCACGGAGCGTGCCGGCGAACGTAGGTTCCACTTGTGTTCCCTACAAAACCGGGAGAAGGGAGATCCTCGGCATAAGCCACAAAGGTCAGCCCCCGCGCCGCAAGCTGGGATGCCAAATTCGGTGTTGTAAACGGAGCGCCGGAGGCCGGGCAGCGATCGTTGGTTACGCCTTGCGTGGAACCTGAAAAAAGAACGAGGTAATTGGGTTGACTGGGGTGTCTTATGCCGTGATACTTGGTGAAAATCGCCCCTTGTTCCGCCAGAACATTCATAAAACTAGCTTCTTTTTTATTCCCGATGATTTGCTTAAACGCATGATTCTCTTCGACGACAATCACGACATGATCGGGCTTAAGAATTAAAGGAGCAGTCGGGGCAAGTCGTAAGCCGCAAAGAGATAAAACTATAAAAAACAACCCGTAAAAACTTTTTCTCATAAACGAACCGTTACTTTATTTTTCGACGTCCTCCCATGGACACCTTTTAAGCTATGGGAGGGCAAACGTAAGGCTAGCCTATTTCCGATTTTCTGAAAATCAACGTCCGAAAATCTTGACTTATTGGCTTTAATATGATACGATTAAAGCATGAGCAAGCAGAAAACATTACTTTTAAGGAATCGGAATCAAGTGACTTTGCCTAAGGAAATGCTGATTGAAGGCGTCCATGAGTATGAATATGAAAAATTGTCGGACGGTACTTTTCGGCTTATCCCTTTAACGGCAATTCCCCTCTCTCAACGTTATTTTTGGACGGAACGTTGGCAGAAAGGGGAACTCCAAGCCAGTGAGGATCTCCGGGCGGGTCGCTATAAAGACTACGACGACGTTGAAGAATTAATTCGGGATTTAAATTCCGGGCGTAAATCTTCTCGACTAAAAAAGGCCAGGTAGTTTCAGTTTTTACGCTGAGAAAACGTGAGCGGTTTATTTTGCAGTGGGAAGTTCTGCCGGTTGAAATCAAGAAGCAAGCGGAAAAGGTTCTCAGATATTTGGCAACAAATCCACGACATCCTTCACTTCAAACCCATATCGTAAAAAGTTCGACTGGAGATTATGGCGGAAAAATTTTCGAAGCTTACGTCAGCAAACAATATCGTTTGACGTTAGAGTATGGCGCGGAGCGCATCATTGTTCTGCGCAACATCGACAATCATGACGAGTGCTTGGAAAATCCGTAACGTGGCGCCGGAGTGCCGTTTAGTTTCTTGACGATTCCCGAGGTTCCATCCAGTTCCACATGATCGCCGTCTTTCAAACGGCGGGTTAGTCCCTTCAGGGAAACAATGGTGGGAAGTCCCATTTCACGCGCCAGCACGGCGGCATGAGACAGAGCGCTTCCCCGTTCCACCAGCAGTCCGGCCGCGTGAGTAAACAGAAGAATCGAGCTGGGATCGGTATGCTCCAAAACTAAAATTCTTCCGGGCTTTATCGGACTTTCGTGCGGATTAGTAATTTTCTGCACTTTCCCGCAAACCTTTCCTCCGGAACAGGCAATCCCTTTCAACTCTTCACTGGCTGAAACACCCTTTTGATCCAACGGGATAATGTTAAAGCTAAGGTCAGCGATCCCGCGCGTTTCAAATCGATTCGGCGGCGGGACACTTTTTGAAAACCGTTCGTATTCTTTTTTTCTCACGGTAACAAGATCTCTCAGATTGACCGTACTGGCGGTGCCGTCAATAAAGCCTAGGGACTCTTCGATCGTCAAGAAAAAAATATCATGGGGCGAAACCAAAAGACCTCGGCGATAATAACGCAAACCCAATTCGGTGAAAATCCGGCGAATGTGGCCGAAAAGTCGTGTTCTTTCAAATCTAAAGTTCTCGCGATGACGGATCAAATCGCGCGTATTGCGGAGGAGCCAATGGAATAACCGGAAATAAATCGGATTTGAGGAGAGCCTTGTATTGACTTGCTGTAAAGCTTTTTTTCTCTGGGATTGCGGGTCCGATTCATTCTTCCCCGGATCTTGAAATGCCAAAGAACCAATCGTTCTAAAAACCGGAAGCGGATTTTCACGCGCCGTTGCGGTTTCGAGCCGCAAATCATCGGCGCACCGATCGCCGAACGACTCCAAGTAATCATCAAACAGACTTTTAAAATGAGTATGGTTGGGAAGATTCTCCAGAATTTCCTCTTCTGTTGCGAAACGAAGAAGTCTCACCAGCTCTTTACTCTCCGCAGCCACCAACGACATTTGCTTTAAGCGAGAAGGCAACTCCGCAATTTTCATTCCTTCCTCACTTAAAAGAGCATTTTGTAACCCAGGGTCGCCACAAATTCTCGTTAATGCCCGATGAAAAATAAGAGCTAACGAATCCGTGATGAAGGGAAGGTCCCAACACGTAATCATTTCTTTTTCCAAGTCATGATACGATCGCGCAAGTTCTTCTTCCCGCAAGCCTCCGATGCGGTTTTTATCGATGAATAAAGTATCAACACGATCGTGAAAAAGTTTAGCCTTATGGTTTAGCGTAAAATAAGTCCCCAACATTCTGCCTCCGGCCATCAACATCAGAAAAAATTCCTTCACTGCGAAGTGACGGCGGTTCTGAAGCCCGGGATCGTCATATCCCATCATCTCTTCCAAAAGACTCCGGCTCCACTTAAATCCCGGCAAAAGCATTAAAGCGCGATACCAATGGGTAAGATTACAATAAATTCTGCCTTGAATAAAGCCCAGCAACTTGTGGAAGAGATCTTCCTCCGACGAAGACAGAGAGCCAGCCCCCATCAATCTAAAAAATCGTCGGTATGCTTTTGCGTAAATTTGCCGTGCCAGGGAAAACGTTAACGGCGTGGTCACGCCTCCGAAACTGTCGGCGATATTACTATTATCCCAAAGGATTGGCGCCTCTTTTCCTCGTGAGGAACCAAGCGCGGTGATCGGTCTTGCCTGCAAAAAATAAAAACGACCGCCTTCGAGCGCCCATTCAATATCCTGAGGAGAACCAAAAGACGTTTCAATTTTCCGGACCCATTGGGCAATTAAACAGGCTTCCTCCGAAGTGAGATGAGTGTTCTTTCCCGGAGATTTAATAACCGCGCCGCGCCGGTTGACATGCCAAGTTTCTCCGTCGGCGTGTCCGTCCATTAACAAAGAAGCTGCACCTTTAACCGCGGTGACCACGACATAATCTGAGTTTCCCGACATAGGATCTAGGCTGAAGGCTACTCCGGCTTTATCCGCACGTACCATGCGTTGAATGATGACGGCGGGCGCGGGCGCTCTGGAGGCCATTCCCCTGGCCTGGCGATAGGACAGGACCCGCGGATCAAAGGCTGAACGCCAAACCTTCACCACGTTGTCGGACACGTCGTGATGTTCCACATCCAAAAAAGTCTGAAGAAGCCCCGCAAAGGAGTGCTGTACTCCGTCTTCCTGTAATCCCGCTGAACGCACGGCAACGCGATCTCGTCCGGGACAAAGTTCTTCCAGCGATTGCATTAAATCCAGTTTTAATTTTTCACCGCAATGCAACTCAACAGGAGACTCCGCGGATCGGAGACTCTCCAAGAATGCATTGGGATGAACGACTACCCACGGAGGAACGGGAAAGTGATTGGCGGTGAGCCTGGCTAGACCCTTAACTTTTCCACCCAAGGGCGCGCCTTCCTTAATTTCAGAGGGCCAAACAATAAACTTTTTATCGCTTGCACGAACCTCATTCTGGGGGGTTAATACCGCCTCTTTCTCTTGAAGCTGATTCATAACCGCGCGAATGATAGACCTCCCGGAGAAATTCAGTTTATTTATAGGGAGATCGTACCACCTAGAGTGGCGAATGAAACACTAAATCAAGTATAAGACGTTTTTAACCGGCGCTCTTTCTCGAACCGCTCGATCGCCAATTGAATTAATCGATCGATCTGCTCCGGATAAGAAATTCCAGAGGCTTCCCACATCCGTGGAAACATGCTAATTGACGTAAACCCAGGGATTGTATTGATCTCGTTCACGAAAACTTTGCCGTCGGTTCTTAAGAAAAAGTCAACTCTGGCTAAGCCCTCACAAGATAATGTTTTAAACGTTTGAATGGCCAGTTCTTGGATGAGGGAACTGGTTTTCTTTGGCAGTTTGGCGGGAATCTCCAATTCAGCGCCTGTTTCATCGAGATACTTTGCCTCATAAGAATAAAAATCGTGCTTCACGATAATTTCACCCGGAACCGACGCCTCCGGCGTTTCATTGCCCATCACGGCACACTCGATTTCCCTTCCGCGGATGTATTCTTCCATGATGATTTTACTATCATATTGAAACGCTGCATGGACGGATTTATCAAACATCGCTTTTTCGGTGACTTTACTAATCCCGACGGAAGATCCAAGATTGGCGGGTTTAACAAAGAACGGGGTCCCTAATTGTTTTACAATTTTGCTATAATCTAAAACATCACGTTTGTGAAAAACCAGGAATTTCGCCACCGGAATTTTCGCATCGCGCAGTAATCGTTTCATGACATCCTTATCCATGCCGACTGCCGAGCCAAGAACGCTGGCTCCCACGAACGGAATGTTCGCAAGCTTAAGCAGCCCTTGAATGGTGCCGTCTTCCCCAAACGGACCGTGGAGAATCGGGAAAACCACATCAATTGACTTTTCGGATCCTGAATGCGCCAGATTCGAGAGTTTGCCTTCACTTTGAGGAATCAGTGCGACGCTTTGAGCCGTTGAGCCGGGGCTTAAAGGTTTCGGGTGCCCCGCGTCAAGCAAAAAACGCGACTCATCTTGCAAAAACCACTTCCCGCTTTTGTCGATTCCAATCAAAATGGGGTTATATTTCTCCTTGTCAATGGCGTCGATGACGTTTTTTGCCGACCGAACGGAGATCTCATGTTCCGCGGATTTTCCTCCGAATAAAATCCCGACATTAATTTTTTTCCTTGTCATCCGGATGGATTTCGCCCTCCACGATTTCCTTTCCCGTTTCAACCGGATATTTTACGGATAAGTTAGGCGAGTTCTCTACTCACCAACAGGACTTTTCATCCTTCACGAGTAAGATCATATCAAAATAAAGTCTGTGCTGCCGGCGGTTTGCGGATGGGTTA
>Ga0207024_10316_pt1 | contig 11264 bp, 8 predicted proteins | sample Alteio_BWMinCont_44_FD_153470 | JGI IMG/M metagenome (GOLD analysis project Ga0207024, IMG submission 153470) | Enriched cells from forest soil in Barre Woods Harvard Forest LTER site, Petersham, Massachusetts, United States -... | ecosystem: Environmental > Terrestrial > Soil > Temperate forest >...
GAAGTCTGAGCGCGCAGGGAACCAAGTTGCTCGAAGAACTGCCGGGCGCGGACGATGCCACGTCGGGATGGGCACATGGAGAGATCGACCGACTGGATATAGCACTGCGAAATTCGTATCGCGTGATGGAAGGGTTGCAGAATTCGCTCACGCGGATTGGTAGCGAGAAAGCTGCGCTCTATGCCGAATTTCAGCAGGCGCAAGAAATTTGCGAACAGGAGCGGCGCGGCCTCCTTTTCAATGAACTCCAAGCCCAACTTTGGGCGCGTAGGCGCGCCGCTGAAGATGCCGCTGCCGCGCTTCGCATCGCCTTGTTCGCCCTGAACGACGTTGCCGTGCGGGGCGTCAAAGACTGCGGCCCGCAGGCTCAAGGTCTTGCGGAGTTCGTGATTGGCGGGTTTCAACACGAGCAGCGCAACCCCGATGTTCTGCTCGGCTGGCAGGTTCGCGGCTTCGAGATTTGGGGCGATCTGTGTTTTAGGATTCAGCCGGCGTTTCAGGCAAAAGCGAAGAGCTGAGCGATGAACGTGGAGCCGCAACGCATCACCGTCAATCTTGGCAACCGCACATTGAACCTGCGACCACTTGGGCGCCGTGATTTTGACGCGGCCATCGAGGTCGCACGGAGCATGAAGGTGACGGTACACGGGCCGCCTATTGATCCGTGGCTCAAAGATTGCGGTGATGCGCTCGGTTTCATCTTCATCGCCGCCAGGAAGAATCACCCAGACCTGTTTCTCGTCGAGCTTCACGAAGAGTCAGGGACGCAGGAAATCGACGATGCTTTTGCACAACTCATAAATGCGAGCAGGACTTTTTTGGTCGATGCGGTGATCCGCGAGGAGATGGAAAATGCCGAATGACTTGAGAATCCAGATCGTGGTTGATGCCGCGCAAGTGACCGCCGGCATGAATGGCGTAACCACATCGATAGATGCCGCGACGGCGCGGATCAAAGCAGCCTTTGGCAGCGTCGAGAAAGCGCCTGAAGGAATCCGCAACGCCCTGATGATTCTTGAGAACCAGAGCAAGATGAGCGGCGAGGCGGTTGCGTTGGCGACGGCGGCTATCGCTGAACTTGGCGGCACGGCGTCTACAGCGGCTCCGCAGGTTGCGTCAGTGGGCGCGGCAGCCGGAAGTGCGGCCACTCAACTCACGGGCATGGATCGTGCAATGGCGATGGCTACCGGGCGCCTTGCGGGATTCACGGTCGGTGCCGGCATGCTCGGCGGCGCACTCGGCCGCGTCGGTGCTGCATCGTCAACTCTAGGGCCGCTACTCGCGGCGGCGTTCCCCGTCTTTGCGGTTGTGATAGCGGTTGACCTTATCGACAAGCTGTTGGATAAGCTCGAAGAGCTTGCGGAGCAGCCCTACAAAGTACGGATCGCCTTCACTGAGCTAGACATCGCGATGGATAAGTCGCTGCAAGGCGCTCAGAACCAACTCGACAAACTGCAAACGAAATTCCTCACTCTGACGCAAGGACCGCTTGCCGGGATGCGCTTTGAGTTGGAGCACATCAACCAGAGTTTCGACAATGTGGAATCGGCTGCGAACCACGCATTTTCAACCATTCAGAAGGGCCTCAAAGAAGCGGATATGTCGCGATGGAATCCAGTCGGTTGGCTCGCGTCGATTGAAGGTGTCGATGTTGGCGTGAAAGACCTGAAGCCGCTCGCCGACAAAATCAATCTCTCGCTACAGGAGGCGCTGCTCAGCAAAGACCCTGCAAAAATTCAGCAGGCCCTTACGTCCGGCATTACTGAACTGGCGCGCAAACAGCAGGAAACCGAAACAGGCGCCTACCTGGCAGAAGTGCAGCACGACAGCGTTCTGACGGAACGATACCAGCAAAGAATGCTGGCCATCAAATCGATGATCGCCGCCCTTCAGGATATGAAGGCTCTCGAAAAAGACGATCAGAAAAAGACAGATGTCGAAGCCGATGTCAAAAAGGCTGAGATTGCGAAGGAACTTGAGAAAGAGCACGAGAAAGCCACTGCACAGGCTGAGGCGTATGCGAAATGGCAGGAGCGCGCGAAGCTCGAAACGATCACGCTGGCCGACAGGGTGAAAGCCCTGGCTGACGCTCAGGCTGAATTCGGCAACAAAGCGGGAGCCAAGGACGCCGGCGGTGAAGCGAAAGACCTTGCTGAACGCCAGGCGGCGGAGAGGCAGTTTCAGGAAGAGTCCATAGCGCGCGAAAAGCAGACGGCCCTTAGTGAGCTTGACATTCAGGAGGATCAGGTTAAGGAACTGGCCCGCCTGGGCAAGATCGGCGCCGATGAAGAGGCCCGGCAACTGAACGCCCTTGAAGAACAGAAGCTACAAATAGAAAAGGCGTATCTACAAAACCGGATCAACACGATCCTGGCGCGCCTGAATTCCGACGATGACAAGGCGTATGCGGAGGACTTGAAAGAGTGGGGGAAGCTCCTAACTGACAAGCAAAAGGCTGAGGACACCTACCAGAAAAATCGCCAGAAGAATCTCAATACGGCGGCGACGGCTGAAAACCAGATTTGGTCAAGAGTGGCTGAGGGAATGACGCGGCTCTTTGACCAGGCCATTCAAGGGATTGTCAGCGGCACCGAGAGATTCGGGACCGCCTTTGCACGCATCATTGACGGGATGCTGGCGAAGTTCATTGAAGCCTTGCTGCAAATGGCTGAGCAGTGGGTTATTACGCACGTTTTCATGGTTGCCGTCAAGAAATCAGCGCAGCAAGAGGAAGTTCTGTCAGACGCTAAAGCGGCAGCGGCGAGCGCGTGGAAGGCCGTGGTGGGCATTCCGATTATCGGGCCTGTGCTGGCGCCAATCGCAGCGGCTACGGCGTTCGCCGGCGTTGAAGCGTTCTCGGCAGAAGGCGGCATGGACTTTGTTCCCGCTGACGACACGCTCGCGCTACTGCACCAACGCGAGATGGTTCTGCCCGCGAACATCGCCGACAGCATCCGTGGCATGACCAGTGTTGCGTCTCAGGGCGGTGCCAGTGCCGGCGCGTCAACTTCAGGCCCGCAGATCACGGTCAATTACAACGGCGACTTCAGCGCGATTGACTCCAAGGGCATGGAAGACGCCTTTGCAAAGAATAGCGCGTCACTGGCGAAGGTCATTCGGCGTGAACTGCGCAGAACGAACGCGGTCTGAGCTAGGCGAAAAAACACATGGGCGAAGCGTTCCAATTCGAGAGCGGCACAAACCCCTTGCCCGTCGCTCAGGAGGGGTGTAACGTCTCGACCGCGAAGCCAGACAAACGGACACGGAGAAAGTCTATGTCTCGTAGGTCTGGTCAGAATGGTCACGTGGAAAAGCACGGCAACGCTTTTTACGTTCGGTTTCGCATCGACGTGCCAGGGCAGCAAAAACGGAAGTACGAGCGCGTCCGCATTTGTCCGGTGCGCGGCCTTGGAAAGATGACGGCGTCCGAACGAAAAAGAAGGGCCAAACAAATCATCGCTGAGAGTGGAGCTGACACCGAACAGCATTTTAGGAAGGTCGAAGCGATCAATCTTGGCGTGACGTTCCGACAGCAAGCGACGTGGTTTTTGGAGCACGTGAAGAAACGGAAGAGGAAGCCGATCAAACCCGCAACCGCAACTTCGTGGAAGAGTCACCTGGCGTGGATTAACCCGTTGCTAGGCGATATGCCCCTGGCATCGGTGAACAATCTGGCGTTGAAGGAACTCGTCTGCAAAATGGCGGAAGCGGGCTTCACTCCGAAAACGATGCGCAACTATCTTCAGGTCACGAAGATGGTTGTGGCGTCTGCCGTCAACGAAGAGGGCGACCAAATCTACCCGCGAAAGTGGAATCACGAGTTCATTGATCTGCCTCAAGTCACAGACCAACGGACTCCCACTTTCACGGCAGAAGAGGTCACGAAGATTGTCTCAGCAGCAGAGGGGCAGTTTCGTGCTCTCTATTCCCTTCTCGCCGGCACAGGGCTGAGGATCGGCGAAGCACTGGCACTGGAAGTGTCTGACATCTCCGAAAGCGTTGTCAGGGTGCGGCAGGGCGTTTGGAATGGCATTGTGCAAACTCCTAAGACCTTCAGTGGTCTACGAGAAGTTGACGTGCATTCCTCTCTCGCCGCAATGCTGAAAGCGCAGGTCGGAGGACGGCAGGTAGGTTTCCTGTTTCGATCTCTCAGCGGCAAGCCGCTGTCGGACACGAACATCAGGAATCGCAGCCTGCATCCGATTCTCAAAGCGATGGGTAAAGAGGCGTGCGGGTTTCATTCTTTCCGCAGATTCCGTGTGACGTGCCTGCGGAAAGGCCGTGCGCCCGAGGACCTGATTCGTTTCTGGATCGGACATGCAGACAAGACCGTGACGGACGGCTATTCCAAGGTGAAAGAGGACACATCGTTTCGCCGCGAGTGCGCCGAAAACGTCGGGCTTGGATTTGAGCTTCCGATTCAAATTCAGGTTCAAAAACTCGAAGTTGCACCCAATGCACCCAATTGCACCCACGGCGAGTTGCTATCAAATGTCGCGTAAAGGGAGTGGAATCAAGAAGAAAGAATGGCGCGCCCGGGGGGACTCGAACTCCCGACCTTCTGGTTCGTAGTTAAATTCTGATTTGCTATCTCGCTGATTTGTCTTGGCTCTGCGTACCTCATGTACCCTGGTTTTAGGTGGTTTTTGTGGCTTATTGGACCCACTTTGGACCCAACTCTTGGGGTGACCCCCTTAAGTGTCACAAAAACTTTGGGCACAGTCTCCGACTTCATTTCAACGTCTTTGCATCTCCTAGCAAGGGTTGGGGTCTGGGGAAGGGGAGCACGTGCCTCTATTGATTTCCAATCCTGCTTTCGCTGCTCACGAGATTCACGCCCCGGTCCAGAACCGCGCAGATCGCACCCACAATTCTCCGTCTGCTGAAACTGGATCGGAATTTACGAAACTTTCTTTCTTCCCTCCCCCACTATCGGCCGTTTCTCACCCTGCCTAATTATTTCATTGGGCAGCTTGCGCCCTCCGGAACATACGTGGAGGAATTCCCGGCGAAGCAGCTGTGGATGAACTCGCCTTTGTAATCTTTGCGAGTGGACTCCGTCACATCCGCCTCATTGACTTGCTTGAATTCGAACTGAATCGTTCCGTCCCGCGAAACGCTCGCGAGTAAGTAACCATAGACATCCGTGAGGTGCTGCGCCGAGCCGCTCACATCTGCCGGCAGCCGATACCGCGGAGCTCCGGCGGTTCCGACGATCCAACCAGGAAGAACCTCGTCAGGATGCTCTCGCCTGCAGGTCGTGTTGTAGACATTGTCCATGAAGAAGTGCGAGTGGCTGGCTAACACGTATACGTTCTTGTGGGTTTTCCTTCGGAACTCGACGAGCCACCGATACACGTTCCTCCCACTCTCAGTTCCTTGCGCACTTTCGTTCATGCCGTGGCCAGCTGACGTGCTGTCCGGTAACGCCTCGTGCATTCCGACGACCACACTCCGCACGTCGACGTTCTTCGCATCCCTGTCCAACTGCGCGGCAAGCCACTTCATCTGTCCGTCGTCGAACTGATCTTTTGTTGAGTTATCGAGCGTAACGAAATCGACGCCTTTCCGCGTCCAGTGGTAGTACGCCCGCAATTCGTGATCGGAAGGATCGTCAGTAAGCCTCTGTTTTGACAGTTCCGGTGCGTTATACCAATCAGCGAATTGCAGCAGCGCGTCTGAACGGGTCTTCGGTGGTATGAGTTCGTGATTACCAAGTGCCAAGTAAACTGGCATGTTCGCGAACGGCTTCAGCTGCCGGTTGATAAAATCCTGCCAAGCGGAACTCTCATACGAGATGACGGTCATAGTTGGGTTTCGGTCTTTGATGTCCTGATCAAAGTCGTAGATGGCTCGATAGTCTCCTAAATGCCAGTAGAAGGAGGCATGCTCTGCACGCACCTTTTCCGCGATTGCCGGCATGACTACGTCGCCACAATTTCTCGAGTCGCCTGAAACGGCAAAATGCCAAGTCTCCGAACTCACGTTTTCCTGTGCACGATTCGATTGGGGGAGCGCAAACGGAATAATAAACAACACCATTCTGCGGCAGGTGCTCAAATTGAATCCTCGCCCCCATGTGCGCGTGTTTTTCACAATTCCTCCGCTTCAATTCCGACTTCGTCTATCAGGTTTGTCAACCCACGATTCTCGTCCCGAAATCTCATTCTCTCGTGTTCGTGGACTGTAAGTCTCCGTGAGATCTGGTCAAGGCGGCGTGGGCTCTCGGAATCGAGATCATCGGTGCTGGTCGGCTATCCGCCTTTGTGTGGTTTTCCGTCGGTTTCTTGACGGCCCCAGCGCCCGAGTATTTTCTCGACTACCGGTTCGGATGGAAGTTCCAGGGTGATTTTTGGTTCCGCCGGATTTACACCGTGAGCGGCATCGATCGGGTAAGCAAGCGGCACATTGACATCTCCCGGGCGGAAACCGAAGGCGATGGCTTTTTCTTGTTGCGGGCGTTCGAGCAAATACGCGATATAGATTTTGGCCGCCTCGCGATGTTCCTGCGTGACCCAACTGCGTTCGACGATTCCGACCGGGTGGTTGCTCCAAAAGGTGCCTTCCTTGGGATAGATGGCGACGATGGGAAATGGGTGCTCGGAGCCGGAAAGCGATTCGATGACCATGTTTTCGTACAAAACCGCGGCGGAGAGATTCTGCGGATCGCCTGAAAACATCAGCCTGCCATAAAACCCCGTGGAACTGCCGTAGTAGACAATGGATTTTTCTATGTCGGCCAGGAAATCGGTGGTTCGAGGGCTGCTTACGTCGGCCAAGGTGAGGTTGGAAGTTCTACCGGACGCAGCGTAAACCTCCATGATCAGCGAATTCAGGCCGCTGGTACTGTAGGGCGGGCGTGTGTGCCCGAACTTGAACTTGCCCCACTCGGGATGGCCGTAGGCAGCCCATCCTTTTGGATTGCGCGCTACCTTTGCAATATCCGACCACCCGATCGGATTTTTGCCCCAGCCGAGCGATTCGGCCATCGGCTTCCACATGGCAATGACGACCGGCGATCGGACCAGATTCTGGGTGGCTCCGACGAGGTCACTGCCAGATTGACGTCGCGAACGCGCATTGCCGATCTCGACGAAGACGGACGAGGCGGGGCTGATGAGATGAGGTTGACGGCGTCCGTCCAGCGTTTCATTGATGGCTTCACCGGAACCCATGGGAATGGCGCGGACGTAGATGCGCTGACCTTGTCTGGTGCGGTGATCGGAAAAATTGAAAGCATCGGTGACCGCGGTGATCCATTTTTCTTTTTCGGAACCATAGGCAAACACCAGTTCCAGACGGTTGCTGGAAATTGCCGGGGCTGCGGTGTCCGGAGAGCGCCTTGATTCACAGCCAGAAAAAAGAAACAGCCCGGTCACGAGGGTAACGATCATCGCGTCGAATTTTGACCCTAACTTGTAGAAGGATTTGAGCCGGAAAAACATCGGCATGGGAACCATAACCTCTGCTATGAGCAGTATACATGCCGCAATCGCTATCGGACCTTCGGATTCCCGGACAAGTCCCTTCTAGCCGCCCCAGGCCGTTCAAAATCAAATCACAAACCGGTCTCTTTGCCGCTAATGCAACCTTTTGCCGCCTCATTTTTTTGCAACTGCCGTCATCTCTATTGGATATGGCGGAAGCGTGTGGGATTTGAATCCACCAGCGATATGGTAACAGAGGAGTTTTGCGGTGCAGCCCGGCCTTCTATGGTATTGAAAGGAAAGGGAGGGAATCCTTTGTGCCCCCTTAGTGTCCCTCAGAAATTCCTCATTTCTCCACGTACACGATCCGCGCGGTCTTTTCCGTCCCACGCCAGACTAATCAAACGTGCACTAACGCGGTGTGATTTTCATCCCTATGGGTAGGCCGCAGGCACATGTGAACTCCGAAATTACCTTGGACAGATAGGCTGTGCCAAGCGCACACGTGTCTCGCCGCGGTCGCCCTCGCCCATCGGCTCATCGTTTGGGACGAAACAACGAACTGTTTACGGGTGTTCGAATCGTCCCGGGCTTGCTGCCTTTGGGCGGGCTACCCCTCCTAGGAGGCGCCAGATGCAACTACGAATCCATTTCACCACTCCCGTGGCTTTAGCCCGCGCCCTCGTAACGCCTGGGCGTTGGTGTCCTCGCGCACAACGAACCCTACCCCCCGCACTGTCTTGACAAGTTTCTTTTCGAATCGTCCGTCTACTTTCCCACGCAGTCGGGCAACATGGACGTCGATGACATTATTTAAGGGGATATTACGGCCCGCTGCTTTCCAGACGTCACTAGCCAGCATTTCACGCGACACAACGCGTCCGCGGTTACGCAATAAATATTCAAGAAGGTCGAACTCAAGCGGCGTAAGATCCAGCGGTTGACCGCCGCGCATTACCAAGCGCCCGACGGCATCCATTTCAAGATCAGCAATTCCCAATTTTGAAACTGGGTCAGGCGCCCCTCTGCGACACAGCGCTCGAATGCGGGCCAGAAGTTCAGAGAAGGCGAAGGGCTTCACCAAGTAATCATCAGCGCCGGTATTGAGGCCTAAAACTCTATCTTCAATCGTATCTCTGGCTGTCAAGATCAGAACCGACATTTTAGAACGGCGCCGACGTATGGCCCCCAAGATTTCGAGGCCGCTTCGGCCTGGCAGCATTACATCTAGGACCACCAAGCCGAAGTCTTCCGTTTCGACCAGATAAAAACCTTCCTCACCAGTGTGTGCGACGGCGACGCTATAGCCTTCGCCTTCAAGACCCTCTTTCAAGGCCTTGGCCAACTTCACTTCGTCCTCGACTACCAGAATCCTCATGGGCTGTCTTTCTCAGTTTATGACTTTCCCTGTATTTTATCGTGAGAACGTCGTAGTTTGCCTGGCCAAATCATCCCGGCCCGGCAACCAGATGGCGCGCGACTGGTACGAGGCCGCACCGCCGGCTTTGTGGTCCGAAGCGGTCACGGCAAGAGCGACAATGCCAAGATGTTAGCTCACGCGGAGGTTAAAAGCCGAGTACCTACTCGTTTTATGTAGCCTCTGTTGATAGATTGCCCCTATGCGCCTGGACGTAAGAAGCTTCTTTCGAATCGTGCTGCCAAGGTTTCTAGGCGAAAGCCCTACCGAGCCGGAACCCCTTGCTACCCTTCTTCCAGCGATAAATGGCACTTGGACTGAACCCTCGGCTCGATACTCGGCTTTCTGGGAAATCTCGCATTGGCGAACGCTCGAATCAGCTCGTGCTCTACCGCGGTGAGGGAACGATTTCGCCTCCTTTGTACTCCTGGATTTTTGGGGAGGTCAAGTCAGTTGAGAAGTTCAAAGAGGCGGCTGAGAGGTTTCAAGAGTGTGCGTAAGATCGTCGGGACGACCTGATTTGGGATTTTCTCCGCGCGGACAGTGCGGCTCGGCATTCGTAAACATCTCCGCTTCGAGTGCCATAGCCACGCTCTTCAATGAATCTGGAATGGGCTGCTGAGAATACTTAAATGTAGAGAACGGGCTGGACAGGCGCATCTGCGCCCGCGCGTCCTCGGCGTTCGCCTTATTCCCGAAGAGCGCAGCGCACGTCCGTCGCAGCGTGAGCATATCCAGGTCAGAGAGGCCCGCCCTTTTCGCCGCTGGCTTGAGGACTCCGTTTCGAAAACTGGCTTGGAGGATCGGAGGCAGATTGTTGGACCCTCGCGGGCGTGCGGCGGGGAACAACCAGTCTTCATCGTTGCCGCGAGTGGATGCCATCCAGGCACGGAGTTCTTGCCGCAGGCCTGGGGGTACGTATACATAGACATCGTGTTCCGCTGGATGCGCTTCTCTGATCTGCCCCATAGTGAAGACTTCATCAATTCGGATGAATTCATCATGGACGTCATTACGCCGAAGCGCGAACAGCTCTTCCGGGCGCACTCCAAGCTGAATGAACAAGCGAACTATGAGGTGGTCCCGGCCGGATAGCTCAGACAGAAGTGCTCGACATTCACCGAGGCTCAGGTAGCGCTCCGATTTCTGCTTTCGGGACTTGTGCTCCAACTTGAAAGTGTAGCTCCGCATAGGATTGCTCATGATGAGGTTCAATTCCTGCGCTAGGTCAAGAATCGCGCGCAAATGCGTAACAACCTTATCTAGAAGAGAGTGGCTCGCGTTGTTCCTAACCATCCCGTTTATGAATGTCTGGATCTCCGCGGCGGTCAGTTCGTCCACGCGCCGATGACCGAGATTGCCAATCAGCTTCCCAATAATACTCTTTCCCGTAGCCCCCGCGTGAGCTCCCCATCTCAGTTCCTTCACGGCTATATATCGGTGTGCAACCTTTTCAAATGTCGCAGCCGAATCGGGCGGAACACACCTTTCTGCATCCTCTGGATTGATAATAGCCATGACCTGCTCCGCAGGTATCTGCAACATTTGTCCCGACATTTTCAAAACCTCCGATAGCACAGTCTTCCAGCCACTACAGACCGACAAACTGGATTACTTTCATCAACTCCGCCCTGGGGCTGCCCTCGATTTGCCATTCGAGGCGGCTCCTATATCCGGTTTCGAATAGAGGGACTCCTCAAGCTCCAGATTGACCAACACTCTTTGGGTGGTGATATTCTCTGTCGCAATGGGCGGATCATTCCACTACAAGTCCGCTCGCGCGAAATTGCCCAATCACCACGTTGACTCGGTCTCCAGGTTTCACCGCCCTGGTGGGGTTAGAGAAAGCCATCCAGTAGGACTTGCCCGCCTCGGGCGTACTGCTCTGACGCAGTTGCCCAACCTTTTCCAACGACGGGACCACCAGCTTGACCCCCGCCTGCGGATCGATCAAGAAAGGCTCGGATTTTTTATCGTTGAGTGGCTTGGCCTTGTCCGCGTCGAGCACATGGTATGAAAATCGTATGATCTCTCCCGACTCCGCGGACTTTACTCTCAACGACTCAACTCCCCAGATGGCCCTATAAAAGGCCACAGCGTGTCTGGCCATGTGATTTGGTTGATAGTGGGCCGGGAGCCCGGCCGTCTGAGCCGATCCGGCTGGAGCCGTAGCGGTGGACTGAGCGCTTACCCCAAGAACCAAAATGCCGCCGGCGAAAACTCCTGCGAGGAGCATTGTCTTTGTGTCCCGTAAAGTGTAATGGTCAAGCATGCTTGATTTATCCTCCAGTTGGTTCGTTCTGTTTCTCGTCGTCGTAAGAGGCTGGACATCCAAGGCGTCGCCTCGATGTCCGGCCTGCTGGAGCTAGTTAGTTCACCGTGAACGTTTGGGTGTTGCTGGCTGTTCCGGATGGGTTGGT
>Ga0207024_10317_pt1 | contig 11262 bp, 11 predicted proteins | sample Alteio_BWMinCont_44_FD_153470 | JGI IMG/M metagenome (GOLD analysis project Ga0207024, IMG submission 153470) | Enriched cells from forest soil in Barre Woods Harvard Forest LTER site, Petersham, Massachusetts, United States -... | ecosystem: Environmental > Terrestrial > Soil > Temperate forest >...
TAATGTGTGATCTTTACCTAAACCCACATTCACACCAGGATGAAAATGTGTGCCACGTTGACGAACGATAATGTTACCAGCAATAACACTTTCCCCACCATAACATTTAACGCCTAAATACTTAGGATTCGAATCACGGCCATTGCGGGTACTACCGCCGGCTTTCTTATGTGCCATTTTTAACTCTCCTCTTAACAGTTGTCATGCCAGCGTAGGCTGGCATCCAGGAATTACGCTGAAATTTTCTCAATTTTCACAGAAGTAAAATATTGACGATGTCCCATATGTTTAATATGGTGTTTACGACGACGGAATTTAATAATTCTGATTTTAGCCAAGCGAGCTTGATCAATGATCGTACCAGTTACTTTTGCACCTGCAACTAAGGGGGCACCTACTTTAATATCATCGCCATTTGCCACCAGCATCACTTCATTAAATTCCACGGGCGCATTAATTTCCGCCTCGAGCTTTTCTAATTTAATGATTTGGCCTTCGATTACACGATGTTGTTTGCCGCCACTTTTGAAAACCGCATACATAATTAAACTCCAAAATTTGTCACTTCGCCCAACCAAAGGGCAGAAAGGGAAGATATTTTACGCAAAAACTTTGGTTTAAGCAAGTAAATCCTTTATAATTGAGTTTATTCATTTTAGCAGAAGATCGAAATTATGCCGCTTGAAGCGTTAAAAACTTTATTAGAATCAGATATGCTAGCTGTTAATCAACTGATTTCCGAGCGATTACATTCTCCCGTCCCGTTGGTTAACACAATTGGTGATCATATTGTCAATAGCGGTGGCAAACGCATTCGTCCTATGCTTGCGATCTTAAGCGCGCGCGCATTTGGATGCCAAGATGATAAGCCGCTGGAATTAGCCGCGATTATTGAATTTATTCACACAGCAACTTTATTACATGATGATGTCGTAGATGGATCTTTATTGCGGCGTGGTTTAGACACAGCTAACGCGATTTGGGGTAATGAAGCCAGTGTATTAGTCGGGGATTTTCTTTATTCACGTTCATTTCAAATGATGGTGAGTTTACAAAATATGCGAGTGATGGATATTTTAGCGAATACCACCAATAGTATTTCAGAAGGCGAAGTGCTGCAATTAATGTATGTGCACGACCCGGATATTACTGAGCAACAATATTTTGAGGTGATTCAACGTAAAACCGGCGAACTGTTTTGTGCGGCCACACAATTAGGCGCAGTCATTGCCGAGCGCAATGAGGCGGAAATTAACGCCCTGGCTGATTATGGCATGCACTTAGGTTTAGCTTATCAATTAATTGATGATGTATTAGATTACAGTGCTGATGCTGCGACTCTGGGCAAAAATATTGGTGATGATTTAGCGGAAGGCAAAACTACTTTGCCGTTAATTTATGCTTTAAAACACGGCAATACCGCGCAGCAAACATTCATTCGCCAAGCTATTTTAGCAAGCTCTATCGATAATTTACCGGCCATTCAAGTCGCGATTCAATCAACCCATGCACTTGAGTATGTGCGCAAACTCGCCGAAGAAAAAAGTGCTCAGGCGATTAATAGTTTAGCTGGTTTACCAGCATCGCCCTATAAAGCGGCCTTAATTTCACTCGCCGAATTTGCCGTGCAAAGAAAAAGTTAAATTTGTTTTATTCTACTGCTAAAGCACCCACGGGTTCACCTATCGTGGTGTTGAAAGCCCAATCTTGCCCAGCATTTTGAGAAATAAAGATATTATTCAGCGTACCTGCATACAAGTAATTACCTGAGTTATCAACAGCTAAACTAAAGATAGGTGAGCCATCTAAAGAAGGCGTACAGGCCCACGTTTTAGCTTCATTAGTCGACAAACAAATGTTACCACTATGCGCTCCCACAAAGACATTTCCATTTGCAGGATTGACCACGATATTACTAAAGACTCGTTTGTCTGGTATCTCAGCTGGAAGGGCTGCACATGACCATGTTACTGCTTCATCTTTTGATGTGCAAATGACATTATTGGTTTTAGAAGGACTGGAAACATCTACTATATTGGCGTATAGAATGTTAGTTCTTGGATCGATTGCCAGACTACTAATTTGTGTATCTGGGTTGCTGGAAAAAAATACGAGTTTACAATTTTTCTCATCCCATGGTGTTTTAGCTCCATCATTGGCTTTCTTACAGACAAAATCATTTTGCGTGCCAGCATAGATGGTTTTATCATCTGCAGAGAGGGTCAGCGCCGAAATAGAGCTAGTAGGAAGAGTCTGACAAGTTTTAGTATTCCAATTGTTAGTATGATCATTGGCTTTAACACAAACTGTTCCCTGGTAATTGCCTAAGCCAACATAAATATAATTTTGATCTAAGGCAATGCTGAAAATTCCACGCACTCCAATTGATACACCATTATCCCAGGTCATGCCTCGATCAGTTGAAAGATAAATTCTGCCGGAGTCGGCTTCCAAACCAGGTTCAGTGATCGCATAAGTTTCTTGGCTACTAATAGCAAAACCCGTTAAGCTGCCAAACAAGGGATTAGGGTGCGCAGAGCGTGTCCATTGAGTCGTGCCTAGCGAGGAATAATAAGTACTGCCATCTTCATTATTACTATCAGGGCCAATGGTGCCAGCGTATACATTGCGGACGGTACTGTTATTAGCGTATAAATTACAGCTGACAAATAAAGATAATATAAGTAGAAAAGTAATTAAAACTTTATTCATGATATCCTCTTTGGTAATTGTGTTAAGTAAATCTATGGTATCACAAAAAAGTTTTAACTTGTATTACCTCTTTCTGCCTGATACCATATTCCTCGAAATTAGCTATTAATTTCATCCAAAGTTTTATTAATAAAAATATCTAATGAGGAATAATATGAAAATTAAAATGTTATCAATGGTGGTGCTAGGTCTGGGTTCTTTATCGATTGCCGCAACAAGTATGGCTGATAGCCCTTGTGGCTCTGAATTGAAGTGTGCGAATAATGTATGCACAATGGTAGATGGTGATATAAATTATTTTCCAGAACGTAGTAACCGTAATGCGCAAGGGGTTTATGTTTTAAGTGACGATCGAAATCCAGCACACAATAAAATGCCTATACTAATATCTGGTAATTTTGGAGAATGCTTTTATTTTAATACCTCTACCCACGAGTTATTAAAGATTGGAGGTAATGGTTTGGCACCACAACTTAATGGACGAAATTCTTGGCGCCGCATAGAAGGAACACGTTACGAGTGTACCCGTGGTAATCGATCTGTTTGTTTATTTAAAAAAGTTTAAATTTTTATCCAAAAATCACAGTATAATTCGCTTTTACTTTGGAGAGTTATGCTGTGAATAATTGGATCCCCTTTCTAACTCGCCTTGTCGATCAAACCGACCCGATTGCTTTGCACTATTTTCAAACTACTACTTTACAAACTCGGCTCAAACAAGATAACACTATTGTTTCCGAAGCTGATTTAGCGGTGGAAACCCGCGTGCGGGAAATTATTCAAGCGGAAATGCCAGAGCTAAATGTCTTAGGCGAAGAATATGGTGGTATGGAAAATTCGAAAGAATTAAGATTGATTATTGATCCCATCGATGGCACTAAAAATTTTGTCGCAGGCAATCCCTTTTTCGCGACTTTATTAGGCATTGAAGAGCACGGTGAAGTAATTGCAGGTTTAATATCGGCGCCTGCAACGCGGGATCGCTGGTGGGCTGCCAAAGGCCAAGGCGCTTTTCATAATGGCAAGGTTATTCAAGTGTCGCAAATTAAAGACTTAACTAAAGCTACAGCGTTTCATAGCAGTTTATTTCCTCCTAAAATGAATGATAAAAATCAAGGCATGTTTCCTTTATTAGCGCAAACTCTCTATCAACGTGGTTATGGGGATTATTTGGCACCCATGTTGGTCGCGGAAGGTTGTGGCGAATTTAGTTTAGATTTTAATATTAAACCCTGGGATATGGCGGCTATTAAAATCATTATTGAAGAGGCAGGTGGTAAATTTTCGGATGTGCAAGGCGTGAATACCATTTATTCTAATAACATGGTGGTTAGTAATGGTTTATTTCATGAACAAATAGTTTCATATATGTCCATATGTGAATAAATTTTCATATTTCGCACAATTTTAATTGCTATCGAGGAATTGCTTAGTTTAGACTGGCGCCTGCGCGACAGCTTAAAGCAATTTTAAATTACCAGAGGATTAATTTATGAATAACATGATTGATGCAGGTACAAGTTATAACAAACGCTTAGTGTATGTGGTAGGGACGATTGCTGCCCTCGCTGGGCTTTTATTTGGGATTGACATTGGCGTGATTTCGGGGGCGCTAAAATTTATTGCGGCAGATTTTGCCTTAACGACCCAACAACAAGAAATTGTAGTGAGTTCGTTGTTAGTAGGTGCGGTGATAGGAACCTTACTCAGCAACCCCTTGTCACATCATTTTGGACGTCGCCATACTATCTTATTAAGTGCGGTTATTTTTGCAGTCGGTTCTTTGCTCTGTGCAGTGGCACCTAATTTTTATGTCTTAGTGATATTGCGGGTGCTCTTAGGTACTGCGGTGGGTATGGCTTCTTTTACTGCGCCAATTTATTTATCTGAAGTGGCTCCCAAAAAAATTCGTGGGCGCTTAATTTCTTTATATCAACTGATGATTACCATTGGTATTTTATTAGCGATTATTAGTGATACCTATTTTAGTTACACAGGCAATTGGCGCGCTATGCTAGGAGTTATTTTTATTCCCGCTGCAATTATGTTTTTTGGTGTGTTAACGTTACCACGTAGCCCTCGTTGGTTAATGTTAAAAGGTCGTAAAGAGCAAGCTAAAAGTGTCTTGGATAAAATTTTAGTCGATGATAAAGAAGTTGAACGGGAAATGCGTGAAATTGAAGAAAATTTAGCACGTACTCAAGAAGGTTGGAAAGTATTTAAAAAACCTTATTTCCGTCGGGTATTATCCTTAGGGATCATGTTGCAATTCATTCAAATTATGACTGGTATGAATACTATGATGTATTATGCGCCGAAAATTTTTGAATTGGCAGGGTTTGCTACGACGGCGCAACAAATGTGGGGCGCGGTGGCTTTAACTACCTTAAATGTATTAACCACTTTTATTGCTTTAGCGGTGATTGATCGTTGGGGTCGTCGTCCATTATTATTCTTCGGATTAATTTTCATGACCATTGGTATGGGTTTCTTAGGCTTATCATTCCATTATGGCCCAAGTACAGCTTTGCTAAAAGATATTGCAGTAGCTGGTATGTTAATTTTCATTTTCGGTTTTGCAGTTAGCTTAGGCCCGGTTATTTGGGTGCTGTGTGCGGAAATTTTCCCGCTTAAAAGCCGTGATATTGGTGTGATGTTTACCACCGCTACCAATTGGATCTGTTGTGCCATTATCGGTGGTTTCTTCTTAAGTTTATTAAACTGGATTGGACCTTCCGATACCTTCTGGTTGCTGGCTGTGATTTGTGTCATTAGTATTGTGTTAATTTCAATTTTCTCACCGGAAACCAAAGACGTGCCGTTAGAAATTATTGAAAAGAATTTAATCGATGGCAAACGTTTAGCAGATATTGGGCAGTAATTTTTATATTCACTATGAAAAAAACAATTCTAGTAGTGGGAGGCGCAGGTTATATTGGCTCGCATATGATTGCGAGCCTACTTGCACAGCATTACCAAGTGATCGTGTTAGATAATTTAAGCACTGGCCATCGGGATGCCGTGTTAGGCGGCGAGTTCATTCACGGTGATTGTGGCGATGTCGCTCTCCTTAACAAAATTTTTACGCAATACAAAATCGATGCGGTGATGCACTTTGCTGCTTCCATTGCCGTGGGTGAATCAGTTGAAAACCCGGCTAAATATTATCAAAATAATGTCGCGCAAACTTTGCAATTATTAAAAGCGATGTGCGAGCATCAAATCAAATATTTTATTTTTTCTTCCACGGCTGCCGTGTTTGGTGAACCACAATATTCCCCTATTGATACGCTGCATCTTAAAAATCCTGTGAACCCATATGGCCGTTCGAAATTAATGGTCGAACAAATCTTGGCAGATTTTGATATAGCCTATGATTTTAAATCAGTTTGTTTGCGCTATTTCAATGCAGCTGGTGCAGATCCAGAAGGGCGCTTGGGCGAGCGGCACTACCCCGAAACGCATTTAATTCCAGTTATTTTACAAGCGGCAAGTGGCAAACGTAAAAGCGTGACGATATTTGGTGAAGATTATGATACGCCAGATGGCACGTGTGTGCGAGATTACATTCACATTGTGGATTTATGTTCAGCGCATTTATTGGCCTTAGAATATTTGTTTAAAACCCATACCAGTGCGGCTTTTAACTTGGGTAATGGCAATGGTTTTTCGGTGAAAGAAGTGATAGAAACCGTAAAACAGGTGACAGACAAAGATTTTTCAGTTACAGTAAGCGCGCGTCGAGCAGGTGACCCTGCACGATTAGTGGCTGATAGTTCATTAGCCCAACAACAACTCGGTTGGAACCCTCGCTATGCTGATTTAGCAACCATTATTAAGCATGCATGGCAATGGGAACAACAGCATTAATATTATAGGAATTAACCCTCATGACTAAAAAAATTCGCTTAAGTATTTTGGCCTCTGCGTTGATATTTGGCGCTTCAGCCTTTGCCGCGGAACTTGATACGGCTACTAACCCAGCTTATCTTAATCTTCAACTAGGTTATTCTTTTTCCTTACCTGCACAAATGGATGTATCTTCTAGCCCTGCAATAGGCGGTGGATTTTGGGATCCGAGCCCACAAGGATACGATTCCCGAGTAGGTAGCACAGCTATTTATGGTTTAGGTTTTGGTTATTATGTTAATCCATTAATTTCTTTAGAATTAAATTATACCGATCGCCCAAACTATAGTTATAGTAAATTTCAATCGCAAACTTCTTCCACCAGTGCCAAGACTCGTGATTTTGATTTAGAAAGTCAAGATGTCATGCTCAACAGTGTTTATCACTTAGCCGCTATTGCAACGGGTTTAAAACCGTTTATCAATGTGGGCATTGGTGCAGCCCGTAATACCGTTAGCAATTTTCATTCAGTATCCGCCACGACGCCGGGTTATGTTTTCAGCATGATGAATAATAACACCGTCACGAGTTTTGCTGCACAAGCGGGTGTAGGTTTAGATTTTGATGCCACTTCACGCTTAGCCTTCAAAGTCGGGTATCAATTCTTTTATGGCGGCGAATTCAAGAGTAATGATTACGTGGTGGATGATCCTGATAATTTGCATCCAATCCCACCAAATCCAGCTCCAGGTGGTACCGTAGTGCCATCATGGACTGGGATTATATTAGCCAATGAAGTTTACGCAGGCTTAACTTACTTGTTGTAAATTTCTCTATGAACGAACTATTATCGCAACAACCGCATCGCCGCTGGAATCCTCTCAGCGGCGAATATGTTTTAGTCTCTCCGCATCGCACACAACGCCCTTGGCAAGGTGCACAAGAAACTGCGGCAGTTGAACGACGTCCACAACACGATCCGAAATGTTATTTATGCCCGGGTAACACGCGCGCCAATGGTGAACATAACCCCGACTATAAAAATACTTTTGCTTTTATCAATGATTTTTCGGCTTTATTGCCTAACCATCATCCTGAATTGATTAATGAAAATAATTTATTGCAAGCTGAAACAATTGATGGCGAATGTCGGGTTATTTGTTTTTCCCCTCGTCATGATTTAACTTTGGCAGATATGACGGTCGAAGCCATTCAAGCAGTTATTACGCTATGGCAAGCGCAAGTTACTGAATTAGGAAAAAAATATCAGTGGGTGCAATTATTTGAAAATAAAGGTGCGGTTATGGGTTGTTCCAATCCGCATCCACATGGGCAAGTGTGGGCTAGCAATTTTCTGCCCAATGAAATTGTGGCAGAAGATAAAAATCAGTTAGCTTATTGGCAAAAACATAAGACTAATTTATTAGTTGAGTATGCCAAGCTTGAAAGTGAACAGCAGCAACGGGTAGTGTGTGAAAATGATGATTGGATAGTCGTCGTGCCATTTTGGGCGGTATGGCCGTTTGAAACTTTGTTACTACCCAAACGCGCTGTGCGGCAACTAACTGCTTTAACTGCAAGTGAGCAAGTTAATTTAGCAAAAATTTTAAAAACTTTATTGCAAGCTTATGATGCTTTATTTCAAACTTCTTTCCCTTATTCCATGGGTTGGCATGGCGCGCCATTTAATAATAAAGATAATAATCATTGGCAGCTGCATGCACATTTTTATCCACCATTATTGCGTTCAGCAACAGTCAAAAAATTTATGGTAGGCTATGAATTACTTGCTGAAGCGCAACGTGATATCACGCCTGAACAAGCGGCCAAGAATTTACGAGAAATCCAAAAATCATGAACACATTAAAACAACCAACTATTGATGCTTTTAAACAATATTTTCACTGTAACCCCATGGGCATTGTACGTGCGCCAGGGCGCGTTAATTTAATTGGCGAACACACTGATTATAACGATGGCTTTGTATTCCCGCTGGCCTTAGATCGCGCAATTTGGGTAGCATTTACCCCGCGCGATGATTATCAAATTCATATTATGGCGAATAATTTTAACAATGAATTTGAACAAGTGGATTTAAGTGCTTTAGAAAAATCGCGGCATAAAAAAAGCTGGCATAAATATGTGCGTGGCATGGCGTGGGTGTTACAAAATGCCTTTAAGAAACCTTTAAAAGGTTTTGATGCCGTAATTAATAGCGATATTCCCATCGGTGCAGGGTTATCTTCTTCGGCTGCGGCTGAATTATCCATTGCCAGAGTTTTAGCCACAGTGAATAACTTGACCTGGGATCCAGTGCAAATGGCTTTGTATGCGCAACAAGCTGAAAACCAATGGGTGGGTGTGAAATGCGGCATCATGGATCAATTAATTTCCGCTACCGGTGTGAAAAATCATGCGGTGCTAATTGATTGTCGTGATTTAAGCTACGAAGCTGTGCCGTTACCGGAAAATACGGCCGTAGTGATTATGGATACTGGTACGCGGCGTGGTTTAGTCGATTCAGCTTACAATGAACGGCGTCAACAATGTGAAGATGCAGCGGAACTATTGGGCGTCAAGAAATTACGCGATGTAACACTCGATCAATTATTTGCTCTCGAAACCCACATGCCAAAATTAGTCTTTCAACGCGCGCACCATGTGATCAGTGAAAATGCTCGCACAGTAGCTGCACGTGATGCCATGAAAAAAAATGATGCGAAAAAAATGGGTGAACTGATGCGCGCTAGTCATAAAAGCTTGCAACATGATTTTGCAGTTTCAAGCGCCGCCTTAGATATCATGGTGAACCACGCCAATGTCCACCCAGCTTGTTATGGTGCACGCATGACGGGCGCAGGGTTTGGTGGTTGTGCGGTGGCGTTAATTGCAGCCGATCAAGCTGATGATTTTGCCACTGTCGTGAGCGCTGCCTATCAAGCTGAAGCTAAACAAACACCGAGTTTATATGTTTGTCATGCAGAAAAAGGTGTCGAGTTGATTACACTGTAGCAGCGGTTATGTCTGGAGCTCCATTTAATAGTTTTGTCGTCGTTCCCGCGCAGGCGGGAATCCAGCTGTTGTCATGCCAGCGTCATGGCAATCGCACTTGAAATTGAGTTAAATAAGGTTGTATTTCTTTCTAAAGCCATTAGAATGCAAAATTCTATTCACTTAAGGAAGAAAGCCGATGAATTTATCAGATACGTTTTTAGCGCATTTTGCCGATTTAGAAGATCCACGCTGCGATAATCATAATTCCCGTCACCACCTACACGATATTTTGGTCATTACTATCCTTGGCACCTTGAGTGGAGCTGATACCTGGGTGGATATTTGTGCATTTGCTGAGTGCAAAGTCGAGTGGTTAAAGACCTTTTTAGAATTGCCTCATGGCGTTCCCTCCCATGATACGTTTGGTCGGGTATTTTCTTTATTAAACTCCGAACAATTTGAAAGCTGTTTTCGGCAATGGATAGCGTCATTATCGATTGATGTTACGCAAGAAATCATTGCAATTGACGGAAAGACAGTTCGAAGAGCGCATGGTCGAGGCCAGCGTGCCTTACACTTGGTGAGTGCGTGGGCAACAGAAAATCGCGTGATGTTAGGGCAAGTGAAAAGCGAAGAAAAATCCAACGAAATCGAAGCAATCCCAGCACTATTAAAGTTGATTGATGTCAAAGGCAGCATCGTGACTATCGATGCCATGGGATGTCAAAAAGCTATCGCTAAGCAAATTATCGAGCAAGAAGCGGATTATGTATTATCCCTTAAAGATAACCAACCTAAACTACATGATATGGTGAAAATCATTTTTAATTTAGGCAAGCAAGAGAAATATGAAGACATGCTCTATCAACGAAAGGTCGAAAAAATCCATGCCCATGGCCGTGTTGAAACGCGCCGTTATACCTTAATTTCAGCGCGAGATAAGTTGCCTTTTGAATTACGTTGGCCAGGATTAAGAAGCGTGGGTCAACTTGAAGTCACACGCTCTATTCGCAATCAAGTGGTGGATAGGTCGACGCGTTATTTTTTGACGAGCCTCTATTTTAATGTCGATGGCTTTATGCGCGCAGTACGTAAGCATTGGGAGATTGAAATCAATTTGCATTGGTCCCTCGATGTCAGCTTTAACGAAGATTTAAATCGCGTTCGCATAGGTCATGCCGCAGAAAACTTAAGCATTGTTCGACGCATTGCCTTGAACTTACTCAAGCAAGATAGTTCTGCTAAAGGAGGCATTTCTGTTAAACGCAAACGCGCAGGATGGGATAATCAATATCTATTAAAGGTCTTAACAGCTGATGCTAATCTTAAAAAACCTTAATCTCTCGGTGTTTCAAGTGCGATTGCCATGCATTTCACTCGTCTGTTGGCGAGGTTTCAGCACCTGGCACCTTTTGCTTTTGTGAAAGGTTTTTAAATAAATGGAGATTCAGGTATGTCTACTTCTGCAAATGATGCTTTTTATTGTAACCCTGGCCGCCCTATTTCTGAAATTTTTGAATTGTTACCTGAGTTTCGTTTAAAAACAAATGATAAGCAATTTAAATTTACCGGTGACGCTTCGTTGTTAACAGCGCTTGAGAAACATCTTGATCAGTCTAATGATACGGTATTGCATGGTTTACAGTGCCTATGTGAATTATTAACTGAAAATACTCATGAAGCTGAGTTTGAGGTGTCAGAATATCA
>Ga0207024_10267_pt1 | contig 11258 bp, 9 predicted proteins | sample Alteio_BWMinCont_44_FD_153470 | JGI IMG/M metagenome (GOLD analysis project Ga0207024, IMG submission 153470) | Enriched cells from forest soil in Barre Woods Harvard Forest LTER site, Petersham, Massachusetts, United States -... | ecosystem: Environmental > Terrestrial > Soil > Temperate forest >...
CCTGAAATGGAACGTCCCCTTCGTTTGACCTGCTCGCGATCTGCCAAATAAAGAAGCTTCACCAGATCGTAATAGTCCATGGTGTTTCCTTCCTTCTTCCTCAGAAAAAAGGCCGCTGCTTCAATTGCTTTGCGTGCTTTGTACATCGCTATATACTTCTGACGCCTTCATGAACTTTAGCGATGCGATGATTCAATTTCGCAAGATGACTTCGCATCGTGGGAACATTACAAGTAAGTGCAGGTGGTGGGCGGTGCAAGACTCGAACTCGCGACAGCCTCGGTGTAAACGATCAAAAAGTGCTTCCAAAAGAGCAATTTGAACCTACGAGGCATCACTAAAGAAGCCTCAAAAAGGCTCCTTTAGAATACCGGTTGGTCAAGTTTTGGTCAAGTAAATCAACGCTCTTTGCGCCAACTCGCGACCGAATATGGTGAGGATCCCCCCAAAATGCTTTAACTTCCTAGCAATTCGGGGAAGTTTGCCGAGATGCTACGCAGAGCTAGCTGAGTTTTTCTCAAATACGAAGATCCGGGATGCGAGCAAAGATTCCGAGTTTCAGGCCCCGTTGTTCAACTTGCCTAACAACTTCATTCCAACGGTCTTTCATAGTCGCGCCGTTTGCAGTCACATCCCCATTCCCCTTCTTGCCTTGCATTAAAGTGTTTGTGATAAGTCCGCCAATTTCGATGACGGGTCTTGCGAATCCTGACCCTGACGTGTCCCGATCCAAGCAAGGAAAGAAGCTGAACATGCCATCAACATCATCATTCAGCGTCGCCCCAAAATACAGTCTAAACGTGGAGTCCTTCATCTCTGCAGCAGCCTGATCTTTGGCGCTAGAGACGCAGTTTCTTTTTGGACATGTATCGCCTAAATCAATGCCGAAAAGTGGCCCAAAGGTGACCGTAGAGTAGGTTTGATCAATGTAAGGTGCAACCCTCGTCGCAAAGTTGTCGCGATTATAACCGTCAATCCAGCTGCGTACAACGAACACCGTGTCAATTACGAATTGGGTCTTAGATTTGCAGGAACCGAACAGGATTACAGAACCACGATCCAGGTCTCTGAGAAACGTGGCTCTTCCATTTTTGTGCTGTTGGCAAATAGCGTATTGGAATTGGTTTCCGAAAACGAACGGGTCAGTGTTTTGTAGTCCGGCGTAGCGATTTTGCCTTATCCAAAATGGGTGATGGATACATGTTGGTCCATCGACAATTGGTTTGGAAATATTGGTGACATCGGACTGAGGCTCCCATTCTCCCCAAAAGTGAAGCGTGCTGTCGATTGGATCACCATTTTCGCAGTAAGTCCCCTCAACCTCCATGAACTTCCTCCTATGCGGCTCATCGTTCCATTGCTTAATATTCCCGTCCTTTACAATGTGCTCGCCGCCTGGGTGAATGAATTGGACGAATTTAGGTTTTGGTTGATTATCCACCGAACACCTCCTCTGCAATTTGCTGACCAACCCATTTTCTCTGCTCGCCGCTCAGAGTTCCAAACGGCAGTTGGGCTGCCCTTCCAAAAACGAACAGGCAACTCTTGCCAGATCGAAACTTCCTGCGCGAAGCAAGAACATGATAAGGATTCTGCCGCTGTACAGTTCTAATCCTTTCCCAAGGAGTTGGTGAATCAAATTCAATGTTGCCCACGTATTCCCACTTGACCGAGATGAGGGCAACGTCTGGCTCTAGGGTCTCCATGAGTTCTTGCCAAAGGTCGAGCCCTGTTCGTTCTATTTTTCGACGATCTTCAGTTTTAAGTTTGCCGGCTAATTTGCTCCAGGTCGGAAGTGTCGCCGCAGGCGAACAAATGTCGGTGTGTAGGGCGGTGTTATGTGTGTCCCCATAAAAACTGGCGCTTAGCCCGTTCAAAATGGCGCGGTAAGCCCCATTAAACCACTTCGTATACGGCTCTGCCTGAAAGTATTGGTTCAAGGCACTAACGTGGGCCTGCACATCGTCGCTGGTGCCCGTAAAGCCTGTCTCCACTAAGTGAGCAGCCTTCGTGAATCTTGACATCGTGTCGTCTCCCTTGACCGGGAATTCTACGTTCGAAGGGTTAAGGCCAACCGTGACGATTTTTATCTTTGACGAACTGTACGCGTCGGCATCGCCAAAGTATAGGATTGGTATTGATTGCCCTACCAAACATTGAAATTGAGCCACCTCCGAGTGAGCATCCCACGCCTGTTGGATGAGCTGACCCAACCTGTCCGACAACATATGTTAAGTCTACCATTTTGCTCTTTTGACCGGTTGTGGTAACTCGCAGTGCCAACAAACAGCGCAGGTTAAATTGGGAGCTTATGGGCTGTCGGGAAGGGCTCCGACATTGGCACGAGCCCAATTGCCACTTCCTTTTGGAGTCGATGAACATTGTAGGCGTCGATTTCCTCGGCTGGTGTCAGTGTTGGAAGGGGCCTGGCTGCCCATCAGTCCCAATTTAGGCGTAGCAGGGATCGAGCAACCCAACAAGCTTCAAATTTATTTCCGAAACGAATGGGGGCAACGCAGTTGCGCCCACCGAGTGCAGTGATCAAATTTGATGCGGCCGGCACCCAGGAATTAGTATCTCGGTTAGCATTGTTTCAGCCCAATTGCTAGCAAGTGCTGTCGCCCTAATTGGTGCGCCGCGTACGAGCTTAAGGTCATGACTTAATTCCTTTCTGCTACTCTATGGCGTGGACAAGGCAGACGTGTTCTCAAGGTTGGACGATGGCATCGATTTACTAAAGGTCAATGACAGAGACTTAATCGACAACCACGTGCACGAGCGGACAATTTCTTCAAGATTGGCTATGTACCTGCAAGGTCTGTTTCCAACTTATCACGTTGACGTTGAATACAACCGAAACGAGATCCTCCAAAAGATTCTCCCGCGTGAGTGCCATGGCACGCGCCAGGGCGGCGTCTTTCCAGACATCATCGTGCACAGACGGGGATCGAATGAGGAGAATCTCCTGGTAATCGAGATGAAGAAGGCCGGTAACGAGGCCGGAATCGATTGCGACAAGGAAAAGGTCCGACTATTCATTAAGGGTGATTTTCACTATAGATTTGGGGCACTTATCGTGTTGGGTAATGGCAAGAGGAATTACGAAGAAGTAGCTGTCAATCGATTCGACTCGGCTAGCTTTGACTAGTAAACGCGGTAAAGCCACCGCTCGGAAGGAACTCAAGGGCACCATGGCCAGTTACCAATTCAATCAGGACGATCAGCTTTTTCCTGTCTATTGCACGAAATGTAGACAGCACATTCCGAAGGTGATATCCAACCTTCACAGGGGCCTGTGCATTGATTGCGCAAACGCGCAACACGTTGCCGCCCAAAGGGCTGCGAAACAATCCCAGGCTGCCACGGCTCCTTGTCATTCTCCGGTCCCGCAGACGCAAGCAGTTTTGAATGATCCTCGCTATCAGCTGAACACTGGCTTGAACCTTTCTTGCCCGACATGCGGCTCAACAAATATTCTATTGCTCGGAAAGGAAGCTCAAACTCGTTCTCATTGGGGCGACGCTGAGTGGGTCGCTTTCAATGCAGTCTTGGACACCGTGGAAGCAAAGCATCAGAAAGACCGGTTTCAGTGTGCTTACTGCCAAAAAGTCTTTGTCAAGAATGAGCCTAGTATCGGTCAGACGGCAATAACTCAAACGAAAGCCCAGCGCATTCTGCTTGCTCTACTCATATTCGTGGTGTGGATGGCGTTTTTGTATTTCGCCTTCTCGGCTATGGGAAGCAATAGGCGGTGACGAGCAAATCATTCCGGCTAAACGGCGCTTGAGAGGCAGAGCCTAGACGAGGTGAGCGTAGTCCAGGATGGACGGAGCGAAAACGTCAAAACGATGACGATAAGATGCGATTCCCAAAACTCGGTGAACGAAGTGAACAATCTGAAAGCGTCGAGCAAGGCCATGGATGGTCGTTCTTGAGGAAGTCGTTTTAGCCCATGGATGGGCGTTTGGCGCAAACATATCCCGATCTTGGCCGGCACAAACTCAGCCAACAAACCATAGCCGACGAATTCCTGGATGGACGTAGTTCCTTATTAAAGCGGGGCTTCCAATGGTGGACCGAGATAGATCGAACAAACAAATTGACGGACGGTACTTCGAGTTCGAACACGTTCGAGGGGGCTTGCCGGTCAATATTGGCTGCCAGTTTGACCGCCAACTCTCGAATAGGATTGAACGTCTGACAATGCGTCAGCGCGGAAGGCGAGCCCGGAGGGCTCGATCTCGATCGGATTCTCTTTCAAAAAAAGAAAAGTCAAATAGTTTGAGGTACCCCCCTATGCTTTCGATCAATGTGATGGTGTCGAAATATTTGAACCTGTTCTGAAATCCGTATAGGGCGAAATTCGTCTATGAGCAATTGACCCAGGACTCAGTCTGCCAGTTTGTGTGGCGCGTCATTCTGGGCCCTATTCAGGCATGGGCTAGGTGGGGTCCAGGTATGGGTTAGCGTACTTGCTGAATGATATAGAGACTTGGCGGGCCCGACTTGAGTGACTTTGAGGTGAAAAAGGGGCCAAGAACGTTGACGAGGATCACAACAACGACAGAAGAAAGGAAGGACTAGAAGAACAGGATTTTGAAGTGGAGGGTTTTAGAAGTGGGGGATTATGATTAATTAGATCATTAATCCCCACTTTTTATACCCGCTTCCCCCTTCTTACCTCCCGTCGTTGTGAGTAGAGTGCCAGTATTTGTACTATATATTAGTACTTAGGGGAACTTTATGATGGAAAGTGTCGTATAGTATGGTATGAGTACTCATAAATCATATAGGTACGTGGAAACCTTGGTTACCCCTAATTTCCGCAAAGCTGTATTTCAGCACTTCCCGGTTAGTAAAAACAACCTGATCCTGATCAAGCTCCTCGACCACATCTTGTTTGGTTCGTGGTTCGATGAAACCTCGGACCTCCTAGTCCTTGAAGCTGAGTTCATAAAATCGATGCGCAAAAAGGCTGCGCCGACCCACAACTTTAGGGCAGAGAAGATCCTTGATCGATTCAGCGAGGAAATCTTTCCCATAAAGGTGAAGTACCACCAACACAAGCGAGGTAAGGCGCGACTGCTCGAAGACGCCCATATTCCAGAGTGGCTCGAAACTGCCAAAGCCGAGATGTTGCTCGGTGATCGTGCCGATAGAACAGTCGGTCTTGCAAGTGGTCGACCGATAAAGCGTGCAGACCAATATGCCGAGAGGCGACAGCAAGCTATGGCAGATGCCTTGAATGCTCGATCTGAGACCGTACAGAAAGTGTTGGCTTACCTTCACGATCTGCCAGAAACGTTGTTTGACGGCTTGGACGCCAAACTGCCTGCCGCGTTTGATGTTGCAAGCAAACTTCCTAATCCGGTTACACGGCGAAGAAATGAGTCGATGATGGATTCCGTGCACCTGTATCCTAAGCCTCTCTATCGCCAAGCAGAAAAGACGGCCCGCATATACGGCATCGGGGGCGGGTTTTTGAACCTCAAATCCGATGTGCGGAAGCGTCTTACGTCGGACTGGGTCAAAATCGACCTCACGCACGCACAACTAAGCATTGTTTCGAAGCTTTGGGATCTGCCAGGACTCCGAAAATATGTTGACGGCATAAAGGGCGGTTTTTGGCGCGGGCTCTGTAAAGAGTGCGGGATTCCTTACTCTGACGATGCCAAGGCCGCCATGAAGGAAGCCCTTTACTCGGTGATTTTTGGTTCTCGCGAAGACCAAGTTAAATATCGACTTTGGCCTGAGATTGGCACGAAATCGGCTCAGGACCTAGTGAACCACCAAATCTTCAAGTCACTCTTTGAGGCGCGACAGTCGCGCTTCTTAGCTCTTTGCAAGGATTGGACCTTGAAAGACGCCTACGGGAACGAGTCTAAATTGGAAGGCTGGACTACCCAGCACCAAAGATATAAGATGGCTATGTCGATGCTGGCTTGCCAAGCTCAAAGCTATGAATTGGCGATCTTGGCCCCCATTTTCGACTATGCGCTTTCGACTATGGGCACCGATCATCCATTTTGGGTCACTGCCTTCTTGCATGACGGTTTATGGATTCAGTGTGATCCAGAATCGGCAATTGATCATGTAGGCCACATCAAAGTCCTGGTTGCGGCGTCTTCTCGGGAGTTGCTTGGTGAAAGAATGGAAGTTGATGTCGAATATCCGGATGACTGGTTCGACTTCGATCGGCTTTCCAAGCCTCTGGAGACAAAGCAGTCTTCAAATTGGTCTCAGTTGGACTTCGACTTCTCGGTGTTGGAGCTGGAAACGGTTTAAGCCGTCTCTGGCTTCCATCGTAGAATTAGGGCAACACCACCGGCAGCACGAATCGTATCGTTTTGATCGACATCCACGATGAGGACGAACACCTAACTGAATCTCACCATGCTTCGATAATCGATTTCGATTCTACGACGGTTCGACTATCTGAGATAAAGATGCGCTTAAACCATCTCAGCAGTTCAGGGAATGGTCGGACTGACCAAACATTCTCCATCTCCAAGGTTGATCTAGTCGAACTGATCAAAAAGCACGGCCAACTGGTTTCTGCGAAGAAATGACCGCACTTGCTGCTACCTACCCAGACTCAAACCATCCGTAAGCCTTTTTTGGGCGTCTATAAAGGCTCTGTTTGTAAGAGCGGTATAGCTCTTGAACGTAACTGAACTGCCTGTGTGGCCCATCAAGGCCATACGGGTGGGCTCTGGAATCCCGACTTCTGCGGCGTAGCTCGCGAAGGAATTTCGAGTATCTCGAAAATCAATCCTTGTCCAAACATCGGGGAGCTTGATGTTCTCCGCCTTCAACACCTCGATCACGGTTTGCGTTGCCTTCCTGCGCGTCTCTTCACCTTTTACGATGTCGATCAGCCGGCTTCGAAGAGTAGACCACGCATTGTGAAAACGTACGCCCTGTTTCAACTTGTCGTCATCTGTGCCGAAAACAAGACCCTCGTTGCATTCTTTGAGGCGTTGCAAAACCGGAATCAGCTGGTCAGGAATTGCAACCCATCGTGCCTTTGGGTCTGCTTGGTTGCCTCCCTTGGGGAAAGAAAGTGCCTGAGCTTCTGGCTTTCCATAGGGAACGCCATATTCATCGACATTGCGAGCATTTCTAGCTAGTGCTCGATCAACGAGTACGGCTTTACGGTCCAGATCGATTTTTTTGCCCATCAACGCCAATATCTCGCCCTGCCTCATTCCAGACAGCAGGGCGATTTGGAACATGTCCGCGATCCATTGCAGGGCTAAACCGTGTCCAACTAATAGATCCATCGTCCGTAGAATGTTGGAAAAGTCCTGGCTCTCGACTGTCGTTCTAGATCGAGGTGTTGGTGGAGTGAAGTCCAAGTTCGAAAACGGATTTGCCCATTCATAGAAGTCCATCTTGATGGCGGCGTTGAAATATCCGTTCAAGTCGAACCGGCATTCAGCTAGCTGACTTAAGCCCTTTCCTTCTTCAAGCTTGGCTTCCATTTCCGTGACCCACTCCTGTGCGTTGCGCCTACGAACAGTGCAAATCGGCCAGGAACCCCAATATGACTCGATGTGGTTACGCCACCTTGAATCCTTCTCCACTATTCTTTTTCCGCTCAACCGCTTAAAAGTGTGCGCCTTGCAGAAAGCGTATAGGTCGCTGACGGTGATCACACCACCCTTAGCGGACTTGACCAATACTTGCCCAGTTGCGTCTGATTTACGGTTCTCGGGCCTCGTAGACTCTGCGTATTTGACCGCCTCGTCCGGCTTCTCAAATGACCGTACGGGAAATGAGATCTGCCTTCCCCTTTCTGTCCGCCTCACTTTTACTACCCATCGCCCATGTGGGGAGCTCTTAGTCTGATACTGGGCCGAGGTCGAGAAATACACGCTTTCCCCGACTTGTAATCGTCGTCTCTGCCTATCAGACAGTTCACGATCCTTTACCAAATTTGCCATGGAGCGAAATATATCGCTTAATGTCTGGTCAAGTTTTGGTCAAGTTTGGGGGTTTGGAGCGCAACTTGAATGCGCTAATGGCCCTCAAAAGGGCTGCTTTAGGTTCAAAAGGGTGGTGGGCGGTGCAAGACTCGAACTCGCGACAGCCTCGGTGTAAACGAGGTGCTCTACCAACTGAGCTAACCGCCCGAAAGGATTTACAACTTTACCCAAAACAATGGGACTCTGGGCGGCGCTATTGCGCTTTGGAGGTCAGTTTCGGCGCTCACAACCAGGTCCAGTAATTGCCGTCGTAAGTTAACTCATCCTGCGGCCGGCGAGACACTCGGGCAAAAAATCTTTCCATCATGAACTTTTTAGTGTTACACTCTAGGAAATCTTCAACGGAATGAAGCGAATACTGCACTGTCTGGGACCATGGATGGCGATGACTGCGGTGGCATACGGGCAAGCCCGCACTGCCGACGTGCTCTACACCTATTTCGACGACGCACCCGTTCACGGGTTCCGCGTAGGCGACGAGTGTTTCGTACCGACCGATCAGCTCTCCAAATTCGGCTGGCAAGTCGACATCCGCGCCGATCAAGCTGAAATTAAAGCAGAAGGAACCGAGTTCACCCTCGGCGTGCGCACTGTCGGCGGAAAGACATCCCTTCCCCTGCGCGCCGCCCTCCAAAAGCTCTGCGGTACCAGCGACTGGATCGTCAACACGGATACGCTCCAGGTTGTATCGGAGCTCACCTCCGTGAAATACGAATCGGGCAAGATCCGCGTTATCTCCCCAATGCTCATCAAGCCGCATCCGTTCGTTCTGACCGGACCCGATCGCGTCGTCATCGACTATTTAGGCGCGAAACTTGGCTCAAAGACGGTACAGACTCTCGAAGGCGGCGTCCGCCTGACCCAGTACAAGCCGAATGTCGTCCGGATGGTCATTCAAACTCAATCCATTCCCGATATCTCAAAGGTTCCAACCGACCCAACCAAGACATCGGAGCTTGAGCTCGCCGAGGCCGACACCGAAGATGCCCAAGCAAAAGCGGCAAAAGTGGAGGGCGTACCCGCAACCGGTGTGCCCCTCACCGATGAGGTTCACACCGCCCCTGCTTTTCTGCCCCTCGTCGTCGAACATGAAGACGACCATAGTGTTCTCCTCGGAATGAAGTTGACCGGTCTGAAGGGCCAAGCGCAATTTAGAAAGCCGGATCCGGAAACCCTGGAAGTTCTCCTTCCCGGCGTCTTTCTCGACCTGACTCCGGATTTCAAGCTCGGCACCGACATCATTTCCCTCACCCGCGCCGAACGGACGACAACGGGAACTCTTGTAACCTTGAACTTGGTTCGTCCGCTAGGCGCCGAGGTTTACACCGCAAATCAGAGCGTTTCGATTCAACTCTTGAAACCAAATGTCGGCGATGGCCGTCTCGTTGGAAAGATTATCGTCGTAGATCCTGGCCACGGAGGCGCCGATGGCGGCGCCAAGGATGAAGGTATCCACGAAAAAGACCTCACCCTCCCGATAGGCAAACTGGTTGCCTCCAAATTGGCGATGGCCGGCGCGACCGTTATCATGACCCGACAGACGGATGTGTTCATCCCTCTAACGACTCGGTCCGACATCGCCAACAAGAGTCACGCCGACTTCTTCGTCTCGTGCCACATCAATGATTCCGGCGGGCCGCGGAACATGGCCGGCACAATAACCTTCCATCATAAGGGAAATGAGATATGCAGGCTGCTTGCCGAGTGTATCCAGCACGAGATCGCGAAGGTGAGCGGCCTCGCCAATACCGGCGTATGGAGCGATGGAAAGATCTATCCTGCAAGCGGATTTTCAGTTTTGAGAAATACTAAAATGCCGGGCGTGTTGATTGAGTTTGGATTCATCGACAATGCCGGCGACCGAAAGCGAATGGTTACCGATCAGTTTCAGGAAGCCGTTGCGAAGGCAGTGGTACAAGGAATCAAGGTGTATCTAGGCGATGCCAAAGCGAAGTAACAATTCTCCAGCGGGCAAAAGCGTCGCTGCCATCCTCATGCTCACCGTGTTGGGTGCAGGGGTTTTGGCAGCTTACGTCGGATTGAATCCCAAAGCCGCGCACGTCATTAACGAGACGCAAACGGGGCCAGAAATCACGATCAAGTCGCACGAAGACACAACAGGAAAACAGGGCCCTATCACCGATGGCCTTAACTTCCTCGTGCCGGAAGTCGTTGAGAACGACATCAAACTCAACAAGCTGGCGCCCCCAGTTCCCCAAGGCGTCGCCCCCGAAGTTCATTTAATCAACTTAACTTTGGCTTCTCTTCAGGTCGACGGGGCCCGCGCCCTCGGTATCGACACGAAGAACCGCCTCGCAATGGTCAGCTTCAACCCCGGGATCGAAAAGGGATACGGAACCATCGAAGAGGGGCACTTGATCAAAGCGCTGAGGATGGCCCTCGGCCAATTCGATGACATAGACAGCTTCCAGCTTCTCGTCGATGGCAAAGTCGTCGACTCCCTCGGAAATATCGACCTAACCACCCCCGTAAAAGTCCTCCGCCCCGGCCAAAAAGACCCCGTGGACATAGGGAATTAGGCATTTTAGGAAACACTTGAACTAGTCGGAGCGACCGGGCGCGTAGTCTGATACCATCCGATTTTGTGGTAGGCACTTGTGACGGTTGGTTCTGTAGGCGCGGTATGGTTCGTGGCCGCGTACCCACCCATGGATTGAACTCAAGTCTGGTGCATTCTAAAGCCCCGAACGTCGGCAAAAGCCATCCGACGGCTACAGATCGAGTGGTGAGACCATATCTCAGATGGAATTAGACGCTCTGCTCGTCCTCCAGCCCATTCCGTGTTCCGTGTTCCGTATTCCCTGCTCCAATCGCCGGGCGCCTAGCGCCGAACGCCGCCCATCCCCGCGTGACAACAAACCCGGCAAGGAGTCCACAGCACCACCCCAACAGCACTTGGTGCGGATAGTGTGCTCCGCAAAATACGCGTGAAAAGCCAACGATGACGGCGATCGCAACCCACGGCGAACCCCACCAGCGCAGGTGATACACGAAAACAAACGCAATCGCTGCCATGTTCGCGCTATGCGCAGAAGCGGTTCCAAATGAAGGGGAGGTCCCGACCCACAAAATAACGTGCTTGAGCTCTTGATACGGCCTGTGCTGCGGCATCAGGTGCTTAAAAAGGTCTGTCAAACCGTTGGCGATTAAAAAAGCAATCAGTGCCTGAACCGCCGTCCGACGAGTCGTCGCGTTCGCAAAAAGCAGCGCCAACAGGACGATCCCGAGAACAACCTTCACCGCCGGATA
>Ga0207024_10319_pt1 | contig 11245 bp, 5 predicted proteins | sample Alteio_BWMinCont_44_FD_153470 | JGI IMG/M metagenome (GOLD analysis project Ga0207024, IMG submission 153470) | Enriched cells from forest soil in Barre Woods Harvard Forest LTER site, Petersham, Massachusetts, United States -... | ecosystem: Environmental > Terrestrial > Soil > Temperate forest >...
ATCGTAATGAAGCGCGATTTGGCATAGGTGACCAACTCCCGCAGGTCATCCTGAGTGTAGAAGCCGCCGTCGGGCATGCTGTTCCAAGTCGTCGGATCGTTCGTCAGCTTGTTCGCTTTGTGCCATCCGCCGACTTCGGTGAGGAGCGGATATTTCTTGATCTGAATTCGCCACCCCTGATCGTCGGTGAAGTGAATGTGGAAGGTGTTCATCTTGTGGAGGGCAAGGAGGTCCACAAACTTTAGGAGAAACGATTTCGGCATGAAGTGACGGGACACGTCCAGCATGGCGCCGCGCCAGATAAACCGCGGCTTGTCCTCGATGTGGACGCAAGGCACGTCAAGCGCGGGGCCGGGAATCGCGCTTTGTCGGAAAGTGCGGGAGGGCAGTAGCTGCCGCAGACTTTGAATCCCGTAAAACACGCCGGCCGTCGCCGATGCGCGAATGTCTACGCCGTTCGGACGGACGTCCAACACGTATCCTTCAGGTCCGAGCTTTGCCAGGCCGCGATCGAGTCGCAGGTTGACTGAATTGGCGCCGCCTCGCCGCGCAACTTCGAGTGGGAGCCCAGTTCCTGGCTGCAATTCGGCGTGGAGCAAACATCCAATCTGCTCGGTGTCAGCCGAAACCGCGATGCGCGTCCTTGCGTCGAGCCGAAACACCCCGGCGCCGGCCTGAACGATATTAGGCTTGGGAATGATGCTGATCGAAGGGGCGAGAGAATTCTGCCGAATGGCGGTAAACGCGAGCAAAGGGAGCATAGTCGACATCATTTTAGCCGCCAATCGATTCAACCTGGACGCAGCTTGGTTGCAAAATGGCAGTGCTAAGCGATATGCTTAAAAGTAGGGCTTGCGCCATAGCGAAGAGACGGAACTGATTGATATGTTGCAGAGTCTATTCGCCACTGGATTGCCAATACAGGCCAACCCCTTCGTAGGTCGGCAATCAGAGGTGGAGACAGTGCTGGCTCTGCTTGGCAAGCGGCGCTTGGTTACGCTCGTCGGCTCGGGAGGATGCGGCAAAACTCGGCTTGCGCTCGAAGTAGCCGCCACTCAGATTGAACGGTTTGAGGACGGCACTGCCTTTTTAGATTTTGCACCGTTATCGGCCGGAGAACAGGTTGTGCGCGCTGTCGCAAATATCCTGTCTATCAAGGGTGAGGCAAATAGGAGCCTGCTGGAGTCCGTGATAGCCTCGCTCGGAGCGAGCCGCTGTCTCTTACTCTTAGACAACTGCGAACACGTGTTGGACGCATGTGCAGAGTTCGCCTCGAACATCCTGAGCCATTGCCCTAATGTGTTCTTGTTGGCAACTAGCCGCGAATTACTATCCGTTCGAGGGGAAACAATGTTTCGCGTTCCATCGCTTTCCGTCCCGGACCGGGAAGCGCAGACAGCGGCGGAAGTGATGAAGGCGGAATCTGCTCGCCTCTTTTTGGAGCGAGCCCTCTATCACGACGATAGTTTTGAAATTGATGAAGGGAACGCATTCGTCGTCGCTGAGATCTGCTCTCGGCTCGACGGCATACCGCTCGCCATCGAACTAGCCGCCGCCCAGGTGAGGGCGCTAAGCGTGAATGAGATTCACGACAGCCTCAACGACTGTTTCAGCATTCTGACCTCCGGTGAGCGCTCGGCTCTTCCCCGGCAGCGGACCATTCGGGCGGCGATTGAGTGGTCGACAAACATGCTCGATGCTGGTCAGCGGCAGTTACTGCTTCGGCTATCGGTGTTCGCCGGCGGGTTTACGCTTGAGGCAGTTGATGAGATATGCGGCAATGGGGAGTCTCAGCTTGCCAGGCTTTTGTCGCTTGCTGACAAGAACTTGGTTATTGCGCGGGAGCTTGGCAAAGGGGATCGCCGGAGGCTCTTGGAAACGGTTCGGCAGTTTGCTAATAAGCATCTGAGCGAAGGTGACGGGGCCGATTCCACTCGAAGGCGGCATCGCGACTACTTTCAGCGAATGGCTTCTAACGCGCGTCCAGAAAAGCATCAAGACACCGCTGGCTGGCTCAGTAAGCTCAGTGCCGATCGGAACAATCTTCGAGGCGCTATCGAGTGGAGTCTCGAACAGCCTGACGGAGTTGAGCCCGCCCTGCGGATGGCGGCTGACCTAGGATGGTATTGGTATCAGCAGGGGCAAGTCCTGGAAGGTTGCGATTTGCTGTCACAGGGACTTTCAAACCCTCTCGACGGGATCAATCCTAATACAAGGTTGGACGCCATCTACACGCACGCCTGGCTCTTGAACTCGATAGGCAAGTCGCAGGATGCCACCCTTCGATTTAAAGAAATGGCGGTTCTTGCGATTGAAGCGGAGGATCGTTTGCACGAGGCAGAAGCGCTGAACGGACTCGGGCTTGTGGCTTACAACCAAGACTATGAATTAGCGAGGTCATACTTCGAAGAGGCCTTGGAACTCAATGGGTCCCTTCCGGACGGAGGAAACAGTCTGGCCAACCTCAACAATCTCTGTCTTCTCTCGTTATCGAAAGGTGACTACGAAGCCGCGCACCGCTATGGAGAGCAGACCGTTAGAATCGCACGTCAGAAGGGGCGCCTCGAAGTAGAAGGGGTTGCCTTATTTCTTCTTGCCGTCAATGCCGAGGCGATGGAGGAGAACGAAAGGGCGTGCGAACTGTACAGGGGAGCCGAAAAGCTTCTGAGGAAGCACGGCTTTCGTCAACGCCTCCTGCACACATTGATTTTGCAGGCCGATCACAGCATGGACTGCGGGGACGCGCCGAGGGCCCTGAATATGTACAGGGAGGCGTTCGAGATCTGCCAGGAACTTCGCGCCACGACAGTCGAGCATCAGGTCCTTTGTGGGTATGGAGCATGCCTTAGTCGGCGCGGACGCTCAGCGGAATCCCGCCGACTTCTAGTGAAGGGTCTGCAAGCTTGCAGGACGGTCGAAGACAAAAGTCATCTTGCACGGGCACTTGAGGATGCGACCGTATATCTGGCTGCAATCGACGAGCGAGAGTGTGCCGCGCAAATCTTGGGTACGGCCTGGAAACTCAGAGAGGATCATCCCGGCAGGATACATCCCAATGTGGTTCGCAGATTTGAGACTTTATGCCGGCCGATCCGAGACGGAATCGGTAACCTCGAGTTCGACAGACTTTATGAAAAGGGACGCGGTCTTGATACTAACACCGCAATTGGTCTCGCACTGGATATCCTGAACGACGCCCAGAGCAATTCCCCGATTTAGATCTTTCTAATTCAGTGTTTTGCGCCCCGGAATTTCGTAGTAAGGCTCTGGTTCCGATTCCACGAGCAGCCTCATGATGTCGGAAATCGTGGGATACATCGTCGTCTGGGCAAACACGACGGAGTATTGTCGAACAGAAGCACCCTTGGATTTCCAGAAGTACCCGAGCACTGGCATTTCGGGGAAGAACGACTTCACGATTGGAATGCCGCCGCCCTTGCTACTGTGGCCCGCCTTCGTCGTCGATTCGAATGAGGCAATTTGTCCGAATTCCAGGTTGGAGAGTGCGACTTGGGTTACGATACTTTCTCTTGAAATTCTCGGCAAAACTGTCGCGCTCGAATTTGGGACACCCTGAATCGGTACCTCGTTAAAGTAATCGAACACGAAGCGCAATGCCTGGCCGCTTGGCTCGAAGATGGGTGTCAACTTGAAGGTGCCGCCGCTGGAGATGGTATAGATCTCAGGGTCCGGAACCGTCGTATCCGTAATTGCCTTTGATAAGCCACCCAGTAGCAGGCCGGACAGGATTGATGACAAGTTTGGTTGTTCACTTGCCGAGGTTCTGACGAATGGCAGCACGGTGGCGGCAACTGGTACTCCGGCTTTGAACAGATCCGTAATGGTGCTACCGGCCGTGGCGCCGCTGGACTGAGTCTGGCTCTGGCTGCCTGAACCCAAGATCGTGGCAAGCTGCTGAGCCTGAGCAAGTGCATCCTGCTGGACCTGCGATCCGATCGTTGCGACGGCGGAGGTGTCCAAGCGTGCAACCAGTCGATTCGTCGTGATAATCGATTGCTTTTGCAAGCTGCCAAAATCGATTTCTTTTTGGTTGGCATCGTCTCGAATTCGATCGATCGACCTCTCTACGAGGAAGTGCTCCAGGTCAGCCTCAAGCCCAGACATAAACCGCTTGATCATGTCGTTGGCCGCCGAGAGTCGCGGAGTCGACTCGGACGCGAGCGGTCTGTGATCGAGTATTTGACGTAGTGTCGTCCTATCTGACGTTTCGTTGTCGCTGTCTTGTGGCTGCTTAAAGTTGAGGAACTGCGATTCAAGCGTAGGTTTCGTAGATTGAGCTGCCAGACCGGAAGGTTTAGGCGTGGGATCCGTGCTCGAATCCATTATCACGCCAGCCCATTTTAATAACGGCACATACATGTAAGGAAGCTTCACCGCCGGGTCGACGATCATTCCATTCGATAGCAGGCCAGCAGACTTTAACTCGCTGAGGACATAGTCGACACAGCTTCGTTGTCCCCTGATTTTTAGAGCGCTTACAATCTCAGCCTGATTAGAGTTCAACGTGCTCGGCGTGCCGAAATCGATCTTCGGGTCAAGGGCGCCAAATATCGCTCTTGGGAAGTAAGGGAAGAGAGAGTTATCCTGACGCTCCGGTTTCAAAACCGTCTCGGCTGTCGAACCGAATACGGTCTCCAGCGATGTCGCCAAGGCTCTGAGATCGCTATTACTATTTGCGCCCTGGGCCATTACAACGCTGTTAAATAGGTCGACCGAAAAGTTGTGGAGGATTCGAGTCCGGGAGTCCAACGTACCCAACGATAGGATCATCAACATCTCGCCGAGCGTCGTGCACTTTATTGGGTCGGGCACGGTGAGGTCGCTGATCTTCTCGATGCCTTCAGGCACGGTTAATGCGGATTTGAAACTGTTCTTCAAGGAATTTGATGCGACAAGGAGTTCCTTCATATCATCAAGAGCCACTTTTGCGTCACCCGCCTCGGGGTTCAGGAGTCCTTGCATTTTTGTGTCGTCCGTCGAGTTATTCCTGACCTCCTGTCGCAAATTAAATGCATAATTCTTCAAGAATTTGACTTTAGGATCATTTAGATTGATAAGATTTCCAGTGGTTGGGCCAATCGAATCCAATGAGTTCAGTGCTTGCACGGATAACCAACCGGAGTTGGTCAGATACATAGCCCTCTTGGCCCGAGCAGCTTCTTCGGCTTTTTGCGCGGTCGATCGACCATTGGTCCTTTTATTGAGGCTGGCCGCTAAGTTGAAGCTCTTCACATCGACATTTGCTTCAAGTGCCAATTGGAACTGCTTGGAAGCAGCGTTGAGGTCGTCATCGATCTCACTTACGGTCGACGCCAAGTACTTTCCGGGATAAGTCTCATTGAATGTTTTAGAAATCGTATCGGAAGGATCAATTTCGATTTGGCCAATCCCAAGTTCATTTCTAACCGCGAGTGGATAGAAGAAACTCCTCCAAATTCGATCCTTGAATGCCGGTGCAGTCGGATAGCAAGCGCTACGGTTAACTCTCTCCACTCGCTGAACTTCTGCCACAATCTCGTTTCTCAAGAGGTCTTGGATGAGGAGCATGTTGCCGCGAAGACCATTTAGCTCGGTCTGAATACTGGATACCGCGCGGGAGGCGGCGATCGGAGTTGCGCTGTTCAACTGCAAATTGTAAAGGGTGATTCTTGCCTGCGGCGAAGGTGTATCGAATTGACCGACCAACTCTCGCACGTATCGAACATCTTCGGCAGACCCACGAACGTACAACTCGTTCGCGTTTTCGAAGCCCATGATGTAGCAGCGCTGAACGGGATCGGTGCTGGAGCGGTTAGGCGTACTCACCCAGTACGGCTGCTTGCGAAGTTGGTTTCGGAATGCTTTGAGTTCGTCGATTGCGGCCGAACCCATCGCCAGTGACTTGGCGAATTCGTCAGCCTGAGCCGTGCTTGTAGCGCCTACAGCGGTATCGTATGCGCCTTTGGCTGTTGCGTAGGCGGTCTGCGCACTCGTCAGTGCGGCCTGCGAAGTCGAAAGTTCTGAGTTCGCGTTGGCGACCTGAGCCTGGCGTTCTGTCTCCGATCCGGCGATATTTGCCTGCTGTTGGGTGAGATTCGTTAACCGGGCGTTGGCGCGCGCGATTGCCCGATCTACCGCCAGTATCTGCCCAGTATTTGGAGGAGTTTGAGCTGCGAGGGCTGCTCGCTGAGTAGTCAGGTTAGTGATTGCCGTGTTTTGAGCAGCGATTTCAGCCGCAATTGTTTGCGACGGCGTCGCATTCGCGTTTGACGCATTGACTTGAGCCTGGAGTTGATCAACCGCAGCTTGCTTCTTGGCGACATCTTGCTGCTGGGTCGTGAGATCGCTCTTTGCCTTTCGAAGGGCAAGCAACGAGTTTTCCTCAAACGCCACTGCCTCCAAGTGAGCGGTCGTCGCATCACGGAGTGCCTTTTCTTGGGCCGAGGTGTCGACTTCTGAGAAGAAACCGTCGCTCATGAGCTGCGAGGAAGGATTTAGGGCTCGCATCACTTCCGGTACGTTGGTGAAGTAATACAGATTGACCATCTGGCTCATGGTTCGAGAGTCCAACGACTGCGATCGGGCCGTAATAAGATTGAGCGCGGTTTGACAGTCCAGGATATCAGCCTGCAGAAAGGCCAGGTTGGCGGAAATCGATTTGAGAGGTAGCGATGTCGATTCGACGCAGGTGTTCTGCAACGCGATCAACGTTTGGAACGCGGCCAGTTTGCCGGCGATCCGCTCGGCGCGTATCGCGGATGTCTCATCGATTTTCAGTGCGATGTCGGCGGCTTCAAACCGCATCTGGGATGCTTCTCGCTCAATCTGAATCAGCTCATTGGTGACTAGAGTTGCTTGGCCGGCAGGGACGCTTTTATCGGCAACGGCGGTCTGTAATCCGGTGAGTGCAGTGCCCGTGCCTGGAGGCCAGTTGATTCCGTCCTGGAAATGCTGTGCGAGGAGGATTTGGCTTGCTCCGGCGGCCTTGACGGCGGCGTCGTAAGCAGCAGAGCTAGTAGTCCATGTAACTAAGGAAGTGGACAGCAGGCTCGCTCCAGCCGAGGTACCGACCGCATTGTTCTGTGTGATCGCCGTCGTCAAAAGCTTCGGATCCATGGCCTTGATTACTTTTTGCAATTCACCCTGAATCAGGGTAGCGCCTGTGTTGGCAAGGGTCGTCCGGATGCCCTTTTCACTGTCTTCAAACGATGCGTAAAACACATGAGCGGCATTCATATCCGTCGTGCAGCTCGGTAGTTTAACGGCGACTAACGGCGAAACTTTGATGCCCGCAGCCAGATTTGTCTGCGCATTGTTGGCATCCTTGAGCGCAGTTGCGATTGCGGCGCTGACATGAAGGTCCTGAGAGGTGCTGTTTGTAGCCGAGTAGTACTTGGCGACAGGGCCATCGACAGCCGCAAAGAGCGCCGCACTCGTGGTGATTTTTGTCGTATCGGTTGCTTTCGCTTGGGTCGCAGCCAGCTTCAATCCGTCGGCAAGTGCTTTGACGTTTTTGAGCGTGGTGTTGCACACGTCGTCAAGCGCCTGAAGTTGGGCCAATGTGTATGGCTTTGGCTTGGTCGAGGCCGGTTTAGGGGGCTGCATGACGACCTTGAGCTTATGGAGCTTGGTTTGGGTGGCGGTGTTTTGGGTAAATCCGATTCCCGTCAGCAATACCGTTCCGGCGGCGATTGCGGCAAATGCATTTCTTGATTTCATGGTGCTTTCGTGTTAGTTGGAAGTACTGTGAGATTGGGCTATCTGGGCCAGGGCGGAATTACAGTCCTTAATATCCTTCTTGAGGCTTGAAATAATGGGGTTGATCACTTCGAGGGGCAAAGAAACCGAGGTTTTCCAAGGGGCTTGCTCGGGGGGTGGCAATACAACGTAGGCTGTCAGCTTGCCTTGGATTTGATCGACGGTTGAGAGGGAAATCCCGCTGATTTCCAAAGCAATTTCTAGCGCTTGGAATCTCAGGATTGAGGCATCTCTTTCGATGCTTAGGAACCGATCGACGATCTGGGTTGCCTGATCGGACGGCTTCGACTTATCGGCAATTACTTTCTGCAGTTCAGCGATTTTGGAATCGGTGGTGAGTGGCCAGAACTGACCGTCTTGAAATCGTTTTGCCAACTCGGTTTGTAGCCCGCCTGCCGCCTTAATCGCGGCATCGTATTTCGAGGAGTTTTCTGTCCATTTGGACATGAATGCGGCAAGCGCAGTTGCAGTGTTGGGGTCATCAACGTTGAATTTATCGACGCTATTCTTTAGTAGGTTGGCGTCCAATACATTCAACGCGTCCTTGACCGTCTTCTCAATGAGATCGCATCCCGCGATCGTCAGTTTCGCCCGGAGCGTCTTCTCGATGTTGATGAACGCGGCAGCGCTCTGTTGGGCTGCTATCAGGTCATCGTTGTATTTAGATTTTTTCCGTTGAGCGGCTGTCAACGCTGCATAGAGATTCAGCCTGCTGTCGTTGTTGTCTTTCAATGCGGCAGTGGCGCAGTTGCTGATGTTAAGGTCGACGGTTGTTACGCAGCCAACGTTTTCATAGTAGTTGGCGACTGGCTTATCTACGGCAACAAGAAGGTCGGCGATTGCGGTGTACTTGTGAGTGGCGGCGGGCTTCAAAAAACCGGCAAGGTGATCAAGATTTGTCTTGGCGATCAGGCATTTTTTATCCAACTCTTCGCGTTTTTCTTGCAATTCTTTGGCGGAAACCGGTTTGGGCCGCGGCTTTTTCGGGGCAGGCAAACTTAAGCCAAACGTGGCCAGCATGAGCGATCCGGCCGCAACAACTAGTGAAAGTCTAAGAGTAATCATGATCGCGCCGTTTTCTGCGCGCCTTATCCTATCACGATGTTTCTAGAATTGCAATAAACAACGAACTAGCTGACCAATTCAGAGGAATTGATGGAATTTGCCCTATAATGACATTGCCGCAGAGAGGGAGGACCAAATGAGCATTCAAGATTTCATCGATAAGGTGTTTCACGGGCAGTCATCGCACCAAGTTAAGGCTGCGACTGCCTTTCCGGGAGTACCAGGCATGGAGAAGATCGAGCACTTGGTGATTCTAATGATGGAGAACCGGTCGTTCGACCATTACTTTGGCGCTCTATCGAGGGACGGCGGATATCCGTTCCGCCAGACGGTTGAAGGCCTACCGAAGGATGGGACCGAGTTCTCCAACCCAGCAAATGGCATGCCGGACATCGAATCATGGCCGCTCGATGTTTTCTGCGGTTACGACGATCCGCCGCATGGCCCTTCCTTTCAATTGGACAACTACGACAGTGGAGCGATGGATGGGTTCGTCAAGAACTATCAGACGATGATGGCGGGGATAACTCCGCCAAAGCAGCCGATGCCGAACACCTCGGCGAAGATCCCGATGGGATACTACGACCGGAACACATTGCCGGTCTTATACGCTCTTGCCGACAATTTCACAGTCTGCGACCATTGGTTCTCTTCCATGCTGAGTTCCACGTGGCCGAATCGTAAGTATCTCCACTCCGGCAGGCGCGACGGCGATAGTGACACCCATACGTTGCCAAGCTGGCCGGGCTTTGGCACAACGCCGATCTGGAACACGCTCGAGGACGTCGTCGATCCCAACGGGAATCGTTACACATGGAAGTCGTATTTCTCCGATCTCCCGTTTTTGGCGTTCTGGTACGAGTTCGCGGCGTTTCATGCGCTCAAGAACTTTGGATCCATTGTCGACTTCGTCCACGATTGCCGGGAGGATTCGTTGCCGACGGTCAGTATTGTGGATCCGCCATTTTCCCTTGCCGACGACCACCCATCGCACGATGTGAGACTGGGCCAAAAGTTTATCGGGCTCGTTGTGGACGCCCTGACTCACTCAGAGAGTTGGGATAAGACGGCGCTGGTGATCACATACGACGAGAACGGAGGGTTCTTTGATCATGTCAAGCCGCCCGCCGCCTTTGGGACGGATCAGGTAGACACCCCCATGGGTTTTCGTGTGCCTACAGTGGTAATCAGCCCCTACACGCCTAAAGGAGTCTGTACGACTTCCTTCGACCACACCTCGATCATGAAGAGCATTGCAATGAGATGGGGAATAGACTTTCCTTCGGATCAGTACGGAACCCGTTTCCAAGCCGCACCAGATATTTGGAGCCACTGCTTCAATTTTAATCAGGCGCCGTGGCCGAAAGGTGTTTACACGGAGGCGGCAGGCAAGGTGGCGCCATTCAGTAACCTGAATTGGGAAACGGGCATCCATGAGATGATGACCAGTCCCCAGGGCGACCTCGAGGCATTGATCGAGCGCACGTTCGTACTCCCTATGCTGAAGCTATTGGATCGAAGAAGCAGTGTCTACGACGACTTGAACCAATTCGAAACCATGGTTGTCAACATGAAACGCGGAATTAACCCGCAGGCTGGACCCTAGTAGTTCTTTTCGTCGTACCCTGGGAACCAATCCTGCTTAACGTCTACCGCGCGATGAAGTAATGCCGTTCCCACCGCATCGACCATTGCTTCAGGGCCTGATAGGTAGACGGTTTGCCTTGCCGCGTCAGGAGCGTGCTTTAGTATTGCGTCTGCTGAAATCTGCTCGCCCACGATAATATGCATCGCAAACTCCCGATGCACGGCTTTTAGCATTTCAAGTTCGGATCTAAATGGGACGTCGCTCGTGCGGTTGAAGTATAAAAGCGTGCCGTTAAGTGGCCGGCCCGTCGCGGCACGCATGAGGAGGATGCTGCGATACGGAGTTATGCCGATGCCGCCGGCAACCAATGTAACGGGGTTACTCGGATCGTCTTCCCATGTGAAGTCGCCCTCCAGGCCAAATGCCTCGATGGAGTCGCCTACCTTCATAGCGTTGAGGGCTTGCTTGAACTTGCTTTGCGAAATACGGGTTGAAATGTGAATTTCGCCTTCACTCGGCGCCGATGCAATCGTAAACCATCGCTGATTTTCGGCCTCGGTGTCGCCGGCCTGAGGCAGCCGATAACCCAGACATTGGCCGGCAAACCATGTGAACCCGCCTGCTTCAAAGACAAACGTTCGGACATTTTCAACCTCGGGGTGAGATGCCAAGAGTCTAAGGTTCGTTACTTCCTCGTTCTGAATGGATGGGGACATAGCAGTTCTCGTTCGTCTAGAGTTGTTCCTACCTGGAAATGTTCCACTCGGAACGGTTCCCCGCCGACGGTATCCTAGCGGTCCAGGAAGAGATGGAACCATGTCGGTAATTGATCGA
>Ga0207024_10285_pt2 | contig 11217 bp, 10 predicted proteins | sample Alteio_BWMinCont_44_FD_153470 | JGI IMG/M metagenome (GOLD analysis project Ga0207024, IMG submission 153470) | Enriched cells from forest soil in Barre Woods Harvard Forest LTER site, Petersham, Massachusetts, United States -... | ecosystem: Environmental > Terrestrial > Soil > Temperate forest >...
GATCTGGGCATCGTCTGCTTCTACCTTGTGGGTCAAGTAGGCAACGAGGGGAGTGATCGATCCGCCCAAGACGGTTTCGACAAAGTCGTCGACAAGGCCTTCGAAGAGGCGGACTTTGCCTCCGGCAGGGAAATACTTGAAGACGCCGTCGACCTTTTCCCTTCGCAGAAAACCTTTTTTGCGAAGGCGCTCCATCGTATTGAGTGCCGTCGTTCGCGTCTGTCCCTTAGTTGAAAACAGGTGCTCGGCTACGGTACTCACGGCGACGCCGGGTTGATCTGCGATGAACCGCAGGACCTCGACTTCCGCCCTTCCAACTCCGTGTTTCTTTTCCATGCGCATTGTGACGACAAACGTCGTCCCACGCATTGTACGACAATTGTCGTCAGATTCGGTATCAATTTTAAAGAATTATAGTAGGTCGCGCGGCGCCTATTACTTTTCGATATAAACGTTCTCGTCGGGAACCGCTTGGTCGATGAGTTGGATCGTATTGGGTGGGCCGAGATAGCCACCCTCTCCTGCCGTTTGCCAAGATGAAATTGCCCAGACGGGTTTCTTATCTTGGGTTAATTCCAGCATCTGCAGTCTTCCAGGCCAGTTGAGGGTGTCTTGGTTCGCTTTGAACCAGAAGGACAAGATGGTGTTTCCATTGGCGAGACGGCTTGCGGTATGAATATTCCCAAGGGGAACTCCGGGCATATCTTTCTGTGAAAACTCCCACACGATACGCCCTTTGGGATTCACCTCGCGAGCGTAGTGATGCCAATCGCCGGCGATAAGTGTGTTTCCGTTTGCCAACCGTTCGGCATGCCATGGAGAGGGCGCAGTCACCGACCAGATTAGTTTGCCGTTCATGTCGTACTCGCAAACTTTGTTTTCGGCGAGATGGGGTACGAGAAGCGTTCCGGTGCGGGTCATCCTTACATGTCGAAACATGTCATGGGCCGCCTTTACATTTGTTGGAATCACGATTTCTTTAAGTAGCCTGTCCTGCTTCGTATCGAAAATGAGCGCCTTGGCTGGGGTGCCGTTCTGCATTACAAGCACGCGGTCTTTGGCGATCGTCTGAATCGAATGGATTTCGGTCGAAGCGGGGGCCGAGTAGTACCAGGTGTGGGAGCGGCCAGGATAGATTGCCATTGCGCTGGACGTCAGAGCCATTACAAGAAGGCCGGTCGACTGCATGGTCACGTCCTCATAAGCCTGCACTCGACCAGGGCTTTTATCGGGGACGTACTGTTCGGATACGTGGGTCGGTGTGCCGTTCTTCCGCGTTGCAGCAACCACGTCAACCTTCGCCTTCGTGTAACTGAGGCGATTTTCGGAGAAGATGATGCTTCCGTCGCTCACTTGCTTGAGCGAGATCATCGGATTCTGCATGTCCCAGGCGCCAGCAAACAGGAATGGATGCCGCTTCATATCGTCGATGGGGCGCGGGTCGGCGCCATCCTGCATCGCCAATGCGCAGAGAATCCCGAAAAAAGTCGTCAATTGCAAGTACATGCTTCGACTATTATAGGATCAGATTTCGGGTTTGCGCGTCTAGTCAGATTAGTGAGCAGACAATGAACAAATTCTTATTGGTTTGCCTTTCAATTGGCATTGTGCGAATGGGTTGCGCCCAACCTGCGACTCAGCTTGGACCTGACGACCCTCCCAATTTAACTCTGAAGAGTCAGAAGTATCACGAACTCCGTCTGAGCCAGACAACGCCCACGTTTGAACTGGCGAAGGTGAAGTCGTTGATGAAGTCCATGAAGAAGAGGGAGGATGAGGGCGGCGACTCTGGAGTAATGGCGCTCTCAGCAAAGGCCTATCGCAGTCTGAGCACGGGCGGAAAATTCACCTACTGCATGCTGCATGGCGAGAATTTTGGCCAGAACTGTGACGGCATGCCGGCGGTCCTAGGTGAGGAATCCAAGATTTTTGCCCAGCCACCTGCTGCGTTTTGGAACGAAGCGGATTGGAGCGATCGCCAGCGAAACTTTCTGCATTCACATCGAGCAAGCGTTATAGGATTGTTGAGGCTGACGATTCGGCATCAGCACCAGATAGGGGTTAACCTCAAGAAAGCGATCTTGGAGATCGATGCCTTTGAGCTCATTCCTGACATCGTCGCCGAATACAAAAGGTCCAGCAAGGACAGAGACCAACTCTCGGTATTGAGCTTGCTTTTGAAACACGCCCGATATGAGCCTTACGTTAAGTCTCCCCTCTACATCAAGTTCTATGGCGAGGAGGCAAGCTACCAGACGGCGGTTCCGATTCACGAGGACATAGTGAGATTCATCATCAAATGCGCCCTGTCCCTCTATGAAACTCGGAACGGATAGATGATTCAATGCTCTCTGCTTTACGTCTTGTTTGCCGGTAGCGACACCAAATTCGTAGCCGTTCCGGCAGGCAAATATCGGCTCGGAATGGCGGGGATGCTGGACAATCCTCCCCGTATAGTCGAACTCGCTTCTTTCGAGATTGAGATTTACGATGTGACGAACGCCGAGTTTACTACCTTCGTCCGTTCCACTGGTTATGTGACTGACGCGGAAAAGCAGCACAACGCGATGGTTTTTGTGCCTCCGATGCCGGAGTTTCGGTGGTCGCTGGATCCGACGGCGAGCTGGAGATTTCCAAATGGCAGGAAGCTCGGCGGAATTGAGGGCAAGATGAGCCATCCAGTGACAACCATCAGCTTTCGCGATGCCTCGGCGTACTGCAAGTGGGCAGGAGTTCGACTACCGACTCTCGATGAATGGGAGGCTGCTTGCCGGGCGGGTACTACGACCAAGTTCTTCTTCGGCGAGGATGAGAAGCTGATCGGCCAGTACGCCAACATATGGCACGGACGGGATCACCTCAAGCCTGACTATTCGGACGGCTTTATGTATACGTCGCCGGTGGGGACGTTCAAGCCTAACCCTTTCGGCTTGTACGACATGTATGGAAACGTATTTCAGTTCTGCACCGGTCATTTGCATGGCGATCGAACTTCTGCGATCGTTCATGCCCGTGGTGGGTCTTGGTGGTGCAGCAAGAACGCATGCTGCTTCTACAACTCCGCCGATATCGGGAGCGTGAATATCCGGGCTTCGTTTAGCAACCAGGGGTTTCGGGTTGTGAAGTTGGGATCGATTAGGCAGTGAGGATAGTTAGGAGCTTGTCGTTGACGTAATACACCTCTCTGCCCCGCCGCACACCACGCAACAAGCCGATTCTCTCAAGCTCCTGTAGGTATTCAGATGCCGATTGTCGCTTGGCGATTCCTGCTCTCTCAAGGAATACGATGCGACTATATGGCTGGGAGTAGATCAAACGAATGAGCTCCATGCTGTAACCGCGCTGCATTCGGTCTTTCGCCTTTTGGATTGATGCATCCAGCTCCAATGAGATTGCTTCTACCCTACGGCGCGTCTCGATCGAGGTCGAAGCGATGTTGTCCAGCATGTAGATGACCCATTGCTCCCACGCTCCTTCTTCAGTAACTTTTCGAAGGCCCCGATAATAGCTTGGCTTGTCATCGATAATTGCCCGACTCAAGTAGAGGATCGGCTTGTCCAGGAGTCTCTTCTGGATTAAATAGAGGATGTTTAGGACACGACCGACGCGGCCGTTTGAATCGTGAAACGGGTGAATGGCCTCGAATTGATAGTGCCCGACACAAAGTCGAATGAGTGGGTCCACTCCGTTATTGGAGTCCCAATACTCGGTTAGGTTCTCAAGCATGCCCTTGATCCGTCCAGATCCGATCGGCGGAGTATAGATGACCTTGCCTGTCCTCACGTCCCCTACTCGTGTTCCTGACCCTTCTCGAATTCCGATTGGACGCTGCAAGATCGTGGTGGCCAGTTGATCGAATAACTCGTTGTCCAGGCGCCCGCCGTTTTGGAGATGATTGTGGCCGAGCCACACGGCATCGGAATAGCGGAGAACTTCCTTCGTTTGAGGGTCTGCCGATGCTTCGTCTTGACTGAGAGCCCTAAAAAGCTCGTCGCTGGTGGTGACGATCATCTCGATCTCGGATGAGACCCGCGCCTCTTGTAAGGCGATCGCCCTTACGAGAATGCTGTCGTTGGGAATTGTTCTGGTTGCACCCCGCAAGTCGGCGAGAGCGACATGAGCATCAATCGCGGCCTTCAGGATCGGCTTGGTTTCGAGGTCTCTTGCCGGCGGCAATAGTGGCAGATCATTGAAAGGATCCGTCGGCCGGTTAAGCGTTCGATGTGTCGCCATCATCGACATTATAAATGGATATGTCGATGAATCGTGATTTCATCGACATACAATAGAAACGTGTCGATGTTGGCGACACGTCAATTTCGGGCTGCATTCTTAGCCGCCGTGCTTGTTATCACCGCCGTGGTCATCGCCGCGATCGTGTTTTTTGATTGGACGTAGACTCTTTGAGATAAAGTGCCCATCCTCGTTGCGAATGTTGACGGTTTGGCTGGAGTCGTTCCAGTCGACCTGCGAACCTAGGGCTTCGCTGACGAACCGGAGGGGCACCATAACGCTGCCATCTATGATTCTTGCTCGGCCATCAAGATGGACGGATCGGTTATCGACCATTGCGTTATGGCCCTCTGCTCGCATGCTCAGGTGGTGGTTGCCTCTCCTGCCGCTCACCGTCCGCTGGGCTTGATCCCAGTCGATGGTGGCGCCCATCTGCTCGAAGACACCTCGAATTGGGACGTAGACCATTCCATCGATCATTTGGGGTTGGGCGTCGTTGAAGGTTGCTTGCTGTCCATCGACTTTGACCGTGATCTGCTGGGCTGAACATAGGCATGTGAATAGACCGGTGGAAAGGACGAGTGCCGCGCGGGGCAGGAAGCTTTTTGTTCTCATTTGCAGGTGGGACTGTTGCCGCCGCAGTATTGATCCGAAAAGCAGTGAATAGGCCTTTTGGATAGGCGTTTTGCCACAACGAGAAACCTACCGATAGATCTTCCGTTCTCAATACGTTCCCGTATCTGTGCCGGCAATGGACCGGCTTTGGATGGGAGGAGAGATGAAGAACTTGCTTTTGGCGGGAATAAAGTGGTGGCGTTCGCGGCTAACCAGACGACATCAACGTGGTGTGCCAGCTGCGGCGGTCAAGGACCAGGATTCGGCGATTTCCAGGTCGCTCGATGGGCCACGGCCGATCCGGCGATTGACGCGGTGAAGAACCTTGGGCTCATTAGAGAAACGGATTGACGATGAGAACGCCAGATACTCTTTGTCCGTGGGACATATCTTCAGAGTAGAGCGTTTTGCAGCCTAGCTCTCGCGCGGCAGCGATCACGGCGCTGTCCCAGTAGGAGAATTCAAATCGCTTTTTGATTTCTAGCGCACTGGTAAAGATAGTCATCGTCATTTCCTGGATGGGGAATCGGGTCCAGCCTGTAATCAGCTTTAAGGCTTCCGAATGTGTTGCTGCACCGGATTTAGATGGTCTTGTTGCCTGAACGTAGAACTCCTGGACAACTTGGATCGAAATTGCTCCCCCGTCCAATTCGAGCAACTCAATGGCTCGGCGCCTCTTGTCCAACTCCTTTGGGTCTGTACTTATGGAGTAGAGAAGAATATTCGTGTCAAAAAAGTGCTTTGGAGTCATCGACGTCGGTCATACAATTCGTCCCGCGACAATCGATCAGATGCGGAGAATGATTTAATGCTGGCCCTAGCTTCACGCTCAAGCTGTTTGAGTTGTTCAAATTCGCTCTCTTTTGGCAAGTCGGCCAGGAACTTCTTGACCATCGCTGAGACGGATGTGTCTCGCTGGGCGGCTATGATACGAGCCTGACGGTAGGTCTCATCATCCAGTGAAACTGTGATGTTCTTCATGATCTCACAGTATTATACGGCGGAATTATGCCTTCGTCTCAAAAGACCATGAGTTGACTGGCCTCGCGATCGATGTCGGCTGGCTCTGCAGAAAGGGTCAGCATGCGGATACTCCGCTTGCCACCCTGGACGATCGCTAGCCGTACCTGGATGCTTTTCGGAGGAGCATCGCAGCTGTATTCGACCAGGCGATAGCTCTCATCTGTTCCGAATTGACTCTCCGAAAAGTTCTCTCGGTTGACCACATGCAAGGGCTCTATATCGTTCGACAGCGTCGATTCGGGAAATCTGACAGTGAGCATTCGCCCTGGACTAATACCAACAAGAGTCAAATTGACCGTAAAGCCTTGGGGTGGCCTTTGGTTTGCCACCGCATAGCTGGCCGTAACGACTCCCCTTCGAGTGCGACGGAGCATGAGGAAAATACCATCGGAGCCGACTTCAGGCAGCGCTTCGATATGCCTGACAGGCGGCAACGCCAGCGGCAGGCGCAGCCAAGATTTCCCGTCTTTTTTAACATAGCATTGCCTCTTTGGGTCCCATCGAGTGCGCCCAGGTTTTGACCAATCGTTGGCGTGAGCGGGGTCGACTGCGGTTGCGATGGCCCGGTGGAATAGGTCCTCAACTGAGCCTTCGCGATGGGTCCAGGATTTATCGGCCGTATAGGTTGCGAACTGTGGATAAACCCTTTCGAAAATGTATTGGGCTCGCCTCATGTCCAAGATCGGGTCGTTTCGCGGGGTCAGAAGGTGCTTGCGAAATGCGCCGAACTTTTTTGCCTCAGTGAGGTCTTCGGCCAAGTTCCAAGAGGGACCTGTGCCAGTGAACGGTCCGGCCAAATCGAAGGGGACGCAATCCTCCATTTCGATGGTAGGAGCTTGCGGAAGCTGCGGAGTCTTAGCATAAGCCCCAACTTGCTTGCCTTTAGTTCGGGCGGGCCTGGTGTTATCAGGTGAATAAAGGCAGAACACCACGTTTCTGATGAAGACTTCCTCGTCATTTGAGAAAACTCCAGTCACCGCTTCGTACTCGCTGAGTGCGGCGAGGGCTTTGATTTCGCCGAGGGGTATCAGTCGGTTTGCAGCTCGGATGAGCTGGAGCGAGCCCGAACCGGCTTTGCCAAATCTGCCCTCCGGGAAGGCTTCGGCGTCAAGATCGCGGAGAATCGAAGTGATTTCTTCGCCGTTCCACTTGTATCGGTAGAGGTTTACACGGCTGCCAGGGAGCAAAGCGGAGTCTCTTGGGACATCCTCGGATTTGGATGGATCTCGGAGTGCGCAATACGCCCAGCCGCAGCGGCCATTTTCGCCAAAAGTGACTCTGCCACGAGTTGCGAGGCTGTAATGGCCCCGCGTTCCCCAACCCCAACACTCGTTACGGAAACCTGGGCAGAATGGGCGCGGGTCCGCCATCGTCCAGATTTCGTCTGGTTTGCCCAGGAGATTGCGGACCTCTTCCTTCGATATCCCCGTCTTGAGAAGGCGGCACCGGTCGGCGAACTCGGTTCTTGACAGGTTTGGCGCGGTGTGGGTGGTATGGAGGAGGAGAAGCGGCAGAAACATGGAGTTGATGCGTCCTTCGGGAGCATTCGTTGGGCTCAGAGTACGTCAATTTCGTGGAAATGTGGAGTTTCGTCGTGACCATTCGAGGAGTGACTGAAATGGGGCGATGAACTTAACGGCTTATGCAACCGAGAGTTGGGCACGGAGTCCCTACCCTAGGCTTTGCCAATCGGACCCACCTTGGGGTCATGGACCGGACTGAAGTCGAGGCGCCCAGTTAGTATTTGACGGATTTTAGGGCGGCGTTTACTAGTTTTTCTACTGAGGGGAGGACGTACAACTCTAGCGGTTTCACCCAGGGGACGGGGGTGTCTAAGCGGGTGATTCGGATGGGGGCGGCGTCTAGGTATTCGAAGGCTTTTTCGGAGACGCGGGCGATGATTTCGCCGGCGAAGCCGCAGGTCATGGGGGCTTCGTTGACCACGATCAGGTGGTTGGTTTTGGCGATCGAGGTGAAGATTGTGTCCTCGTCGAGCGGGACCAAGGTGCGGATGTCGATTACCTCGGCGGAAACGCCCAAGGCTTCGAGTTCGGCGGCGGCTTGCAGGCAGTGGTATACGTTCTGACCGTAGCTGACGAACGTGACGTCTTTGCCTTCATGACGAATGACGGCTTTGCCAAGGGGGATCGTGTAATCCTCTTCGGGCAGAAGTTCCTCCACTTCCCTCTTTCGGTAGAGTTCCTTGATCTCGAAGAAGAGGCAGGGATTGCCGTCCCGCAAGGCTGCTTTCATGAGGCCCTTCGCGTCGTAGGGCGTGCTGGGGCAGATCACCTTCAAGCCGGGAGAATTGCAGAACCACGCTTCATTCATTTGGCTGTGGTACAAAGCGCCACCGCCGTAGGCGCCGGCAGGGCCGCGGATAACGACGGGCATGTTGACTTCGCCGGCGGTCCGGTAGTGATAGGTCGCCAGCATGTTGACGATTTGATCGAAGCCGCAGGAGATGAAATCGATGAACTGCATCTCGGCCATGACGGTCTTGCCGGCGAGGGCCAGGCCGACGGCGGAGCCGACTATGCAGGCCTCCGAAATCGGCATATCGACGACGCGATCCTTGCCAAATTTGTTCTGGAGCCCTTCGGTCACGCCGAAAGCTCCCCCGAGGATTCCGATATCTTCGCCCTGACAGATCATGTCGGGGTTGCGGTCCATCTCTTCGAACAATGCTTCGCGAATGGCGGTTACGTAATTCTTCTTGCCTTGGGTTGGCGGCAGGGCGACGGCGCTCATTTCGACTCCCGGAAGACCCACATCGCGGCTTCGGCGGCTTCGGGCATCGGCGATTCGAGGGCAAACTCGATCCCTTCGTTCAGAAACTCGACGACGTCGGGCGGAAAATCCTCGTTCGTCGCGTCGGCGGCATTCTTACCTTCGGCGTGGAAGGACTCCGCTTCCGGGGAATCCAGATATCCGAGGCCCAGGAGCGATCGACGGCAAACGGCGATGGGATCCCGATGGCGGCCTCGCTCGATTTCCTCTTGGGGGCGATATTTATTGGCACGATCGTCGTCGTGATCGCCATGACCGTAGGCGCGAAATGTCTTGCACTCGACGATGCTCGGCCCATTACCGCGGCGGGCATGATCGACAGCCATCATCACTTTGTCGTAGACATCGAAGACATCTTGGCCATCGGCGATGAAGCCCGGAATACCGTATCCTTTCGCTCGCTCGGCAACATCAGGGGTGGGACAGCCGAGCTCAAGCGGCGTTCCGTACGCCCACTGGTTGTTCTCGACGATCGTGACAACAGCGAGCTTGTGGATGGCGGCGTAGTTCACTGCCTCATGGAAGATCCCCTGCGCAGTCGAGCCCTCTCCATTGAACGTGAGGCAGACGGCGTCTCCTCCGTTCAGTTTGTCCGCGTACATCAGCCCGGCGGCGACAGGGATTGTGCCGGCTAGCATGGAAGTCGAGTGAATGATGTGCTTCCTTTGGCTGCCGATGTGCGACCAGTTGTCTCTGGCTCTGCCGGGAGAACCTACCTTGCCCCAAACCTGGGCGCAGACCTCCTGGATCGACATGCCCAGCCGGTCTGGGCGGCGCCACTCGCCGCGAAGGTCTTTTAAGAAGAATGCCGGCATATCCCTATGGATGGGCGAGATCCAGTCGGTGGGTTTCAAGCCGAATAGGGCGCCGACCAGGATAGCCTCTTGGTTATGCGAGGAGTAGAGAGTGCCCTTGAGCCTGCCGCGCCGCTTTTCCTTGATCAGGCGGACGTCGAAGTACCTTGCCAGGTAGACCTGCTTGAATAGCTCAAGACAATCTTCCTTCGAAAGAAGATCGCGGGGTCTCAGTTTTTTGATCTCGTTGGTGGCGTCTACCTTTTCGGCAGTTGCAGCGCCTAGATTTCGGCTCAAAAGGGGGCTCCGTCCTTGTGTTGATACGGGCTAGAGGATACCCGTGCGGAGGCCTAGGGTGTCTTGCGTTGGGTTGTTCGGTATTGCGGTATTACGGTGTTGCGGTATTGAGGAGAGAGATGTCTGTCTTTCCGCAATACCGTAACACCACAATACCGTAATATCGGCCTTCTACGGCGCTCCGACGGCGCTGTTTAGGAAGGAGTAGAAGGCTTCGGGGCCGCCGTAGCCGATGGTTTGCTTGACTACGTTGCCTGTCTTGTCCAAGACGTCTTGGGTGGGCATGGCGGTAATGCCGTAGGCTTGGGCGACGCTTTGCTGCTCATCGACGTCGATTCGGCAGAAGACGAGCTTCTTGCCGTACTTATTGAACTCTTCGGTTCCGAAGCAATCGCGCTCAAGCATTTTGCATGGGCCGCACCAGGTGGCGAAGAAGTCTACGAAGATCATCTTGCCGGAGGCTTGCGCCACTTTCTTGGCTTCATCGAGGTCGTAGTACCATCTGCCGGCGTTGATTTCGGCAAGAGTCAACTCGCGAGAGTCGGCAGGAGGCTCAAAGGTGAAGGTGGAATCGGGCACGCTGCCGTTGAGGGCAAGCGACTTCGTATCCAGCACCATCGCCAGTTTGCGCTCAGGATCTTTTCGATCGATTTCGATTTGGGCTTTGCGAGCAACCTTATCGTCGGGATTCAAAAGGTACGTGATGACCTTGCGGTCCTGAGCGTCATACGCCGCCTCAACCGCGCTCATCGTTCCGCCCTTGACCATCTTGTTTCCGAGGTCCTTAGAGCGAACCGCTTTGTAAGCGTTTGCATCAAAGAAACCGGCGAAGACGTGGAGTTCCTCGGGAGCGAATAGGGTCTTCAGCTCGCCGCTGGTCTCCGGCTGCTTATAGTAAGTCTTGTCGGACTTGTCGTAGGTGGTTACTTCTTTGCCGTCGGCGACGATGGTTTGAGTTGGGGTATCGATCCGAAACAGGTTCGGCTTTTTCAGGGTGATGGCGTACTGCTCGGCACCGCCCTTGGAAATGGTTTGAAATGTATAGCTGGACGAAACGGTTTTAGCGTCGTTAATGGCTTTGCCGAAGCTGGTTAGCAAGCTGCTTGCTCCACTTTGGGCCAATGCAATTGCGGCAAGGGCGCCTCCGGCAATGATAATCATGGGTCTGCGCATAGGATTCTCCTGGCACGGTAATGAGATTCGATCTATTGTAACGCAGAATTTGGAACGATCCTGCAAACCTGTGAGTTGAAGGGATCGAAGGTTGGAATTGGTAGAATTTGAACGGCATCCGGAACCCTCACCCCCTGCCCCCTCTCCCTTTTCGCAGAAACATCAAAAAAGGCGAGGGGAAGTTTAGCTATGTCTACAAAAGTAACGCTCGCTATATTGATTGGGTTGATTGTCGCTCATGTCGTGTTGGCGGTGAACTATGCGACGAGCACTCCTTACCGGCAGGCGGGGG
>Ga0207024_10165_pt1 | contig 11142 bp, 4 predicted proteins | sample Alteio_BWMinCont_44_FD_153470 | JGI IMG/M metagenome (GOLD analysis project Ga0207024, IMG submission 153470) | Enriched cells from forest soil in Barre Woods Harvard Forest LTER site, Petersham, Massachusetts, United States -... | ecosystem: Environmental > Terrestrial > Soil > Temperate forest >...
GCGAATAATAAAACCCGCTGAACAGCGGATGCGGCGTGAGGTTGGTCAGGTTTTTTTGCGCGAGCTTGCGCAAGGCACCGACCATCGGCGCCGGCGCGCCCAGCGCATCGCGGGCAAAGGCGTCCGCCTGGTATTCGTGCCGGCGCGAGAAAAGGTTTCCCATCGGCGAAAACCAGAATGTCACCAGCCCGCCAAGCAGGCCGAAGAGCAAAAACACCGGCGCCAGCACGCCGGGCGGAAAGCCGAACGCGGTGGCGAACCACGCGCTATGCACCAGCCACGCCAGCGTGGCAAAGCCGCCCAGTTGCAGTGCCGCCGAAACCGCCAGCATGCGCGGGATGTGCCCGAGCCGATAGTGGCCGATCTCGTGCGCGAGCACGGCCTCGAGTTCCTCCGGCGTCAGTTGCGCGATGAGCGTATCGAACAGCACGATCCGCCGGAAGCGCCCGAAGCCCGTGAAAAATGCGTTTGAGTGCCCCGAGCGTTTCGAGCCGTCGATGACCTGGATGGTCTGGGCATGAAATTTCGTGCGTTCGGCCAGCGCCAGCAACCGCGCGCGCAGCTCGTCCTCGGGCAACGGCGTGAGCTTGTTGAAGAGCGGCAGGATGAGTTTCGGATAGAGCACGAGCATCAGCATTTGAAACGCGAACATCAGCGCCCAGCCCCACAGCCACCACGTGCCGCCCACTGCGCGCACCAGCGCAAACAGCCCCCACAGCAGCGGAAACCCGATGACGCCCGCCAGCGCGAGGCCCTTCAGCTTGTCCACCAGCCACAGCCGCAGCGTGCTCTGGTTGAAACCGAATTTCTCCTCGAGGCGAAACTGCTCCCACCACTCGGACGGCAGCCCCGGCAAGCTCAGCAGCACGCCCGCAATTAAAACAAACAACGCGCCGGTCCAGGCTTGCCCTGAGCCTGTCGAATGGGCTTGCCCGGGCATCCACGCGTTCACCCGCGCAAAGAGCCACGGCAGCACGCCGCTGAAGACCGCGAGCGCGAGCAGGCCCGCGTCAAAAACCAGCATCCACCGCGCATGACGATTTTTGGCCAGCGTGTAAGCCACCGCTTTCTCGTACGTCGGCGCATCCATGATGGCCGCGACGGCGGGCGGCGCGGCCGCCGCATGACGCAGCACTTCGCGGCGATTGAGCGCATTGAGCCAGAGTTCGGCGGCGAGACGCATGACGATGAGTATAGCAGTGAAAATGATGACCATGCATGCAGTTCAGTGCATTTCCCGCCCGGGCCAACTGAAATGTGCGTGCGAACCGAATCCGTTTGGCACTCCGAGGTGGAACGGCTTGACCCCAAGCCGTTTTAAGCGCGTTGAGGTCAACGCGCTCCACCGGTGCAAGATAATTAACCATCCGGTTCACCCTACCTTTTGATTGAAAAGCCCGTTTGGCGGCACAAAGTGCCCGGGTGGACACCAAGGAACCCAAGGAATCCAAGCTCAGTTTCGAGGCCGCGCTGGCCAAACTTGAAGGCATTGTCGAATCGATGGAATCGGGCGAGGTGCCGCTGGCCGAGCTGCTGGCCCAGTTCGAGGAAGGCAGCAAACTGCTCAAGGTTTGCGAGCTGCGCCTCAAGGAGGCCGAGATGAAAATCGAACAGCTCAAAAAGCAAAATGGCGGCGCGGTGTTCGCCAAGTTTGAAACCGAGCGAGCTGATTCCTGATTTTTTATCAGCCTATTTTTCATGAGTGATTCAGCTTCCCGTCCAACGTCACCCCGTTTACTCGACGCCATCCGCGGCCCGGCCGACGTCAAAGCCCTGCCGGCCGAGAAGCTGCCGCAGCTCGCGCAGGAAATCCGCGATGAGATCATCGCGGTGACTTCGCGCAACGGCGGACACGTCGGCCCCAACCTCGGCGTGGTCGAGCTGACCATCGCGCTGCACCGGGTTTTCACCACGCCGGAAGACCAGATTGTTTTCGACGTCGCGCACCAGGGTTATGTGCACAAGCTGCTGACCGGCCGCGGCGGCGAATTCTTCAAGAAGTTGCGCCAGAGCGACGGCGCAAGCGGGTTCCTTTACCGGGCCGAAAGCAAACACGACGCCTTTGGGGCCGGCCACGCGGGCACCGCCCTCAGCGCCGCGCTCGGCATGGCCGTGGCTCGCGACCTGCGCGGCACGCATGAAAACGTCGTCGCGGTGTGCGGCGACGCGGCCTTTACCTGCGGCATCACGCTCGAGGCGCTCAACAACATCGCCAGCACCACCAAGCGCCTGATCGTCATTCTTAACGACAACGAATGGTCCATTGCCAAAAACGTCGGCGCCATGTCGCGTTACCTGAACCATCTCTCGACCAACCCGACTTACAATAAAGTCCACGCCGACCTCGAGGCGTTCTTCACGAGTTTTCCCGTCGGCGTGAAGATGAACCGCATCTATCACCGGTGGAAACTCGAGACGAAGGACTTCTTCGTCGGCTCATCGATCTTCGAAAAATTCGGCCTGCGCTACCTCGGCCCCGTCGACGGCCACGACATCGAGCGCCTGGCCAGGAACCTCGAGTTTGCCCTGCACTGCGAGCAACCCGTGTTGCTCCATGTGCTGACGAAAAAGGGCCGCGGCCTCGCGGTGGCGCAACAGCACCCGGAAAAATTCCACGGGGCGAGCCCGTTTGACCCCGTCACCGGCGAAAACAAAAAACCCGTGCCGGGCACGCCGCCGAATTACCAGGACGTTTTCGGCCGCGCGCTCGTGCGCTTGGCCAAGGAAAATCCCCTCATCGCCGGCATCACCGGCGCGATGCCGAGCGGCACCGGCCTTTCGCAGCTGGCCGCGGCATGCCCCAGGCAGTTTTTCGACGTCGGCATCGCCGAGGAACACGCGGTGCTCTTCGCCGCCGGCCTGGCGACCAAGGGCTTTCGCCCGGTCGTGGCCGTTTACTCGACCTTTCTCCAGCGCGCCTACGACCAGATCATCCACGATGTCGCGCTGCAAAACCTGCCGGTTGTTTTCTGCATGGATCGCGCAGGCCTTTCGCCCAACGACGGCCCGACGCACCACGGCCTCTTCGATCTCGCCTACGCGCGTTGCGTGCCCAACTGCGTGCTCATGCAGCCGAAGGACGAGGATGAACTCGTGGATATGTTGCACACGTCGCTGCAACTTTCCTCGCCTGCTTTCATCCGCTACCCGCGCGGCGCCGGCACGGGCGTGAAAATCAAGGACCAGCCGGCGGTGCTGCCCATCGGCCAGGCCGAGGTTCTTCGCCAGGGTTCGAACATCATGATCTGGGCGCTCGGCTCGATGGTGCAGGATGCGCTCAAGCTCGCCGAGCGCCTCGCCACGCAGGAAAATCTCAGCGTCGGCGTGGTCAACGCGCGCTTCGTCAAGCCGCTCGATCGCAACCTGCTCCTCAGCCATGCCGCCGTCGTGCCTTTGCTCGTGACGATGGAAGACCATGTGGTCGCGGGCGGTTTCGGCAGCGCGGTGCTGGAGGCGCTGCAGGAAGCCGATTGCCCGGCCGTCGTCGAACGCATCGGCTGGCCCGACAAATTCATCGAGCACGGCAGCAGCGTCGAAAAGCTCCGCGCCGCGCACGGCCTCTCCTCCGAAGGGATTTTCCGACGCGTGCTTGGCCGCTGGCACAACCGACACACCGAGTCGGTATTAAGTGTCAAGTAGCAGGTATCAAGTTTTCAAGTATCAGGAATACGCGTCCAGCGTCCTCTTGTTACTTGTCACCTGCTACGTGATACTTGGTCTGCTACCTGTCACTTGGTTCCCTGCGAATCCATCCCACCACCGGGCGTCGGCACCGGACTCGCCGCAACGGGGAAATAGCATGAAAAGCTGGTGCCGGCGCCGACTTTGCTATCGACCGTGACAAAACCGTGGTGGCGCCTGGTCACACGCAACACGGTCGCCAAGCCAAGACCGGTGCCGGTTTTCTTGGTCGTATAAAATGGTTCGAAAATCCGTGCCTGCACCGCTGGCAGCATGCCCGTGCCGGTGTCGTGGACCGAGAATACGACATAATCACCCGGCCGCGCATCCGGCCCCAGCGCGTTGGCTTGTTCTAATTCGATGGTGCGCAGCGACGTCTCGAGACGGAGCGAACCACCCTGAGGCATCGCATCCCGGGCATTCACGCACAGATTCATCAGCACCTGGTGAAGCTGGTTGGCATCGGCCATGATGTCGGGTAAATTGTCGCCAAGGTCGACCGTCATCGCAATGTGGCGCCCGCAAGTTTGCTCCGCGATGCCGGCCACCTCATTGACGAGCAGGACGGGATCCACGGCAACGATTTTACCGTCTTTTCCCCGAGCGAACAGCAGGAGCTTTTTCAACAAGGAGGCACCACGCTTGGCGGCAGCCAGGATCGCGTTCATGCGTTCCGACGGCAAAGTCGGATGTTCGAGTTGAAACATTTGCGAACTCCCCATGATGGAGGTGAGCAGATTGTTGACATCATGCACGATGCCGCCGGCGAGTTGACCGAGCAGTTCGAGGCGCTGGGCCTGCAGGAGCTGCGTCTCAAGCCCCTTTTTCTCGGTGATATCGCGAACGTTGAATTGCCAGGCCGCCTTTTCCTCCCAGATCAGGCTGGCCGCGGTAATCTCGAGAATGGTTCCCGGACAACGCGGCCGCAAAATTATCGTCTCGCACGGGCCCACCCGCAGGGTGGCATCCGTGAGCCCGCGAAGTTGCTCGCGCAACGTGCCCTGGGTCGCCTCGGGCAGGCAGTCAAAAAATTCCGTGGGCGGCGCACCATCCTCGAACAGACGGCAAAACGCGTTGTTGGCGAACAGCACGGCACCTTCGGTATCCGTCAATACGATGCCATCGGGCGCGCTGGCGAGCGCCTGCTCGAAACGCGCACGCTCCTCGGAAAGCCGGCGAAAGCGATTGAGACGGGTAATGGAACGCAGGCGCGCGCGCAGTTCGACGGTATCAAACGGCTTGGTAATAAAGTCGTCGGCGCCTTGCTCCAGTCCATGCAACCTGGATTCGCGATCATTCAGGGAGCTGATCAGCAGCACGGGCATGTGCAGCAGCATGGGATCGGCGCGCAATAAGCGGCAAACTTCGTAGCCATCAAGCCCGGGCATCATCACGTCGAGCAGCATGACATCGGGCCGATGGGCAGCGGCGGCGGCCAGACCCTCCCGGCCATTGCTGGCCGCGATCACCTGGTATTTTTCCAGTTTCAGCATATTGACGAGGACCGTACGGGTGTGCGCTTCGTCATCCACGACAAGGATGGTGGCAGGGGAGATCATAAAAGGGGGAACCCGACGGAAACCGCTGGTGCGGATTCACACGCGGCCAAGCACAAGAGCGAGCACGCGCTCGTTTTCATTTGCCGCCAGTACGCCCCTTTCCCGGGCCAAAGGCAAGAGTCCAGTAACTTAATGGCGGAGCCCCACGGGCTCCTAGCCGGTGCTTAAAAACTTGCGCGCCGCTCTTGCCTCGGCGCCGTTGGTTGCGATATGCCGGTTAAGTGAACGGTCTCCAGCAACGCAGGGCTCAGGTTCCTCGATGCGCCACGGGTGTTTTTTTCTCCCATTGGCGGATGCTGATTTGCTTGGGCGTAACATCGTGCGGGTGGGTTAACCTGCACGCACAGCCGCCACCCGTCTCCGAAGGCACGCTTTATTCCCAACCCATCAGCGTCGAGCCCATCACCAATAGCTATCCCATTTCCTTTATTGGGCCTTCCGGTGACTACACCGGGTTTGCCGTGGAATTGCTGAATGCCGTCGCACGCGTGCAAGATTTCAAGGTAAACCGGGACTCGTTGGAGAATTTCCAGACATCATTTCTCTCGGGTGAAAACATTATCCTGCCCTGCTGCAACCGTGTGCCGGAGCCGGAAAAACATTTCGATTTCTCCGTGCCGTACCTGGAACTGTCGGGCACCCTGTTTGTCCGCAAAAACAAAAATTTGATTCAAAAAATTTCCGATCTCAACGGCCGGGAACTGGTCATCGCCAGCAAGGACAGCGCGGGAGACCAGTTCTTGAGCGATTGTCATCTCAACGCCCACGTTGTTCACGAGGACTCGCTGCAACAGGCGATCCATGAGTTGAATGATGGCCAACATGATGCCGTTTTTTCCAGCCAGCTTACCACCCTCTCCATCATCGATCATTTCAAATTCAGCAACGTTCGTCCCCTCGGTATGCCCGTGGACGCTTACCCTGTATTGCTTTGCTTCGCGGTGCGCAAGGGAGACACGCCGTTGCTCGCCCGCCTCAACGAAGGCCTCGACTTCCTGCATCGCACGGGCGAATTCGATCAGATTTACAATAAGTGGTTCGGCCATGTTGAACCCAAACAATTCTCCTACCTTCAGTTTGTCCCTTATGTGCCCTACGTGGCCGCCACGCTTGCCTTCGCGCTTTTGATCACACTTTGGGCCTTGATGCGCCAGCGGCAGCTTCACCAGCGCATCGGCCGGCAGGCGGAAGAGTTGAGTGAGAGCAAGGCCATCCTGGCCGAGGCACAGCAATTCGCGCGGATCGGCCACTGGCAACGCCCGCTCGACCCAAACATGCCGATCAGTTGGTCGGAGGAAGCCTATCGTATTTTTGAGCGCGATCCACGTCTGCCCCCGCCATCCATACCCGAGATCATCGACTGCGCCGTGGGCGAAGACCGCCAGCACTGGCAGGATGTCGTGCAACGCAGCCGGAAGGAAAATTTCGACTACGCCCTCGACGTCCACATCGAGCCCAAACCCGGCGTGCACAAAATCATCCACGTGCACGGCCGTCCCGTGCGCAACACCCACGGCCAGCCCACCGGTTTTTTTGGCACGGTGCAGGATGTCACCGAATGGCGCGAAGCGGAACACGGCCAGCGGGAATCCATCCAGCTGCTTCGCGCCATCTACGACAACGCCCCTTTCGCCATGGGCGTGTTCGAACTGACCGACCGCACGATCACGGTCGTGTCGGTCAATCCCGAGGCCCGCCGCCTGGTCGGCCTGCCCGCCCAGATCACCCCGGGCCGCTCTTTTGCCGAACTGGGAATGCCGCCGGAGCAGGTCGTTTTCTGGACGGAATTGTTTACCCGCCACCCGACCAACAACGCTCCGTTCAAGACGACGCTGCGCCTCAACGCCACCCACCGCGATCTCGCCGTCACGCTGGTGCCACTCGGCCGCACCAGCAAACGCCCGCGCTTTTGCCTCATCGCCGAGGATATCACCGACCGCGTCCACAAGGACGCTGAAATCGCCCAAAGCCGCCGGCTGCGCGCCGTCGGCGAGCTGGTCGGCGGCATCGCCCACGAGTTCAACAATCTGCTCACGCCCATCCTGCTCAAGGCCGATGCGCTCCAGCATGAGTATCGCCAGACGCCGCTGGCGGCAGAACTGCAAACCATCATTGATGCGTCCATCCGCGCCGCCGAGATCACCCGCCGGCTCCTCACTTTCCAGCGCAAAACCGACCGCAAGCCGGAAAAAATCCGCCTGCGCACCGCCATCGAGGGCGACATCGAACTGCTCCGCCACGCCATCGACCGGCGCATCCACCTCGACTGCACCATTGCCTCCGACCTGCCGACCCTGTGGCTGCCCAGCACCGACCTGCACCAGATCATCGTCAATCTCCTGCTCAACGCCCGCGACACCCTCATCGAAAAATTATCGCGCGAATCCGCCGACAGCAAATGGACCCCGTCGATCCAAATCGAAGCCAAGGTCCTGCCGGCCGATGCCGCCGTGCCGCTCGACCCATCGCGCATCCACACTCCCCCCTCCGGCTGGGTTCGCCTCACCCTGCGCGACAACGGGCTGGGCATGCCCCCCGATGTGCTCGAGCGCATTTTTGAACCTTTCTATACGACCAAGCCGGTTGGCCAGGGCACCGGCCTGGGCCTCGCCACCGCCTGGCATCTTGTAACGGAACTGGGCGGCAGCATCGACGTGCAGTCAGTCCCTGGCGCGGGCACGACATTCAACCTGTGCCTTCCCATCCGTACCTCCACGGAAGCGGCTCCAAGTTCGGCTAAAATCACGACTGTCCCCGCCCCCGTACCCAGCACCGCCCGCGTCATGCTCGTCGATGACGAAGATGCCGTCTCCAGCCTGGTGTGCGAGATTCTGCAATATCACGGCCATCAAGTCACCACGCTCGCCAACGGCCGCCTGGCGTGGGAAAAACTTTCCGCGGCTCCGGGCACCTTTGATGTCCTCGTCCTGGATCTCAACATGCCCGGCTTGAATGGCCTGGAGCTCGCCCGCCGCGCCCGCGACCTGCCCTTCGCCGGCCTGATCTTTGTGATGAGCGGCCGGCTCAGCGAGACGGACCGCGCCGAATTTCAGCGCCTGCGGGTCGATCGCATGATCGAGAAACCTTTCACGCTCGACACCTTTGTCGCCGCGCTCGCCGCCTTCGGCCTGGCCCGCCCGGCCCAATCCGAAACCCCCATCGACGCAATCCCGGTCATTTAATGGAAGAGCATGCTTGAAAGCCCGCCTTCGTTGCACTTCGGCGTGGCAGCCTTCGCCGCGGCGATTGGGGTGCCTGCCTGCCGCTTGCAGTTTTCAGAGGCTGGCCTGCCAAGCCGTAGCCCGAAGGGCGGTCGCCCGTCTTCGCATTGCGGAGGCTGGCCTGCCAGGTCGGTAGCTCCTGTCCCCAAACTTTGGTGTAGACCCCCTTGCTTCGCGGCGGGCGAAGACTGGTGCGGGCAGAGGGAGTCGAACCCTCCTCTCATGCTTGGGAAGCACGCATAATAGCCGATATACTATGCCCGCAATTGGTCTCTCCCGTTCATTGTCGATCATTACGATTTCTGACAACGCAAAATTGCGCCCGGCGATGTTTGCAGTGAAATGTGACGGTCCAGCGAACCGCCTCAAACGTGCGGTTCTGTCATTACTTGCAGGCTGTAAGTACAATGCAAAAACGACTGCGCAAAGGGATGCTCGTGCTTGTATCGGCGGCGCTCCACTACTAGTAAGGTGTGTCAGCAGCGGAATTTTGTACTCTCTATCAACAAAGGCGTCGTCATCATGCATCACACGGGCGAATTTGCCCAGGTTTACAATCAATGGTTCGGCGGGTTTGAACCTAGTCGACTCTCCTTCCAAGAGCTGGTCGTTTACATTGCCGCCACGCTTGCCGTTGTGCTTTTGATCACACTTTGGGCCTTGATGCGCCAGCGGCAGCTGCGCCAGCGCATCGGCCGGCAGGCGGAAGAGTTGAGTGAGAGCAAGGCCATCCTGGCCGAGGCGCTGCAATTCGCGCGGATCGGCCACTGGCAACGCCCGCTCGACCCGAATGCACCGGTAATTTGGTCGGAGGAAACCTACCATATTTTTGAGCGCGATCCACGTCTGCCCCCGCCATCCATACCCGAGATCATCGACTGCGCCGTGGGCGAAGACCGCCAGCACTGGCAGGATGTCGTGCAACGCAGCCGGAAGGAAAATTTCGACTACGCCCTCGACGTCCACATCGAGCCCAAACCCGGCGTGCACAAAATCATCCACGTGCACGGCCGTCCCGTGCGCAACACCCACGGCCAGCCCACCGGTTTTTTTGGCACGGTGCAGGATGTCACCGAATGGCGCGAAGCGGAACACGGCCAGCGGGAATCCATCCAGCTGCTTCGCGCCATCTACGACAACGCCCCTTTCGCCATGGGCGTGTTCGAACTGACCGACCGCACGATCACGGTCGTGTCGGTCAATCCCGAGGCCCGCCGCCTGGTCGGCCTGCCCGCCCAGATCACCCCGGGCCGCTCTTTTGCCGAACTGGGAATGCCGCCGGAGCAGGTCGTTTTCTGGACGGAATTGTTTACCCGCCACCCGACCAACAACGCTCCGTTCAAGACGACGCTGCGCCTCAACGCCACCCACCGCGATCTCGCCGTCACGCTGGTGCCACTCGGCCGCACCAGCAAACGCCCGCGCTTTTGCCTCATCGCCGAGGATATCACCGACCGCGTCCACAAGGACGCTGAAATCGCCCAAAGCCGCCGGCTGCGCGCCGTCGGCGAGCTGGTCGGCGGCATCGCCCACGAGTTCAACAATCTGCTCACGCCCATCCTGCTCAAGGCCGATGCGCTCCAGCATGAGTATCGCCAGACGCCGCTGGCGGCAGAACTGCAAACCATCATTGATGCGTCCATCCGCGCCGCCGAGATCACCCGCCGGCTCCTCACTTTCCAGCGCAAAACCGACCGCAAGCCGGAAAAAATCCGCCTGCGCACCGCCATCGAGGGCGACATCGAACTGCTCCGCCACGCCATCGACCGGCGCATCCACCTCGACTGCACCATTGCCTCCGACCTGCCGACCCTGTGGCTGCCCAGCACCGACCTGCACCAGATCATCGTCAATCTCCTGCTCAACGCCCGCGACACCCTCATCGAAAAATTATCGCGCGAATCCGCCGACAGCAAATGGACCCCGTCGATCCAAATCGAAGCCAAGGTCCTGCCGGCCGATGCCGCCGTGCCGCTCGACCCATCGCGCATCCACACTCCCCCCTCCGGCTGGGTTCGCCTCACCCTGCGCGACAACGGGCTGGGCATGCCCCCCGATGTGCTCGAGCGCATTTTTGAACCTTTCTATACGACCAAGCCGGTTGGCCAGGGCACCGGCCTGGGCCTCGCCACCGCCTGGCATCTTGTAACGGAACTGGGCGGCAGCATCGACGTGCAGTCAGTCCCTGGCGCGGGCACGACATTCAACCTGTGCCTTCCCATCCGTACCTCCACGGAAGCGGCTCCAAGTTCGGCTAAAATCACGACTGTCCCCGCCCCCGTACCCAGCACCGCCCGCGTCATGCTCGTCGATGACGAAGATGCCGTCTCCAGCCTGGTGTGCGAGATTCTGCAATATCACGGCCATCAAGTCACCACGCTCGCCAACGGCCGCCTGGCGTGGGAAAAACTTTCCGCGGCTCCGGGCACCTTTGATGTCCTCGTCCTGGATCTCAACATGCCCGGCTTGAATGGCCTGGAGCTCGCCCGCCGCGCCCGCGACCTGCCCTTCGCCGGCCTGATCTTTGTGATGAGCGGCCGGCTCAGCGAGACGGACCGCGCCGAATTTCAGCGCCTGCGGGTCGATCGCATGATCGAGAAACCTTTCACGCTCGACACCTTTGTCGCCGCGCTCGCCGCCTTCGGCCTGGCCCGCCCGGCCCAATCCGAAACCCCCATCGA
>Ga0207024_10269_pt1 | contig 11021 bp, 11 predicted proteins | sample Alteio_BWMinCont_44_FD_153470 | JGI IMG/M metagenome (GOLD analysis project Ga0207024, IMG submission 153470) | Enriched cells from forest soil in Barre Woods Harvard Forest LTER site, Petersham, Massachusetts, United States -... | ecosystem: Environmental > Terrestrial > Soil > Temperate forest >...
AAAAAACGGAATTTTTTTACGTTCAGTGAGTGCCGTAATAATGTCTTGCGAGAGGGTTTTTTCTTCGCCATGTAAAGCTAACCAAGTATCGATGCTACGATTAGACTGTACCGCTAAACAAGAGCGTTCACCTTTATTATTGATACATAAAAAGCTGCCATTTTTATCAATCAAATAATATTCGATAATATTATTGTTTTTACAATAATTTTCAAAGAACTTAATAAAGATAGGGTCGGATAAGGGTAATTTAACTTCGGCTTCAAGATGAGTGAGTAAAGGGTCGGTTAGTTTTCTAAAATAATCACGTGAGAGTTCAGTTAAATAATCGCTTAACTTCCCATACATTTGAGCATCCGCTTTTTGTACAAAGCGCTGAATTAAATTATTATTAAAAGCCGTAATCGCATCATTATCTTGGGCGTTGCCAGTTAATAATATTTTTTGAATAGGAGAGTGAGAAGTTTGTTCGGCTAAAGTAAAGCCATTCATTTCTGGCATATTATAATCAATCACCATCGCACTGATTTCATCTTTCCGTTCTGGGTTATCAGCAAGCTTGGCAATGGTGGTTACATCAAAATCCACGGGAGTGCGTTGTAAAGTGCCATAGTTTTCATCTTCTATATTACTTTTTAAAAATGAAAACTGTGAGGAGGGTGGTTGATATTGTTTTTCAAGAAATTCTAAACATTTATTGGCGGATTGAAAGGGTAATACTTGGTGGTCTTCGCTGAAAGCGAGCGTCATGGCATTTAATAAAGTACGATCATCATCTATCCAGAGCCACGTATGCGGATAATAAAATAATGGCAAGTTCTTCATGATTATTCCTTTTGTTTAAGAGCCGTTTTACTTTCTACCACCACCCCTAAAAAACGATAGGATGAGGTTTTTTCTAAGTGAATAGTTTTAAAATCAGGGTTTGATGGTTTTAAATAAATATCATTGCGATCGAAAAACACTTGCCTAAAAGTAGGTTCTTCTTTAGGTTCAAGTTCAATAACAGCGAAATCTTGATTGGCGGGTGTTAAGTCGGCGTCAATAATTAATAGCGTACCTACTGGAAAACGCGGCGACATAGTGGAATCTTTCACTGTTAAAGCATAGGCATTAGCGCTGATTAAGGCATTGGTTTCTACGGTGTGAGACGCTGTTACATTTGGCCATTGGCTAACCGTAGGCCAGTCTAACAGGGGGATCTGATGCCAATTTTGCAGCTTAAGTGATTCAGACGCTATATCTAAAGGTGCTTCGCCCATTAGTTGATCGACCGTGATATTAAAATGCTTCGCTATGGGAAGTAGAGTGGCAATTTTAGGGTTATCCGTTTCTCCAGTGACCATTCGATGTAAAACGGGTTGTAGCACACCCGTTAAACGTGCGAGCTCAGAAGTATTAAGCCGATGCTCCGGAATGAGTTTTTTTAACACAAGGCTTAACTTAGTCATTTTATATCTCTGAATATAAATTTAAGAGAGCTACTTTAGCAAAATAATAACTGAAAGTATATTATTTTTTCAAAAATTTATTATTTTGTATAAATTATAGACATGCCAAGATGTAAAATATGTTGGAGTATTATTAAATTTAAAAATAATATGTAAAAGTATAAAAATATCTTGACATATTAAAAATATGCTTTAAAGTATGATTCATACGTAATTACCTCTGCTTAATAAAAAAATATTACGTATTCTATTAACTGAATCGGTCTACGTACCAAATGGAGCAGAAAAATGAATAAAGAGATGAATGAAATGAAAGATACAGTAGTAGTTTATGATCAACAACAAGAGCTGGCGAAAGAACAGCCCATTTTTAATTCTGAGGTAGAAACTCCCTATTGCCAACTAGGCGATGAAATCTTAAATGCCGATGTGCCTTGGGCTACCATTTTAGGGGAAGTGATTGATTCAGGTTGTTTTACTCTAACCACGCTTTGTCAAACCATCAGAGCATCAAAAGAAGTTTTCTACCGTTTGTTAGAAGGCGATAGTAGTTTATTAAGTTTCAAGCTGGGAGCTCGTTTATTGGCTGAACATGAAGTGATAACCCTTACTAACAAAGAATAAATAAAATTTTTTCAAAGATAGTTCCCTTACTCAACCCTTTCCCTCACTTTGTGGCGGAAAGGGTGCGTTTATGCAATATAATCTATTTATATTGTCCAAAATCGGAGTAAATTCATATGTTTTTATTATAAAATAATCCGAATCGGATTAAAAATATTTGATTTTATTTAAAGGCGCTGCTATTATTACAATGTGAATTTTATTACTGCTTTATGTTGCTTAACTATTATTTGCATTAATGAAAAGTAATAGAGGAGGAAATATGAAAAATACCTTAATTAAAACCATACCCTACATTGATGTGAAAAAATTACTAGCGGGTGAAATTTCCCCAGCAAGCTTTTTAAATATTTTCCATAAATACGGTTTTGCTTACCTTTACAATTTAGATTTTGATCCATTAAATATAGGGACTCAGCAATTTAAAATGCTGCAATCTTCTGCACAAAGTTTCTTTGATTTACCTTTAGAAAAAAAAATGCAGTACTATATTGGAGCTTCGCCTAATCATCGTGGATACGTTCCTGTCAGTGAAAAGGGTGCGTATGGGGATGAAAAGATTCGTGTGTATGAAGCTTTTGATATGTCCTATTCTTTACCTGGCACCAGCAAAGAAGACCACCAAAAATTAAGAGGCGAAAATGTGTGGCCGCAAGAAATTTCTGATTTTCGAAATACCTGTGAAAGCTATTATAACCAAATGTTTTTACTTGGAAAATCTTTATTGCGTATTTTTGCTCAAGCATTTGATCTGCCAGAAAATTATTTTGATGCTTACACGCAACACCCACCGGCGCAATTACGATTACTCAATTATTTATCTGATCCTAGGTTAAATGGTCAGGAAGATGTTGCCATGGGAGCGCATACGGATTATGAATGCTTTACTTTTTTATATCAAACTTCGCCTGGTATACAAGGAGACATTCATCGTGATGGCGAGTTTATCAATTTACCTGTTTTTAAAAATACGCTTTTAATGATTACCGGTGATATGATGCATTTTATGACCAATGGTTATTTAAGGTCACTTTATCATCGAGTTATTAATAATGGCGCTCAACGCTTAAGTTTTCCTTTTTTTATGAATTTTGACTTTGAGACTCAAGTTGAAGTTTTACCAAAATTCCAAGACTTTCAAGCGAAAGATTATAATGTTCAGCAAAAGCTTCCTGAAAAAATTGTTGTTGGTCAGCATTTACTTGGGCAGCTATATAGAGATTTTCCTTATCTTAAAGCAAAAATAGACATGGGTGATTGGAAAGTTCCTTTTTCAATTCCAAAATATAATTTATTTGAAAGAGTATAGGAGTGTTTGTTATGAAAAATGTCGTTGATGTTTCTGGTTGGTATTCTTACCTATCAGTTTTTATAAAAGAAATTCAAACCAATCCTTACTTACAATTAGAAGATTTTTTAAAATATACCAATGAGGCCGTGTATTGTTTGCCTTATCAACAAATAAAACCTTTGCTTGATTTTAAAATAAACCATAAACCCGGATTTTTGTTGTTAAAGGGCTTTGAACAAGATCCTCATCTCATTCCAACTTATGAGGCAAGTGAAGAAATTATCGCTAAGAAAAAAACTTTTTATAGTGAATTTTGGTTAGCTTTGGTGGCTAAGATTTTGGGCGAGCCTATTGGTTATGCGCAAGAAAGAAATGGTGAGGTTTTTCAAAATGTACGCCCAAGACAAGGCCAGGAAACTAAAATCGCGTCTGATAGTTCAGGCGTAGTGTTAGATTTGCACGTAGAAAATGGTTATCATCCTATAAGACCAGATTACTTATTGCTTTATGGATTGAGACAAGATCGCCATCAAAAAGGCCATACTTTAGCGATAGAAATAGAGGAAATTTTACCATTATTATCACCCGAAGAAATTGCTATTTTAAGTAGTAAGCAATTTAGGACCAGTGTAGATTGGAACTTTGGTAATCTTGATGCAGAAAGAGGGACAGGGCCAGAAGTTGCTATTTTATTTGGGGATCCAAAAAATCCAATGATTTTTTATGATGATGAATATGTAATAGGTACAACTGTTGAATCACAAGCCGCGTTAGAAAAATTAAGAGTATTGCTGCATCAAAAAATGCAGGGAATTTTATTAAAACCTGGCGAAATGCTAGTGTTTGATAATTATAAATGTCTACATGGACGTACTTCATTCCAAGCCCACTATGATGGAAATGATCGATGGCTCCAACGTTTATTAGTAATACGTGATTTGAGCTTAAACCAAAAACTGTTAAGAAATTCCGGCAGAATTCTTGACTGGTGTTATAAAGCAGGCGAATATTATGGCAATGTGGTATATTAATTTTAACTAATTGAGAGAAAAATGAAAAAATTATCTGCTAAAAAAGTTATTATTACCGGTGGTGCGAGTGGCATAGGCCAAGCCACAGTTGATCAATTTTTAGCACAGGGTGCTGATATTATTATTTTTGACAAAAACCCAGCAGCTTTAAAATTAATGAAAGAAACGAGAGCCCATTTAAGAGCTGTAATGCAGGTGGATGTATCAGATTATACGGCAGTTGTACAAGCTTTCGCGATGGTAGATGATTTATGGGATAGTATAGATGTGTTAATCAATAATGCTGGAATAAGCATTCGACATGACAACTTTTGGAATATCTCAGTGGATGATTGGAAAAAAGTTATGGATACTAATTTAAGCAGCGTATTTTACATGTCAAAATTGGCTGTCCCTCGTATGAAACCCGGGGCCGTTATTTTAAATACTTCTTCGGTAAATGGCTTGGCAGCTTTTCCGCATTATGCTGACTATAATGCGTCAAAAGCGGGTATTATTGCTTTATCAAAAACCATGGCTGTGGAATTAGCCCCACAGAAAATTCGAGTCAATGCACTTTGTCCCGGCGCCGTTATGACTCCTATGCAAGAGGCAGAATATACCACTGAAATGTTTCAAGCAGTGAATGCTAATATTCCTTTAGGCCGTCATGCTGATCCAAAAGAAATTGCCAACTTTTTTGTTTTTTTAGCCTCGGATGACGCCGCTTTTATTACTGGACATTATTATGTTATTGATGGTGGTGAAATGGCACGTGCTATTTTATAGTGTTATTTAATGGAATTTAAATTAAAAATTATTGAGAGTATAAATGAATAAACTAGCTTTTTGGGGAATCTTTATTATTCCCATTTTCTGGGGAATTGGGTTTCCTTTAACGCATAATGCGGTACGTCTGGTTAATCCAGGCGTATTTGCTTTTTATCGTCAAGTCATTGCGGCAGTTTGCTTGTTTCCATTTGCCGTTAAATTTTTTTCTCAACTAGATAAACGCATTATTATCGGAGGTTTTTTTATTGGCTTATGGAGTACTTTGAGCATGGTCAGCCAAAGTTTTGCATTGTCTACTATTAGCTCAGCGATGACTGCTTTTTTTGTAACCTTAAATATTCTATTCGTGCCATTTCTTTTATTAGTGTTTAATTTGTCACGCATTAAAATTGCCGATGTAGTTGCAGTCTTATTAGGATTGCTTAGTATTTTTATTACTTTCCATGGTTCTTTATCTGGTTTTAGAACAGGTGATTTATTTGGGCTATTGGCAGCTTTTGCTATTGCAATGAATATTATTACTATTCAAATAATCACTAAAGATAAAGCTATTAATCGCTTTTTATTAGCTTTTATTAGTATGGTATTTGGGGTAATTTTCTTATGTTATTTTCCTCTAGCCTCTGGAACGAATGAATCATTTGGCTCAGCAAAAGTTTGGGGAGCCTTACTGTATCAAGGTTGTATTTCTACCGCTTTAGCTTATTTATTGCAAATGATGTTTCAAAAACAAGTGGGAGAAACACGAACTTCTCTTATTTTAAATCTCGATTTAGTATTTGCTAGTTTATTTGGGTTACTAAATAGCGAACCTCTCACATTAGCACAAATTATGGGGGGGCTATTAGCCTTATTTGCTTCTATTTTTCATGATACAATACCTTTTTTTAAAAGTAAAATTTGGAGCGTAAAAAAGTAGGGAGATATTGAATGGAGTATAAAAAGAGTTTTTTGGACGGCCCTAATGATTTGTATACAGTAATATTTACAAAAAACATAAAATTTCCTACACTTATTTTTATTCATGGTGGGCCTGGATTAAATTGCGGGCTATTGGAATATTTAATAGAATATGACAATTTATTTTCTGCTTTACAATATAATCTGGTTTTATATGATCAACGTGCTTGTGGCCGATCGCCGCCAATCCCTCTGGAAGTGACACATGCAGATAATGTTAATGATTTGTTAAATTTATATTATTTTCTTGTGTCCGAAATGAAAATGGATATAAAAGGGATGATTGGGCACAGTTATGGTGCTAAAATTTTGGCAGATTGCATATGGCTTCATCAATTAAACGTATTCCCTATATTTGTAGGAATTTCAGATTCGTTGTTAACACCACGCTTAAAAAATATATTGCTTGATTTAGCTTGGCTTAGAACCCATGATCTTGAAAAATATAGATATTATTTTTCTCAATTAAATGATAGAAATTTGCCAAAGCTATGGCAACTTACCGAAGAATTAGCCCTAATAGTTAAGCAAAGCGAAAATCGATATCCTGCATTTTGGGCAAATGTAGAATGGTATGAAAAAGCCAAAGATATTTTGCTAACACTAAATTTACCCATCAACTCTCAAGTTTTTAATAGCGTAAGACGCGGAATGTATTCAAATGAAGAAAGTTTGAAATTAAATATTAAAAATATGAAAGTTGCTTATTTATGGGTTAATGGCTTGTATGATTCAATCATGAATGGTGAAAGCGCATTAGTTGATCAATCGGAAATTACTGCATTCTTTCAATCCGCACATTATCCACACATTGAAGAGAATCCGCGATTTTGTTCACTTTTAAATGGAGTTTTAGCTAATGAGAGTACACGTGATGAATTTCCTTAGCAAGAAGTATCTTTATAGTATCTTGTTTTCAATAATTTTATTGCTGCCGTGGGTTGGTTTTGGTAATGTGACAAAACCAATAACCATGAAAGTGGCGCTTCTCGATAGTTTTATTCCACAACAATATATGATCAATCATTATTATGATTATTATATTGCCGGGGTAGCAACAGCTGCTTATGCAGCGAAACAATATAATATAACTATTGAATATCGTTTTTTTAATTTTGGATCAAATGATTTGGCTATCTTATCTGTTTTGCCTGAAATAATTAAATGGGATCCAACTTTTATTATTGGGCCTCGATCTTCTAATTATTTTTTGCTATTAAATGGTAATTTGCCAGCTAATATTTTAGTTTTGTCGCCTATGGCAACTGATCTAGATATTGCTAAAATGCCAGAAAATTTCTATAGTTTAACCTTGTCAGATAAGTATGAAGCTAAGGCAATATATACTTATCTGAATAAAAAATTTCCTGCGCAAGGCATATTTTTAATCACTGAAGTAGATTGCAAGAGTTGTACAGGCGTCAGTGATTTAGTGAGTGAACTTTTTAATAAGGATCAGCATGCTAGGCTCTTACAAAAAAAGATTTTAAAAAATCAGGTTGAAAATATTGATATTAAGGAACTTATGCAAGGATATCAAGATGGAGATATTATTTTATTACCGGATAGCCATTATGTTTCAAGTTTATTAATGACAAAAATAGCAGATTATTTAAAGCAAGATAAACTAATTTTTTTAGGCGGCGATGCGTGGGGAACTTGGCGTGATGGCGATATAGAAAGTGGCGATTCACTATATCAATATAGTGCTTACCATATTAGTCCTTGGTCATATAATTTTAGCACCAAAGAGTTTAATGCTTTTTCAACCTTATATTTAAAAAAATATCCTGATTTACCACTGGATAATATTACTTATGCCACTTACAAATCGGTTATGTCGGTTGTGGTTGCCTTTAATAAATTTGGTAATAGAGATAAGATAAGCTCAGTTGCTGTTCTGAAAGCATATCAAACCGCGTTAAAATATGATAAAAATTGGTTTAGAGGGAATGAGTATGTGGTTTATCAGGATGAAAAAAGTTCTGACAAAATAATAGCTTCTATTCAAAATGATAAAGTTTCTTTCATTGAGAATCCCGTTGCACATTAGGTAGCTTATGCCAAAAACAATTTCACAACAAATTAGTAAGGAAATAAAAAACAGATTATTACTGTTTTTTTTATTGCTATTTGTCGCTTTATTAGTGGTTTTCATGCGGGAATCCTATTCTTCTGTTTCTCAATTGACCAAAAAAATAGTTGATGAATGTAAGGTCTTGGAGGAGTTTACTATTAGCCAATCATTAGTTCGTAATAATGAAGCAATTACTTTAAATATTGATAGTTTTAATAAAGCTAATGGCTTAATGAAGATTGAATGGAAATCAAATGGGCAGACTGATAAATTTGGTTTGTATTTTATCTGGCCGTTTTCCTGGACGTATTACTATCCTTTGAAAACTATTAATCAAAATAAATTTGGCTACTTTGAAATAACCGGCCATTTTTTAGCGCAGAAAGCTATTCTTATTAATTTAGCTATACGTGTGGTTTTGTTAATATTTTTTTCCATTATTTTATTTTATCTACTTTACCCTCTTATGAAGAGGGTGCCTGAAAAAATATTTATTGAGCCTATAACCAATTTACTGGCTTTACTTAAATATAAAGATTCTTCAAAAATTTCATTGTCAACTAATGAAAATATCGCTTTAGAGATTCAGAATATTCAAAATAGTATTGTTGAACTTTTAAATGAAACTAAAGAACAGTTAAAGATTATTGCGATTGGTAATCCCGCGGCTCAAGTTGCCCATGATATTCGTTCGCCTACAGCTGCAATTTTAATGTTAGCCAAGGATTGTCCAGAATTGCCGGAAGATAGACGGATTATTTTGCGCGAAGCGGCGATTCGAATTCAAGATATTTCAAACAATTTATTAGCCACTTATCGTGCTAAAGATGCCGACCTTATTAATCTAACTAAAGCTACTGAAGTGTTAGTAAGTGCCGCCATTGCTTCGGTTATTTCTGAGAAAAAAGTACAAAGCCAGCATCAGCATATTCGTTTCATTACCGACATTAATCATGCTGGTTATTTTGCCTTCATTCAAATTGATTTGAGTGCTTTTAAACGCATGATTTCTAATCTTATTAATAATGCCAGTGAAGCCATGTCAGAAACAGGCATTATTACCTTAATACTTACGGCAGACAATCATAGAGTAAAAATTATTATTAAAGATCAAGGTAAAGGTATGACTCCAGAATTAGTGGAGAAAATAAAACATGCGGAGCAAGTGACTAAGGGCAAAACTGATGGTCATGGTTTAGGATTGGCACATGCTCATGAAACCATTAATAAATATCAAGGTAAATTTGACATTCAATCGCAGGAAGGGATAGGCACAGAAATTATCCTTTCTTTCCCGAAATTAGCTAATCCAACTTGGATGGCTGATATTATTACTATTCAACCTGGCGATACGATAGTTATTTTAGATGATGACATATCTATACACGGTGCGTGGGATCAGCGTTTAGGTCAGATCTTACAGCAAGACTCTAGCTTGCATATTAAGCATTTTCAACAAGGTTTAGAGGCTATTGATTTTATTAATCAGTTAGAAAATAAAGCAGTTGTATTTTTATTAACGGATTATGAGTTGTTGCAACAAACGGTAAATGGCTTAGATGTTATAAAACGAACCGGGGTGCAACGTAGTATAGTAGTGACCAGTCATTATACCAACGAAGCCATTTTAAAACGTGCCATTTCAATGAACGCTCGAGTTTTGCCAAAATTATTAGCCTCAGAAATAGAAATTACATTATTAGAGCCCTTACAAACAACATTTAATAACTTAAAGATAGATGCAGTTTTTATTGATGATGAAGATTTTAATCGCGAATTTTGGCATTCTATTGCTAAAAGAAAGCATAAGAATTTACTCAGTTTTGCTTCCTTAGAAGAATTTGAAAAGATAGCCGATACGATTCTTCCTAATACTCCCATTTATGTCGATTTAAATTTAAAAGATATTAATGGCTTAGAGGTGACTAAACAGTTACACAGTCAAGGTTTTACTGACATTTATATTGCCACTGGCTTTGCTGATTTCAAGCAAGCAGACTATCCTTATTTAGCGGGTGTAAGGGATAAAACCCCACCATTTTAACTAGACATATTTTGTAATTCTGTTTTGAAAGTTTTATTTAAACTATTGATATGTGTTATTTTCTCTATATTTCGTTGGTTAATTTTTACTAAGTTAGCTAATTCTGGTGCCTCACAATCAGCAGTAAGCAAACCAGCACTTGCTGCGAGTTGATATCCTGCTAGCAGGGGAGGTAAGTTTTCATGCAATAATTGATTTAAGTCATGTGCAATCATGATAGGAGAGCTTAAATCATGGGCAAAAGTTTTAGATAAGGTTAATAAACGTTGAAATTTTTCACTATCAGTAGTCATCGATTTATTCCTTGGGAGAAAACTTACCCATTTTATCACATAGCTAATTGTTTTAAGAAATATAGTTTATAATACTATAAAGTTAATTAGGATAAATAAATGAATAGATTGGCTGCATATTATTTTCCAAGCACGGTGTTTTTGGTAGATGATGACCAGGAGCTATTAACATCTCTTATACGCAATTTGCATAAAACTAGCTTTTATTGTTCCTCTAGCCAACCTTTGTCAGCCTTAGATTGTTTAAAAGCGGCACATCCTATTATTAATACCTCGCCTATTGCTTTAGATGATGAAGAACAAGTTATACCTAATCGTTATGTCGTTGATTTAAATTTAGCGAACCAAATAGCTTACTTAAGCAATGCAAAACGCTTTCAAGAAATTAGTGTGCTGATAGTTGATCATACCATGCCAGATATTAATGGGATTGAATTTGCTACGCAACTTAAAGATTTGCCTTTTAAAAAAATTATGCT
>Ga0207024_10320_pt1 | contig 11004 bp, 9 predicted proteins | sample Alteio_BWMinCont_44_FD_153470 | JGI IMG/M metagenome (GOLD analysis project Ga0207024, IMG submission 153470) | Enriched cells from forest soil in Barre Woods Harvard Forest LTER site, Petersham, Massachusetts, United States -... | ecosystem: Environmental > Terrestrial > Soil > Temperate forest >...
AGACGGTGACGCCGGGGAAGTCTTTCTCGACAAGAAAGGCGCTGAAATGCTCGCCATCCACTTTCGCCATCACAAGGAAAAGGTCTGCCCACTTCGCATTGCTGATCCACATCTTGGTGCCGTTCAGCTTGTATGTATTGCCTTCAAGCACGGCTTTTGTCGTTGCGGAAAGTGCGTCGGTTCCGCTGTTCGGCTCGCTTAAGGCGTAGGCGCCCATCCATTCGCCGGAGGCCAACCGGGGGAGGTATTGATGCTTCTGCTCCTCGGTGCCGAAGAGTGAGAGCCCGACTTGACTGATGCCGCTTGTAATGCCGTAGGTCACACTGAACGAGCCATTGAGGCTCATGAATTCCAAGATCCGAGCGGCGAGATTCTTCGAGAGACCGAGCCCTCCGTAGGCGTCAGGGGTATCGATCCCACACAAACCCAGTTCACCCGCTCGCCGGATAAGGTCGGGCATCAGGCCATCTTCCTGCTTGTCCAGCCGCTCGAGATGAGGCATGACCTCATTACGGGTGAACTGCTCCGCAGTTTCGATCATCAGGGCTTCGTCGCCGACGAACTGCTCGGGCGTGAAGATGCTGGCGGGACTTTCCGAGTAGAAGGCGCAGCCGCGCGGGGTAGTGGCTTCGGTTCTGGACATCATTGACCTAGGGGATTATACGGCGTTCGGCGTTCGGCGCTCGGCGTTGGGGAAAGACGGCTTTAATCGCACGAATTGCTTGGATGAAACTTGCTGGGCTTCGGTAAGGTAGGTTCCACTACTTTTATGCGCGCCACTATTCTGGTTTTTGCTTTATTCCTATTTGCCGGAAAGGTTGACGCACAGGCCCCGGTTATTCCTGGATTCAAAATCGCGGCCCCTCCGGTGATCGATGGCTTTGTGCATGAGCAATCGGAGTGGAAGGGCGCGCCGAGCGTCTCCGGGATGTTCGATGAGATCACGGCGGAGAAGGCGGTGGATGGAGGGACCTTTTGGGTTGCCTACGACTCACGGTTTATCTATGTCGGAGCTCGGTTGGTAGATAGTCAGCCTTCGTTGATTCGGGCAACCGAGTATCGGACCAATGTGAGCCTGCAGGGCGACGATTTTTTTCAGGTCGATATCGATCTATCCGGCACCGCAACCGACTTCAGCATCTTTCAGGTGAACCCTAAGGGCGCCACCAATATCCAACTTACCGGTGGTCGGGCATTGAAGCGAGAGTGGGCCGGTGAGTTTCAAGCGGCCTCAAGAGTTACATCGTCAGGTTGGGAGACGGAAATACGGATTCCTTGGCAGGTGATGACCTTGCCGCCGACCGGGAAGCGGGATCTGCGCATCAACTTTGAGCGATTTATTGCGCGGGCGAATCGTACGTTTGCTTTTGCTTATTTCGGAAATGCGATCGCGAGCAGGAATCCGATTTGGAAAGGCGTATCGATTCCGCCGAAGGAAGTCGACCGGTCGGTGTTGCTGCTGCCCTATGCGTATGCGGGATACGATCCGCGAATCAAGGGGATCTTCGACTCGGGAATCGATATGAAGACGCAGCTTGCCGATCAGGTTCAGCTTGTGGGTTCGATCAATCCCGACTTTCGAGACATCGAAGATCAGATCCTATCGCTCGACTTCAGTCGGTTTCAACGCCTTGCCGGCGAATCGCGGCCCTTCTTCTTGGAGGGATCGCAGTACCTGGGCTCGGCGCTGTTTGCGAGCCAACAGATTCCACGCTTCGACGCCGGGCTCAATTCCTACGGAAAAGTCTCTGACCAAACGAGTTTTGGCGTTTTAGATACCGTCCAAGCCGGGAGAGAAAACGACTTTGTGGCCAATGTGACCCACAATCCCGATGCAGACAGCAGCTACCGGTTTGGGGTTACGAGCCTGAACTCGAATGGGGTTAACAATGAGGGCTACCTGGCGCGCTACCAGCGAATACAGGGGCCATTCAGTCTGTTCTTACGGGACATGGGCACCCAGGATACGTACGTGGGCCGGGGTGACAACCTCAACGGCTCGTTGAATTACCAAGACAATGGTTGGCAGCTCTTCGGTGAATATTCTCAGGTAACGCCGAAGTTCCTGCCTCGTCTCGGATTCTTTCCAGAGGTCGATTACAAGGGTTGGGATACGTTCACGAGCTACTACAAACCTTGGAACCACGGACCATTCAGCGACGCGGGAGTGTCGGCGATATACGTTGACTACAACCGAATGGATGGCACCGACTATCGCCGGGATGCCGATTACAACGTATCGACCACATTGCGCAACGGATTGAACTTCACGTTTGACGAAGACACTCCGCAGTTTCTAGGTTCGAACGATCATCTCAGCATGGCATCGATGACGTTCCCTCGCGGAAACCCCTACAACCAATTCGGAACCACCTATGCGTGGGGCAGGGAAGCCGGAATCGACTATCGGAGTGTCACATTCACCGAGAGCCGGCGGCTCTTCGGTAAATTCCAGCTCATCGGTCGATATCAGATGGTCGACTATAACGGATTCAACGACCAGGCGATCCTGGATGGCAACTACGACCTTGGCAAGGACAGGGCGATCAATGGGCGCCTGACCAAGCAGGGAAATAACCTGAACGGCTACCTGTCCTACCGCCGAAGTGGCAACCTCGGCACCGAGTACTACCTCATCCTCGGCGATCCGAATGCGTTGACGTTTCACACGAGCCTAATCTTGAAGGTCGCGTTTCCGATGGTCATTGGTGGACACCATTCTGCAAAAGGGAGCTAGTCCTACGGGTGCCACTGGTCAATGAGGACGGTTCGTGCCACGTTGCCCAGTGAGACAACCACCTAAGGAGGTCGCTGGATGTAGGGGCACGGACATCCCCTTTTCCAGTGGCACCCCGGGGCTACTCCTCTGCTAAAAATGGGTAGCGATAATCGGTCGGCGGGACAAACGTTTCTTTGATCGTTCTTGCGCTTAGCCAGCGGTAGAGGTTTAGCATGGAGCCGGCTTTGTCGTTGGTGCCGCTGGACCTGGCGCCGCCGAAGGGCTGTTGGCCTACTACGGCGCCGGTGGGTTTGTCGTTGATGTAGAAATTGCCGGCGGCGTTTCGGAGCTTGACGGTGGCCAATTGGACGGCATCGCGATCTTGGGAGATGATGGAGCCGGTAAGGGCATAGGGTGAGGTCTGGTCGACGAGGTCGAGCGTCTCTTCGAATTTTTCGGCGGGATAGACGTGGATCGTGAGGACCGGTCCGAATATTTCCTCGCACATCGTGACGTACTTGGGATCTTTCGCTTCGATGACGGTCGGTTCGATGAAATAGCCCTTGGTCTTGTCGCAACCGCCGCCAACCAGGATCTCGGCGTTGCTGTCGGCCCTAGCCTTATCGATGTGTGCCTTGATGCTGTCGAAGCTCTTCTCGTCAATCACGGCGTTGATGAAGTTTGAGAAGTCCTCGACGGTGCCGACTTTCATCGACTTGATTCCTTCGGTAAGCTTCGCTTTAACTTCGGCCGCGATATTCGAAGGGATATAGGCGCGTGATGCGGCTGAGCATTTCTGGCCCTGGTACTCGAATGCGCCGCGAAGCAGTGCGGTGGCGACCACATCGGGATTGGCCGACGAATGGGCGACGACGAAATCCTTTCCGCCGGTTTCGCCGACGATGCGCGGATAAGTCCGGTAGTTTGGAATGTTCTCGCCGATGGTCTTCCACATCGAATTGAAAACACCGGTCGAACCAGTGAAGTGAACGCCGGCGAAGTCACGGTGGCTTAGGCAAACTTCGCCTATGGTCGGTCCGGGTGCGAAGACAAGGTTGATTACTCCGGCAGGGAGTCCAGCTTCGTGTAAAACCTGCATGAACATGTGTGCACTGTAGACGGCAGTATTGGCAGGTTTCCAGACGACCACGTTTCCGCACATCGCGGCGCTTGTGGGCAAGTTGCCGCCGATCGCGGTGAAGTTGAATGGCGTCACCGCCAGCACGAATCCTTCAAGTGCGCGGTACTCGGACCGGTTGTGCATTCCGGGGCTGCTGATCGGCTGCTGCTTGTAGATCTCGCTGAGGAAGTGGACGTTGTAGCGGAGGAAATCGATCAGTTCGCAGGCGCTGTCGATCTCGGCTTGGTAAACGTTCTTGCTTTGGCCGAGCATCGTGGCGCCGTTCATGTAGGGGCGGTACTTGGTCGCGATGAGGTCGGCGGCACGGAGGAAGATCGCGGCACGATTCTCCCAACTGGTGTTCGACCACTTTTCGCGGGCCTTGAGCGCCGCATCGATCGCCATCTTCACGTGTGAGGCGTCGCCGGAATGAAAATGGCCGAGCGTGTGGGTGGTCTCATGCGGCGGGTGCATCGCAACCAGCCTGCCGGTGCGAACTTCTTCACCGCCAATGACCATCGGCACGTCGATCTGCTTGCTCTTCAGCTCCTTGAGCGTCTCTTTGATGGATGCGCGCTCTTTGCTTCCAGGTAGGTAGCTGAGAACAGATTCGTTTACGGGCAAAGGGTAGCTGAAATAGCCGTGATCCATGGCCATGAGTTTACCGGGGGGGATCGGCGCTTGGCGTTCGGCGCTCGGCGCTTGGCGATCGGCGCTTGGCGTTCGGGGGGAAGGGGAGGAGCGGCGTTTAGTGACCAATTTCTGTGTTCGTCTGCGTTTTCGCCTATAGTTTAAGGATTGGTCAGTGCGATGTGACCCCAATGAAACTACAGGTGCAGGGCAAAACATCGAAACGCCAGGTCCGCAGGGTTTTTGGGGTTGGATGCTTTGCGATTTTGATAGCGGGCGTCGGCGGATTCTTTTCGCTTGCCCGAATGGTCCGGGAAGATTCGGCGAAGCTTCCTTCCGATCTTGAGCGCCTTCGAGCCCTTGGCGTACCCTTGACCGTCGACGATCTTTACAAAAAGAGTCCGACAATTCCTGATAGCGAAAATGCGGCAAAGCTCTATCGCAGAGCATTCAGGGCCACTGAGAAATTGCCTACAGGACTCTTATTCAATCAACATCCATGGAGGGCCTCGAGTGCCGCTGAAAAGGAAAAGGCACGAGACGCTCTGGTCGCGATTCGACCTATCTTGAGCATCCTAAGGGAAGCAACCAAACTTCCACATTACGATTTTGATATCGATTGGGGTCGTTCCGCTTCTGTTCAGTTTGGATTCCACCAGGTGCCGATAGAGGAGGGCACTATGGGATATTTACTTGTCTATATCGATGCAGAGGTATCAGACAGATTAAAACGCGGAGACCTGGACGGTGCTCTAGACGATCTTGCCTTAGATGTACAAATAGCTAGACAATCCCCGGAGTACGGTTCTGTTTTCGGAAACGATTGGCGGACCAGAACTCAAGAGGCAGTTCTCGATCTGCTGTGGCAAATCTTAGTGAAGCACGCAGATGACGGCGACCTGCTAGACAAAGTAGATCAACTCGCAAAACGAATTCGGCTTCCGAAGTTGTCGAATCTCATCGAGACCGATTTTGTACGCGGCCGAGCTGTCATTGTCAAAATCACCAGTCTCAGTCAATCCGGATTGTATGAAAACATGCCGGCAGGATTCCGCAAAGGAATAGATAACGTCTTCAACTCTCCTGGAGTTAAGGAGGCTTTTGAAGCGAAATACGTGAACACCTATCTTCGCCTGTTCAATGCGCTTTCAATCGATTCGGAGGACTGGACCGGCATTCATAAAGCGATCGTTCGAATCAACGAGCAGCTCGAAAAAGATGGAAGCCTCGACAACCTTCTCGCAAAGAAATTCGCGCCGGAATACAACGAAATTCCTGGCCAATACGCTCAGGCACTGGCGAAACAAAGGATGCTTCTTTTGTCCATCGAACTGATCCGCCGACGCAAAACAACCGGTCGATTTCCGGATGCATTGCCCCAAATGGGTCTGGTTTCGATCGATCCCGCGACGGAGCGACCGTTTAACTACGAACGCGAACCATTCGGCTTTACGTTGGTCAGTGAACTGCACCGTTTCTTCCCGGGCAATGCCAACTCAAAAACTCAGAGCGCCTCAAAGCTGTTTGATATTCGACACACGTTTTCGGAAAGGGCGAGCTCTTCCGCGCCTAGGCAGCGGTCTTGACCTCAATTGCGAGGGTCCTCGGCTCCGGAACGACTCCGGCGGCCTTGATCGTTTCCTGGATGTAAATCGGGATTGCCTCGGTTATCAGCTGAGTCACCTCTTCGACCGTCGGTCCCCCGGCAACACAGCCAGGAAGGTCTGGAACACACGCGCCGTATCCATTGCCCATCTTTTCGATGAGTACCGCGTATTTGACTTCTTTCATTTCAGTTTGATGCCTGCGGATGCGGGTATTTCCGGAGTATCGCGTCGGGGGCGGGTTGTGGGCAGAACTTTGTTTCCGCGTTCTGGTGGGCCCGGTGGGGATCGAACCCACGACCAAGCGGTTATGAGCCGCACGCTCTAACCCCTGAGCTACAGGCCCCACTTCGGGGAATGATACCCGCCGCGCTTCGCGCGGGGTGTTGGGTGTTGGGTGTCGGGAATCCGGACCTAATACTAATACCGTTTAGAGATAAGATCTACAGGGCTGCGGACCGCTTCGCGGGGGCCGCAAGCGGCCGTGGACTTTTGACGATTTCGAATTCGAGACCCAGGGTCTGCGCACGGAACGCTGACCCTGGGCTTTGAAATTCGGACCCACTTCGGGGTCGTCGGAACGGACTTCGTCCTTGTTCTTGGCCGCGGAGAGGTTATCTTAACGGTATTGGACCCACCACCCAATACCTAACACCCAACACCTATCTGGTGAGGTGCCAATCCGAAAGCGGAAACCAGACGAACTCGGCTCGGGCGATGATTCGGTCTCTTGAGACGAGGCCCCAGGCTCGGCCGTCGTCGGAGTCGTTTCGATTGTCTCCCATCATCAGGTACATCCCTTTGGGAAGCTTCTGAGGGGGTAACGCGGCGGCTTCTTTCTGCTCGGCAGGGTCGTTGATTTCGTATTCTTTAGCCACCAAATAGGGCCTGATCGGCTCGAAGCCGTCTTCCGGCATGGGTGTGCGTGCGTTCGCGTCCAAGTCAGTGTAATTGAGCGGAATGAGGCGATCTTTGAATTTAACGAGCTTAAAGCTTGCTGGCGGAATAGACTTCCGCTCATCAGGACTCAGCAGCCGGTAGTTCTGGCAGGGCACTTTGTTGTCGAGGCAGACGCTATCGATTCCGTGCAAATCTTCGATGCGCTGCCCGTTACGGTACAGGACACCCCTTTTAATTTCAACTAGGTCGCCGGGAATCCCAATGCAGCGCTTGACGAAGTCGGATTTCATGTCGCCGGTCGCATCTAAATCGTCGGAACCATCACGGGCGGCAGTGCTGGGAGGATGAAAAACCACGATATCGTCGCGCTTGGGGTCGCTGTAGCGATAGACCGCTTTGTTTGCGACGATGAAATCGTTCACCCTTAATTGGGGCCACATCGAACCGCTTGGAATTACGAAGGCCTGGACGGCAAAGGGCCGAATCAGCATGAAGACGAAGACGCCGGCGTAGATGAACGCGTCCAAGAGTTCACTGAACGATTTACCTAGCCGATTGGATCGATTGTTCTTCTGGTTGAGCCAGTAGGTTAGCCCCACCCGCATCACGGTCAAGGCGGCCACCAGAATCACGATTTTGCTGATCGGGGTGCGTGCCAACTGGTCGACAAGCTCGCGGGTACCGGCGGGTTGAGCTTGCGCTAGTGGGAGCCAATTTGGATCCATATCATCCTTACTACGGAATTACCGAGTTTGATGCATCCGGGAAATCGGAAACCATACAAATTCCGAGCGGCCGATGATCCAATCTCTCGGGACGAGGCCCCAACCGCGACCATCGAAGGAATTGTTTCGGTTGTCGCCCATCATCAGGTAGTAACCGGGGGGGACCTTCTCGGCAGGCAATGCCTTGGCTTTTACCTGCTCATCAGGGTCATTGATCTCGAACTCTTCGGCAACATGGTACGGGGACATCGCTTCCGTGAAGTTCTCCGGACGCGGCGAATGTGCGTTTGCATCCTGGGAATCGTAATTCAGCGGAATGATTTTGTCGTGATACTTCACGAGCTTGAAGCTCGCCATCGTAAGCCCTTTCTTCTCGTCGGGCGTTAGCATCCTAAAATTCTGGCATTCGGCCTCGGGATGCTGGTCAGTACATTCCGAATAGGCTTTGTTTGGTTCGTCGGCCTTCTGGCCGTTTCGATACAAGACGCCTTTTCTAAGTTCGATGAGGTCGCCGGGGGTGCCGATGCACCGCTTGATGAAGTCGACTTTCATTTCACCCTGCTCGTCGACCTGGTCGTTACTGAGTCGGGCGGTGGTCGGTGGTCGGAATACAACGATGTCGTTGACCTTTGGGTCGGAATAGCGGTAAACGGCCTTATTGGCAACGATAAAGTCGTTGACATACAGGGTCGGCCACATGGAGCCAGAAGGGATCAGAAATGCCTGAACGCCAAACGGCCGGATCAGCATGAAGACGAAAACGCCTGCGTAAATGAACGCATCGAGCATCTCATTCACAAACTTGCCAAACGCGTATCCAACCGTTCGCTTATGTACAGCCGTCTTGAGCAGGAACGGATGTACGAGGATACGAATTACGGAGAGGATCACCACGAACATGACCACCTTGCTCAGGGGAGTACGAGCAAGGGAGTCGACAAGCTCTCGTGTACCGCCGGCCGGGGCTTGGGCTAGCAGCGAACTGAAAGAGAAGGGCGGCACTTTTAGCGGCGCTCTTTAATTCGGGCGTCCTTACCGACCTTGTCTCGAAGGTAGTAAAGCTTTGCACGGCGAACCTTTCCGCGTCGTGTGACCTCAAACTTAGCCACGTTCGGCGAGTGGAGCGGGAAGGTCCTCTCGACGCCGACGCCGCTGGAGATCTTGCGGAGAGTGATCGTCTCGCCGATCCCCCCGTGCTTGACGGCGATAACCACGCCCTCATAAAACTGAATTCGCTCTTTGCCGCCTTCGCGGACCTTCACAGATGCCTTAACGGTATCGCCTGGCCAAATCTTGGGCAGGTCGGTCTTCAAATAAGGCTGGGCAACACTTTCTAAAATCGCGGCTTTGGACATCTTTTGCTTCTTCCGTTGGTTGCTCCATATTGGAGCGTATATCTTTGAGACTCGCTAGTCTCCCTTTTTCAATCCCCAGAGGCGCGACGGAAGGCCGTGCTTAGGCGCAATTCAAGAGGATAGCACATTGACATCTGCCTTATCCACCTTGGCCCTGGCAAGAAGGTCAGGCCTTAACCTCCGGGTTAACAGCAAAGACTGCTTCCGGCGCCACCGTTCAATGGCCTGATGATCGCCGCTTTTCAGGACTTCTGGGATCGGCACTCCCCGCCAGACTTCGGGCCTGGTGTAGTTAGGGGCGCTCAACAGACCGTCGCTGTGACTATCCGCTTTGAGGCTGCCCTCGCAACCCAACACGCCTGGAATCAGTCGGACGACCGCGTCAGCCATTACCAACGCGGGTAATTCGCCGTTCGTCAGGATAAAGTCGCCAATACTGAACGCTCGGGCTTTGAACCGTTCAATTACGCGCTGGTCGATTCCCTCATAGTGGCCGCAAAGGAAGACGATTCGCTTCATTGTTGAGAGTTCTGAAGCGACGCCTTGGTCAAACTGTTCGCCGGTCGGGTCCGTTACGATAACGGCTACGTCCGGGTCTTCTTGGTTCTCTTTAAGGCCCAGCGATTCCAGCGCCAAGGCAACCGGCTCGGCCTTGATCAGCATTCCCGCTGCCCCGCCGAACGGCACGTCATCGACCTTTTGATGCCGGTCATAGCAGAAGTCGCGGGGGTTGGTGGTTTCAAATGTCACGACGCCGGCGTCGGTTGCTCGCCGCATCATGCTGTCCCCGACGGCGCTCGAAATCACCTCCGGGAATAACGTAATGAAGTCAAGCCGCATGGCGGAGAGCATACATCAGCTCTCGTAGCCGGCGTCTCCGTGGCGCCGTCCGGAAAAACGACAAAAACATCCGAAAGCGCAAGATTCATCATACAATGCCCGCGAGCCCCAAAGGTGGTTGCGGCGCCACGGAGACACCGGCTACGGACTTTGGTGACGATCCGTGTAGGCGGTTACTGTCCACGGGCCGAGGGACGGGGCTGTTGATAAAGCGTGGCGGGTAGAATCCCAGCGTCAGCATGTCGAATATTCCTGAAGATCTCAAGTATGCAAAGTCCCATGAATGGGTTCGCCTGGATGGCGATGTCGCAACGATTGGAATCACCGATTTCGCTCAGTCTGAGCTTGGCGACGTCGTGTATGTGGAGCTTCCCGAAGTCGGACGGGTCTTGCAAGTCGGCGAGACTTTTGGGAGTGTCGAAAGCGTCAAGACGGTGAGCGACGTCTATGCCCCGGTGGCGGGAGAAGTCGTAGAAGTAAATGCGGCGCTGGGCGCCCGGTCGGAGCTGATCAACACCAATCCGTATTCGGAAGGGTACATGCTCAAGATCAAGGTTTCTGATCCGGCCGCGATATCTGGATTACTTGATGCTTCGGGCTACGCAAGCACAATTGGATGATCGCCGTTTCTAGTGTAGGGGTGCTCGAGATGTCCCGAGCGGACAAAGCGTCCGCGGACCATTCGCGGACAAAAAGGCGTCCGCGCTCCATGCAAAATTTCTCTACCCTCCAATACTCCAACACTCCGTTACTCCATTCCTAGATGCCCTACATTCCCCACACCGACGCCGATCGACGCGAGATGCTTGCGACGATTGGGGTTTCTTCGATTGACGAACTATTCAGAGAGATTCCCGCGAACCTTCGGGTTGCCCCGGGATCGCTTAATCTGCCTCCCGCGCTCGACGAGCATCGCCTCATGGCGCATTTGTGGGAAATCAGCAAGAAGAACGTCAATCTTGCCGACGTGACCTGCTTCCTCGGGGCGGGGATTTACGACCGGTACATCCCGGCGAGCGTTGGCGCGGTGATTTCTCGCGGTGAATTCCTGACTGCTTACACGCCCTATCAACCTGAAGCATCTCAGGGGTACCTGCAGGCGATTTACGAA
>Ga0207024_10322_pt1 | contig 10959 bp, 13 predicted proteins | sample Alteio_BWMinCont_44_FD_153470 | JGI IMG/M metagenome (GOLD analysis project Ga0207024, IMG submission 153470) | Enriched cells from forest soil in Barre Woods Harvard Forest LTER site, Petersham, Massachusetts, United States -... | ecosystem: Environmental > Terrestrial > Soil > Temperate forest >...
AATAGGCGCAAAAACAGGCGCACTCAGTTTTATTGCAGACAAAAAATAAAAACAGATCATCTAGCAAGACTAAATTATCTCAAATTTGATTATAAAATTATGCTAAATCTGCTTTATAGCGCTTGACTAAAGCGCCCTTTACGTTTAGACTGACCGTCAGTCTATTATAGGTGCATGTTAAAATAATGATCATTAAAAAATTAATCTGCTGTAGTATCGTCGTTCTAAGCGTTGGTATTAATGGAATAGTATTTGCGGATGATAATCAAACACAAGATTCTAATAGTAGTTTAGCTTTAGGCATAGATGGCTTGTACCAACCTGCCTTTATAGGCGCTAAAGATTATTATCTATTTGCTTTGCCTGACTTTGACTTAAACTATAAAAATACTTTTTTTCTAGATGATGAGGGCGCGCGTTATGCGTTGATAAAAAGAGCAGGCTGGAGTTTGGGGCCAGTTGCCGAAGTTGCATTGCCGCGAAATGAAAATGGCAATGCTATGTTTCATGTCGCTGGGCCTACTACACATGCTTTAGAAGGATTAGGGAACGTTGATACAACCTTAAATATAGGCGGTTTTGCTGCTTATAATTGGCGGTTCGTACAAGCTAAGATGGATTTGATGCAAGGTATTGGTGGAGCCGTTGGAGTGCTTAGTGATATTAAAGTCAATTATGTCAATCATATAGGTTTTTTATATTATATGATTGGACCAAAAGCCTTAGTTGGCAACTCTAAATATACTAATTCGTACTGGGGAATTGATAACCAGCAGGCTGCTAACTCAGGCTTAGCTTCTTATCATGCTGATATGGGTGTTGTTTATTATGGGATATCTGCAGTCGGCTCCATACCGCTTTCAAAAAACATGATAGTGGAAAGCTTGGTCGAATATGATCGTTTAGGGGTTGTTGCTGCTAATTCGCCTTTAGTGCAACAACGGGGTAATGTTAATCAATGGATAGCAGATCTCAGTTGGGATTATTATTTTAAATTTTATTAAATAAACTTAAGTAAAAAATTATCATGCAATCATCTTCGCGATTTTTAATCATCTGGCTTGGCCAACTAATCTCAAACATCGGCAGCGGTCTAAGTGCATTTGCTTTAGGTATCTATGTCTTTCAGCTAACCGGTTCGGCAACTAGTTATTCATTAATTTTACTAGCTGCTTTTTTACCTGCATTGCTTTTGAAGCCCATAGGAGGAACGCTAGCGGATAGAATGAATAGAAAACTGTTAATGATCCTAGGCGATTTAGGCTCGGCGATAGGTATCATTTTTATTGTGATCATGATGGCCATAGGAACCAAGGGCTTATGGATAATTTATGTGGGTACAATCATCAGTTCTTTTTTTGTAGCTGTGCAAAATCCAGCTTACAAAGCTTCTGTCACAGACTTGGTTGAAAAAACATTTTATACTAAAGCTAGTGCTTTAATGCAATTAGCTGAGGCTGCTAAATTTCTCATTGCGCCCATTGTGGCTGGATTTTTGCTGAAAATACTCGCCGTTAAGCAAATATTGATGATTGACGTACTGAGTTTTTTGGTGGCTATTATTGCTGTGTTTTGGATCAAAACAGATACGAAATCAGTTGGCGCAAAGCAGCATTTTTTAAAAGATCTTATTGATGGATTTCATTATGTTGTTAAAAATAAAGGTATTTTGATATTGATATCTCTTATCTCGCTTATCACCTTTTTTATCGGATTACTGCAGGGTTTATTCGGGCCCCTCATTTTATCTTTTGCTAATGCTCAAACATTTGGTATTTCGTTAACGGTTGCAACCTCAGGCATGTTGATAGGTAGTTTGTTTTTGGGAATGTTTGGAAAGTCGAAAAGAAAGATTCCCATTTTGTCGATCAGTTTAATTTTATGTGGAATTTGCTTTTCTTTAATGGGCATATCAAGTCATATTATAATGATTACTTTATTTGGTTTTTTGTTTTTCCTAGTGTTACCGTTTGTTAACACCAGCTTAGATGTGTTAGTGCGAAGCAATGTTGAAAATGATCTACAAGGGCGAGTGTGGTCAATCGTGTCTCTCATTTCGCAGTTGGGCATGGCCATTGCTTTTGGCGTAGCAGGTTATTTGGCAGATAAAATAGTGAACCCTTTATTAGAACCAAACGGTGCATTAGCAGCAAGTGTGGGTTATTTCATAGGTACAGGAACAGGACGGGGAATTGGTTTCATTTTTATGATATCAGGTTTATTTATCGTTATTGTGGCCATTGTCATGAGTCGATTAAAAATTCTAAGAGAATTAGATGATATACTAACGCTAGCGTAAATTTCAGGATCCAACATGTCAACTTCACCGATTATTCGTTTCGTTACATCTGATGATTATATACAATGGTTGCCGCTTTGGAATGCTTACAATGAATTCTATGGCCGTGTTAATGCCACTGCTTTACCTAATGAAATCACTCAAATTACCTGGGCGCGTTTTTTGGATGAGAGTGAGCCAATGTATGCGATGGTTGCGGAGTCAAATGGAAAATTAATCGGTTTAGTACATTACCTATTTCATCGCAGCACCATTTTATTAAATCCAAATTGTTATTTACAAGATTTATTTGTTGCTGAAACGGGGCGTAGCCAGGGCATTGGCAAAACATTAATACAAGCTGTTTATGAGCAAGCTAAACAAGCAGGGTCGGTGCGTGTTTATTGGCATACCCATGAGTCTAATACTACAGCCATGCAGCTGTATGATAAAGTGGCAAAAAAGACGGGGTTTTTGGTATATAGCAAAACGCTTGTATGAAAACTATTCATTTAAAATGATCGATAAATGCTCTGACTTTTGGATCTGGATAAGTTTGGTGCCGATAGTAAATATAAATAGAGATTGGTGTTTTATGAAATTGGGGCAATATTTCCACTAATTTTCCTTCCTTTAACTCATCCTGCACTCTATATTCTTTAACATGAATGTAACCCAAGTCTTGCAAAGCAGCAGATACTAGGGAAAATGTGTCATCAAATTTTAAAAATGGTTTCACGGCAACATCAATTCCTTTATCAAAACTAATAATATTTTTTGGTAACCGTTGGCTATGGCAAATATACTCTAGATTAAGAATATCTTTCGGTTTTTTGGGTATACCGGTTTGTTTTAAGTAAGTAGGGGTTGCACATAGAATATCGCGAGTTATTCCCAAACGCTTTTGCACTAACTCTTCTTGTCCAGGAAAAGACATGCCCACACCAAATAAAATATCACTGTCACCGCGTGAAAAATCAGGCACACGTTCGGCCGTATTAAAATTAAGGTGGATGTACGGATATTTTTTAATAAATGATTTTAATTTAGGGATTAAATATTGATGGGTATTTACGCGATCGCAAGTTACTTTCAATTCGCCGCGGGGGGCAATGGCTATTTGTTGAATTAATTGTTCAGTGGAAGCGAGCTTCTCCATAGTTTCTTGGCAAATAGCATAATACTGCTCACCAATTGGCGTAAGAGTAAAGTTGCCAGGGCTTCGATCCATCAGGCTCACTTTTAAACTCACTTCTAGTTTACTGAGTTTTTTGCTGATAGCCGCATCAGTTTGATACAGCTTTTTAGCAGCTTCTTTAATACTTCCTTGTTCTTTTATTGCAATAAAGGCTTTAATACAGGCTAATTGATCCATGATGGTTAATTTCCATTTCGTTAAATAGGTTTTACATTATATCAATTTACTCTCTTATTGTTAATCAATATGCTTCTTAATATTGTAAATAACAGGAGCAATATAATGAAAAACCCTCAAGATATGATAGAAATGTCTGACTTAACACATGACGGCAAAGCCATTAATAGTAACGCCTTTAGTGAAGTACCTGATGAAGTATTGTTAAGAATTTTTTCTTATACTGATCCGATGACACTTGCCAGTCTTGCAACAGTTAATAGACGTTTTTATAGTGTTTCCCAAGATGCGAGATTAGTGCAACTATTTGCTAATGGTGTAAATTTTATTAATCTCAAAAAGACTCTTATAATAGCATGCCAAAATTACTTAGATACCACAAACTTTAGTTTTTTTTCTACCCATGGCGAAGCGGGGAGAATTCGCGCCTCTAAAATTATTGATTTTGTTAGCATCGCGAATGACTATGGTCTATTATTACTAACCCTTGCTTTATTTACGTTTAAAAGTGGAGTCAAAATAAAAACTGATCCTCAGATTAAAAAACATGTATTTAATCATATATTAGAGCGGCAAGACACTATATTTAACTCTCGTTTACTTTATACTTTAAAAAAAGTTGAATCAAACCCTTTAAAGAGAATAGAAATGGTAATTTGGAAATTTTTACTAAATAAATTGTCTCTTCACCAAAAAGATATTGTAATAAAATTACTTGAACAAGCTTTGTTTATTTTTAAATATGAATTAAATGGAGAGGGTTATGCTTCATTATCTAGATATGTTACTGAGTGTAAATTATTATTACAACAAATAAGCAAGGAAGTTTTATCTAATCCATCTTCAAATATGGCCGCGTTAATCATTAATAGTTATAGGACAATACAAGCTGAAATTGAACAGAGTTTTCAATCCGATACTAATATTTATCCTGGTGGGTTCTTGTAAAAAAAGTTTGATAAGCATAGAATCTAATCATAGGAACAAGTATGCTGACTATTAAATTTAAATGGTAAGAGATAAAATTTATGATGAATAAAACAATATTAATTACTGGTGCAACCAAGGGAATAGGGCTTGCTACCAGTGAGCGATTACATAAAAAAGGCTATCACGTTTTAGGTATCGCTCGCCGTGAAAGTCCTCATTTTCCAGGCACTCTCTTTTGTGCGGACTTAAGCGATAGCGTGGCAACAGAGCAAGTATTATCTGCGATTAAAACACAATATGAAGTTAATGCCATCGTCAATAATGTCGGGATCGCTCTGCCACAGCCACTTGGGCAAATTGATTTAGAATCTTTGCATACTGTCTATGAATTAAATGTTCGCTCCGCCGTGCAAATCACCCAAGCTTTTATCGAAACTATGAAAGCGAAGCAAGCAGGTAGGGTTATTAATATCTCAAGCCGTGCTATTTTTGGCGTGCGAGAACGCAGCGCATACGCGGCAGCCAAAAGTGCATTAATTGGGCTAACAAAAACCTGGGCCTTAGAATTAGCCGAGTTTAACATTACGGTCAATGCTATTGCCCCAGGTGCTATTGAAACAGAATTATTCCGTCAAAAACGTCCCCTTGGCTCAGAGGCAGAAAAAACCGTATTAGCCTCTATTCCCTTAGGTAGGATAGGTAAACCATTAGAAATTGCTGCGACTATCGAGTTTTTGTTATCTGACGAGGCAGGATTTATTACTGGCCAAACTCTTTGTGTAGATGGCGGAGGAAGTTTATAGAAAGCTTATGTCTATTAAGCTTCCATCAGTTTTAAATGCTATTTCCACTACACCTTGAGGCTCAAATTGGGCAATGAAATGTTTGTATAATTCAACGCCATTCTTATCATCTATTGAAGTTAGAAGTAGTTGCTGAGCCAAGATCGCGATATCTTCTACAATTCGTTCATGCCGGTAATATGCCAAGATTGTCCTATTGATTTCAGTTTTTCCGTAGCCCTTATAAAATTTTTTCCCCTCATCCGGCCTATTCCAAATATTAGCAACACCTCCGCCAATAAACATGAGGTCACGCTCTTTGGGTGCCATGATAGGATCATCCCAATCTACGATATAAATATTGTCATTTTCATCCATCAGTACATTGCCACCATGAATGTCGGAATGACACAATACAAATTCTGATGACTGATCTTGAATTTGTTTGCCTAACTGCTCAGAGCGGTCTACCAATCGGTGAATGATCGCTGCATGGTTTTTCATAAAGCTTATTAACTTCGATGAAATTTCGTGAGTAGCTGGTTCGGATTCAATATGATCATAGAGTGACCGCACAATTTCCCGCCATTTGGGTGAATAATCTTCACGCCTGATGATGAGTTGCATCGATGATGGCAGATTAATTTCATGAATTTGTCTCATCACTTTACCGAGAGTAACCCATTGATCATCAGTTAGATCGCGGCTAAACCCATCTTGTCCTTCGACAAATGGAAACACGATGAGAGTAAAGTCATCAATATGCTGAAGAGGTTGCCCATGCTTGGTTTTAATAGGAGGAATAATTTGTTGAATTCCAGCATCCTGTAACAGCGTTATTATGGTAGCGCTGATCTCATGATGGCCACGCTTTAGCTTTATGAAATAAGATGATTGATCGTGCGCCTCTGCTTTATATACAGATGCATTTATATCCGCACCTATAGAAAGCAAGGTAAATCTAACAACTTTAATGCCATAATCAGTGTTTAGACAATCAATAATGCGCTGATTTGAAAGTAGCTGTTCTATCATATAATGGATTATATCTCTTTACTTTTCTAAAAAATATTCAATAAATTTTCTGACCTTGGGTTTCATGTAACGAAATTTAGGATAATGATAATAAATGTTTGTGTTAGTTGCTTGAAATTCAGCCAGTACTTCAATCAATTCTCCTCGTTGCAAATAGTCTTCAACAACATATAAAGGCAGTTGAATGAGACCAAGCCCTTGTTTGGCGCATTCCAGCATTGAATCCACTGTGTTAACAAGCAAATGGGGTTTGATAGCAGAGTGGTAGCCTGGTTTTAAACGCAGGATTTGATCATCTGGACGGCTGACATGGCCAATATAAAAATGCTCGAGCAAATCATCTAATGTATTGGGTTGGCTTTTTTCAGCAAAGTAGGTGGGAGAAGCACATAACACATAGCGAGTGGTGCCCATGCTTTTTTGTATCACCTCTCCTGGATTGGGAACTGGCAAATTAAACCCTACGGCCAGATCGATTTGTTCTGCAAAGAAATCAGGTACACGTTCGGTAGTATCAAGCTGGAGTCTAATCTTAGGATATTTTGTGAGAAAATTTTTTAGTTTTGGAAAAATTAATTTATCTGCAATGTGCTTGAAAGCCACCACATGCAACTCGCCTTCAGGCTCTGCATGAAATTGCTTACAAATATTTCTCGCTTCTTCTACTTCACGCTTTACTCTAAGGCATTGCTCCAATAAAGCTTCGCCTTGGGTGGTTAAAATCAGGCGTTGTTTATTGCGTGCAAATAAAGCGATAGCAAAGTCAGCTTCTAGGCGCTTAATTTGTTTGCTGAGGGATGCTTTAGTGAGGTCTAATTGTTTGGCAGCCTGGGTCAAGCTACCTAATTGAGCCACATAAGTAAAAAGTTCAAAACGATCAAGATCGGACATATGTAAACTAAAAGGAAACAAGTGTTGTTAAAATTAGCACTATTTACTATTTTATGCAACTGTTAAAATGCCACCTCACCACAACTAAGGAGCAAATATGTCAATAACTGAAACAGCTTTAGCGATAGCAGAACGTATTTATCATGACTGGGATAGAGCGTTAGCAACTAACGATGTAGAAGCATTATTACGTTTGTACGCTGATGATGTGGTGTTAGAAAGCCCTTTAGTTTGCCATCTCTTAGGCACAGAAAAAGGCATTTGTCGTGGTAAGCAAGAATTACGCAAGCTCATCGAATTAGTGGCGGCACGTAAACCTTGGCAGCGCCAATTTCATCGTGCTAAATATTTTACCGATGGCAAAACTTTGATGTGGGAATACCCTTGTATTACCCCAACCGGTGAGCAAATGGATTTTGTCGAAGTGATGGAATTAGAGCAAGGGTTGATTAAATATCAACGGGTTTATTGGGGTTGGTATGGGTTTAATATTCTTCAACAAGATAAATATCATCAAATATAATTTGCTTTGAATAAATAGATTGTGGTGTAATTATATGACCTTTTATTGACGGTTTTATAGATTATGAACGTAATAAATAAATTAGAAGCTAATTTTGTTTGGATCATCATCCTGTTTTCAGCTATAGCTCTTTTTTATCCCACGCCCTTTATTTTCTTTAAACCTTATATTACTTTATTTCTCGCTATTATTATGTTTGGCATTGGCTACACTCTCGATCTCAAGGCTTTCAAAGATTGTTGGCAACATCGTTGGATCATTATCCTAGCCGCCATCGTAAAATACCTCCTGATGCCATTGACTGCTTTTATCATCGCGCATATTTTACGGTTGCCTTTATATGATGTCATTGGTTTGATTGTCGTGAGTACTTGCCCCGGTGGTACAGCTGCCAATGTTATGTCTTATCTTGCCAAAGCCAATGTTGCCCTCACGGTGATCTTAACTTTTGGTACAACCTTATTAGCTCCTTTATTAATGCCAAGTTTAGTGTATTTATTTTTACACAAAGAAATTCAAGTGCCTTTTTTAGAAATGGTAAAAAATATTTTAGAAATTGTGACGTTGCCATTGATCATCGGCTTAATTTTAAAACGTTTATTAGGAGCAAAAGCACATTATATTAAAATGGCTTTACCACTGGTATCTATTTTTGCCATTGCTATTATTGTAGCTTGCATCATGGCTTTAAGTCACTCTAAAATTCTAGAGTTTCCTTTATTAATCATTATTGCTGTTTTGTTATTAAATAGCCTAGGTTATGTTTATGGGTATTTATTTGGCAAAATAACTAAACTATCACTGGCTAATACGCAAGCAATAGTATTTGAGTATGGTATGCAGGATTCAGGTTTGGGCGTTATCATCGCTAACAGCTTTTTTGGACCTGCTAGCGCGTTAGCAAGTGCTTTATATAGCTTGATCCAAAATATTACTGCACCGATTTTGATTAAGGTTATTTATAAACGCAAATTAAATAAAATTTTGGATGAATCTCGTTGAGGAAAATGCAGCCCCACTAGTTTGCTGCTAAATTTAATTGTTTATTGCTAACTAATCGTTTAATAGTTTCAACAATTGTAAGAGTATTAGCATCTAACTCGATATTAACTTTATCACCTACTATTTTATAGTTAAAATTAGTTAACTCTAAAGTATGAGGAATAAGATTAATAGCGAAGCTTCGGTCCATTAAATTGACTTCACTAACGGTTAAGCTTGAACCGTCAACACCAATAAAACCTTTTTCAAAAATATAATCCATCATCTCTGGTGGGCATTGCAGGGTGAGTTTCAAATTATTTTCAGAAGAGTGCCGAGCAATTATTTCTGCAGTTCCATAAATATGGCCATACATCCGATGTCCACCGATTTCAGTATCAGCTTTTGCGCTTCTTTCAATGGAAACTTTTTGTCCGACAGTTAAGCCTGATAAAGTAGTTTTATTGAGTGTTTCAGCAATCGCATTGAAATAGACTTTATTACCTGCAATATTCATTACAGTTTGGCATACTCCATTTACCGATATACTTGCGCCCAGCGTTAAATCCTTTAATAAGGGTTCATTAAATTCTACGCAGTAAGTCAATAAATTGGGTTCGCGTTTAATGTCTGTTACAAGAAATAGACCTTGGGTTATGCCAGTGTACATGCCACCACTCCTGAACAATTTAAGATAGCTTATTATACATGAATTATATGCTAGCTTTGAAAAAATACAATCATCATGCCATTCCTTTCTTGACAAGCCCGCCAATATAGTTTAATATTGAACTGTATAGACTAGAACTAAGTGAGAATGTTATGGCTACCAAACATAAAGGTAAACCTAATGAAGTAAGAGCTTCAGATGCCTATATTTCTCTCAGAAGAGCAGGAAATGTTATTGCTGCAAAGCTTAATCGTCATATTACTGAAAATAATTTAACCTCGGGGCAGTTTGGTATTTTAGAAGCTTTATTCCATTTAGGTTCACTTTCACAACGGGAATTAGCCAAAAAAGTGTTATCGAGCAAGGGTAACATCACCATGATCATTGATAACCTTGAGAAGCAAGGCTTTGTTAAACGTACTGCAGATCCGAATGATCGTCGCGTGTTTATTATCCAACTGACACCAAATGGTAAAACATTTATTGGAAAAATTGTGCCATCTCATATTGAAAAAATTACCCAGATGATGTCAGTGTTAACAATTGATGAGTTAAAAGAATTAAAACGGCTTTGTAAAAAAGTAGGATTATCAATTAACCAGGAGCAATCATGAACGCAAAAAAATATGAAACCATACCCTCAGATGAAATCATTTTGAATACGGCTGAAGCGCTGCGCAAGCATGGCATAACGGTAGAAATTGCCAAAAATGCCCAAGAAGCTAAATCAATGGTGCTTGATATATTACCCAAAGGCGCCGCAGTGATGGATATGACATCTGTTACCCTCGATACGCTTGGAATTTCTAAACTGATTCAAGAATCAGGAGATTATATCTCATGCCGAAAAAAATCTTATACACTCGATCAAGTGAAGCAAGCGAAAGAAATTCATACCTTACGTGATATTCCGGATTGGACGATTGGTAGTGTGCATGCCGTTACCGAAGAGGGCAGTGTCATGGTAGCGTCACAGTCAGGTAGCCAACTTGCTGCCTATGCTTTTGGATCTGATAATGTTATTTGGATTATTGGCGCACAAAAAATTGTTAAAAATTTAGATGAAGGCTTTAAACGGCTCTATGAACATTCTTTAGTGCTTGAAAGTGAACGTGCTAGAAAAGCTTATGGTGTTCCTGCTAGCGCCATTAATAAAATTTTTATTTTACATGAAGAAATTAAAAAAGGGCGTATAACAATTATCTTAGTGAAGGAAAAATTAGGCTTTTAGGGGGAAGTATGGGATTGTTAATTGACGGAGTTTGGCAAGCTAGTGCGAATCCTTTGACGGTAGGGCGTGAGTTAGAAAGTTTTAGACACTGGATTACAGCGGATGGCGCTTCAGGGTTTAAAGCGGAAGCTAATCGCTACCATTTATATATTTCTTTAGCGTGTCCATGGGCATGTCGTACCTTAATTGTTCGCAAGCTCAAACAACTGGAATCAATTATTTCTCTTTCAATTGTTGATCCAATCTTAGGTGAAAATGGTTGG
>Ga0207024_10323_pt1 | contig 10945 bp, 10 predicted proteins | sample Alteio_BWMinCont_44_FD_153470 | JGI IMG/M metagenome (GOLD analysis project Ga0207024, IMG submission 153470) | Enriched cells from forest soil in Barre Woods Harvard Forest LTER site, Petersham, Massachusetts, United States -... | ecosystem: Environmental > Terrestrial > Soil > Temperate forest >...
AATCACCCGGCAAGGTGGCAGCCTGGCACCATCCGGGCAACCACTTGTTTCGCCAACTAGAACGGAAGTAAGCATGCGGCAGGAGGGCCTTAAACTGACGCATGCGCTTAATTGCGGGATCATTGTTGGCCGCTTGCGGACTGGTCTCCTCATCGTCGAGTCGCGGCACAATGTAGTCGATCTCGCCCGAAAACCATCTTCCGGCGTCATCATCCTTGTGGCCGAAACGTGGGACCCCGTGGTCGTCGATAATGGGCTGCAAATTGCAGTTCGTGCGAAGGCCTTCGGGAGCCAGCGCGTCCTTGTAATAGTAATTGAACAGATTCTCAAACGAATCCAAGCAGTGTGTAACAAAGCGGATGTCCAGGTTGCTTGCGTACAGCCCGCCCAAGTGAAGCCATCCCTCTAGCCCGCCCGAGGTCTCGGTGCCGATCTCCTCGGCCTGATCGGCCACCAGGATCCGGAGTTGGCGTTTCTGCCGCTTGGCTTCGCGGGCCAGGCGCTCGGCCACCGCTAGGCCGGCGATTCCTGCCCCGATGACGAGCACATCGCAGTCGATGTGCTTGGAGACCGAAATGTGTTTCTTGTCAGAATGCATCATTGCTTCCTTTAACCCTATGCTAATTACCTGTTGCAGTAAGAGTATGTCTTTGATACGACAGAAAAATAGCAAGCAAAGAGTCGCCGTCCGATAATTCGCCCGACTCGATTAGGTGACCAAGTTCGCCAATTGAAAACTCCTGCGAGCGCTCGATGCGCTCCAGAGCATCAGGCGAAGACGGGCCAATCTGCGTAGCGTTATGGGCAACAAAGAATTGGGCCCTGTGCCGGGAATAGCCGTTTCCGAGATGCAGTTCGGCCACGAGATCCAGTCGTTCTGCGACCATTCCCGCCTCTTCGGCGAGTTCTTCCTTGGCCACTAGTTCGGGAGACATCCCGACCCTGTCGTGCATTGAGCCGGCGGGTACTTCCCAAGTCCAGGAATCGGTCGTAAATCGAAACGAGCGAATCAGAACGAATTTTCCTTCAGCGGTGACGGGCACCACGAAAACGGAACCCGGATGAGCAAAGAACGTAAAGATCCCGTCGGTCCCGTCGGGAGATCTAACCTGCTTTCGCAGAATCTGAAACCACCTGAAGTCATGAACGCACTCCTCAGGTTCTACCGTCCAGTCTCTCATGCCCCCACTCCATCTGCAGCCAGGGGCTGCGAAATAGCGGCATCAAAATGAGGTCTGACTTCGTTCCGGAAAAGACGCATACTTTTTCTGGAATCGGAGTCGGAAATGTTTCCGACTTTGGTCTGCATGCTGATGATTCCGATTCCTAGCTCTTGACGAAGCCACTCGATTTGAGAAGTGACTGTTGACGGCGAACCACATAGAACCATGTGCCGATCCAATCGCTCACGGAGCGTGGGTGGGTTTTCTTCGACTGGGGTATGGCCGTACTTCGTCTCGGCCGCGATTCGCCGTTTTTGCGCATTGAACGTGCCTGAGAGAACATTGAATTGATAGTCGAGTGCAGGCGCCAACTTGTCGAACGCTTCACCATCCGTTTCAGCGATGCAGGTGGGAAAACCGACCATAAACCGGTCCGGCCCGGGTGTCCAGCCGTCCATTTCGGCTTGCTGTTTGTAGGCGGCGATCGCTACCTCAACGCTATGCATGGCGGTTCTTGCGTACAAGTGGATCGTGCCGATGATGGCCCGGTTTCTTGCGCCAATCATCGCCGACTCGCTGCTGTTGGCGGAATAGAGGAGAGGCGGATGCGGTTGCTGAATAGGCCGTGGCCAAAGCGACACTTTAGGGTAGTTATAGTATTTACCCTCCCAGCTAAATATCTCGGGGGCGGTCCAGGCTTTAACGATTAGAGCACTTGCCTCTTCGAACCGTTCGCGAGATTCATCGGGGTTGCATTGGTATGCTTCGTAATTCTGAGGAACCCCTCTAATTAATCCCACTACTAGCCGGCCGTTACTGATGAGATCCAGCATCGCGGTCTCTTCTGCGACGCGGATCGGATTGAGCAACGGAATCGGGGCGCCAAAGATAGCCAGTCGAACCTTCTTTGTGCAGTGAGCCAAGATAGAAAGAATCAGATTCGGATTCGGTGCGAGGCCGTATGCTGTGAAGTGATCCTCTCCAACTGCCACCCAGTCGAAACCACATTCTTCGGCATAAATCAACTGGTCGATTTGGGTTCGAAAGAATTCGCATCCTGAAACTGGATCGAAGTCACGATTCGGATAAGGCCACTCTAGCGGCCGTTGCGGCACCTTGCCCCAAGGGAAAGGGTTAAAGCAGCAGAATGTCATTTTACTGAAGCTCCCAGTTTCGCGCCAACGCGGGCTGCGAATATGTCTGTTAAAAGGTTTACCGAATCGAGAGAGGCCGACATCTGGCCAATGGCGTCGTTAACGTTACGTGGCTCAGTTGCTTTAAAGGCGTCGGGGACCAGTAGGAAGACCGATCCACCCATTTCTTCGAACGCAAACCTGCCCCAGGAACCGGGAAAGTCGTTCAAAGTTTGCGGACGCTCGAGAGCCAAGGAGTGGTTATGGTCGGTCGCCCTCGGGAATACGAGGACCCTAAAGAGTCCAAATTCGTACCTGCATCCGAGATTGAACGGGATGTCATTTTCTCCTTCCACGAAGGCATCCAACATAACACCCACGACCTCGGCCAGTTCGCTGGGATCGGCACCAACGAAAAGGAACGCCTCAGCCGGCCAGCCCGCGACGCGTAACAGGCGCGCGCCATGCTTAGCCCAAACGGGCTGCGATATCACCCGGCCGGCGTCAAGATTTTGCCAAACGGCGGCAGAGCCCCGATGATAATGGAAGTGGTAGTGGAAAACGCTGGCTCCCGCCAGCACTCCTGAGAAGACGCCCTCGTAATCCGAGCCCAAGGACTGCAGGAACAAAAGCGCCGTTCTTAGCTCTGAGGCATGGAGAACCTGCCCCACGTGCTCAGCCTTAGTCATCATGATGTGTCCGCGGGACCAAGGCTTTATATTCACGATGACGTCGAAATCAATACCATCGCACTCCAGGCCGAAGATCTTCTGGTCGGATATGGCGGCGTAGGCACATGGCTCTTTATGTTCGGCTAGCGTGGCCTTGCCAGATTCAGGGATTTCAGCTACTTCTGCAGAGCGCTTGTCGAGCTCCTGCCTGCCGATTTCCGCTTTACGTGGGGAATTCAGGACGACCTCGAACAGCAGCGATCCGTGTTGCAGCGAGCGACGTTCGGTAGGGGGGCTGTATTGGATTGTCCCTCTGATTGCTAGAGCACGTTCGCTTCTGCCGTCAAATACGGCATCAACTTGCTCACGGGCGCTTTGGCCAACAGATTCGTCTTCGAATCGATACTTGATCATTTGAGTTCTGCCTACCTATGGAGTTGTGATTCATAGTAACACATTTTCGAGCATGTGCGCAGAAATATTTAGAACAAATGCGATGCCCAATAATAACACCGCAATATGCGCTTGGTATACTGCATCTAGGAAGTGCTAATGGATGATTCGAGTTTGAAATCGGGGCGTTCCCGGGGTAGGCCTTCGCAATATGAGGAAGGCGGGCCGGCAAGGCGCGAGATCATGTTCATGGCAGCGCGCCTCTATTACGAGAGTAGAAAGTTGAAGCGCATGGAGTGCCCGGCGTGCCGGCGTTTCTTGCCGACGTTGAGAGAAAGGGTTGCCCGCCGTTGCCCTCTTTGCCGGGCGGATTGGGCTGTAACGGAACTTACAAGACTAACACAGGAGGATGTTGCCGCCTTGTTGGAAAGCCCAACCTTCGCCCCTTCCCGTTCAGAAATCCAGCGACTGATTGGCGAAGCTCAAGACGATGGAATATTGCAAATACACGTCCTTCGAGCTCAAGAAGATCACGAATTGGCCGATTGCCGGGATGAGTTGCTCAGTGTTTTCCCCGGCTTGCTAGAAGCCAGGGTTGTCAAAGGCAGGGAAGACCTCTTCGATCTCGATGCCCTCAAGGCACACACGGCTGAGTCGATTCGTCCGGTTAGGAACGCAGTGCTGGTCCCTGCTGCACGGGCCGCAGCGGAGTTGATTCTCGGGATTCTTCATAAACATTTGGAGGAAGGCAAAGAACCAACCTTGTGCATCTCGTGGGGTTATGTCGTGCACTTGATCGCAGATGCGCTTCGACCTGCGGAGGCCATGCCTGCTGTAACGGTAGCCCCGTTTGTAGGTGCGCTAACCGCACATCCCTTCGAAGCGAACGTCTATGACAGCAACTTGCTTGCCCAACAGGTCTCAGAACAGTTCCACTCTGAAGAACGGGCGCTTTGGCTCGCCTCGCCGGCGTTTGTTCGCCATGAGGGCGAACGTGACTCGCTGACAAAGTGCATTCTCGTTCAAGAGGTGCTGGAACAGATTCGAAAAGCGCACGTGGTTACTTTCTCGATTGCGCCGGCCGATGAGGACAATTCGACGCTGGTAGAACGAGGTTTGCTAAAGCGCGAGGATGTGCTGTTGGTGAAGCGCAATGGCGCAATCGGCGAAATCGCCGGACACTTCTTCGATCAAAATGGCCGCCCAGTTTCGGGCGTGTATCCGATTGGTCTTGGATTGGATCCCTTGCGTGATTTGGTTTCGAATCGTCGTGCGGTCGTCACGCTTGTGGCAGCGGATAGGAGACGAGTTGAACCATTGCGGGCAGCCATCAGAGGCGGTCTTGTGAATATCCTGGTCACAGATCACCTGACGGCCAAAACCCTGGTTACACAAGCCTGACCTTCCCCGTCACCGCTCCGCGCTGACTACCATCGTGCCGATGCCCGAGTGGGTGAATACCTCGACCAATAACGAATTTGGGATGCCGGCGTTGATTAGGTGGACGCTGGCTACGCCTTTTTCTACGGCGTGGATGGCGGCTTCTAGTTTGGGGATCATGCCTTTGTTGGCTTGGCCGGTGGCGACTAGGTTGCGGGCTTCGGTGGCGCCTAGTTTCGAGATCGTCGAGGACGGATTGTCTTTGTCGGCTAGGACGCCGTTCGTGTCGGTTAGGAGGATGAGCTTTGAGGCGCCTACGGCGGCGGCGATCGCCGCCGCTGCGCTGTCGGCGTTTACGTTTAGGGCGTTCTTTTGACCGTCGGTGGCGACGCTGCACACGATCGGGATGAAGCCGGCGGCGGTGGCTACGGTTAGGACGTTGGCGTTTACTTTTACAACGTTGCCGACGAGTCCTAGTTATTCGGAGATTCGTTCGGCTTCGAGGAGGTCGGCGTCGCGGCCGGAGAGGCCGATGGCTTGGCCGCCTAGGCGCTGAACGGCGGATACCAGGGCCTTGTTCGCGCGGCCGAGGGCCATTTCGACGACTTCCGTCATCGCGCTGTCGCCACAAGGACGTACATACCTGCTGGCAATCGGCGATCCCTGATGCACATCCTTGACGAATTGGAATTTGAGCGCACGCCGCTCACTGAAAAAGTCGGGAATCCCAACTGAGCGGTTTGGGAGAGTGTAAATATCGAATCGTTGCCGCCTCAGGATGATTCGGGTTTATTAGGTAATTGGCGTAAGGCGCCGGGATAATTGCGCTCGGGACAAGCAGCACGCAAGATCGTTGACAGTGAGCCCATAGGCCTCCGAAGGTCCTTGTCGCTGACTCAGATCTGCGCTGACTCCCATCGTCCCGATGCCTCAAGAATATGACGGAATGGTGACTCGGGCGTTCTGCGAACTTGTGTGAAATTCTCTATGATCTGTAATAATTATAGAGGAATCCACACTTGGTAAGAAGAGACCTTATTCTTGATTTCGTCCGACAGCACGGCGTGACTCGGGCGCGTGAGCTGACAGCGCAAGGCTTTCACTCGCAAGAGATTACTCGTCTAGTCGAGGCGCAGGAGCTTGAGCGCCTAGGCCGTGGCCTCTATGTGCTGCCCCAGCATGATCTGACCCCCTGGCACGACCTAGCCGAAGTGTCTAGGACCATGCCAGGCGCGGTAGTGAATCTCATCTCCGCGCTGGCATTTCATCAAATCGGTACGCAGCTCCCCTACCAGACGTGGGTGGCGCTACCGGCCGGCGCGTGGAACTCCCGTAGGTATCCTCGCATTCGAGTCACACACCACGCTGAACCCTACTACTCGGCTGGTGTAGAGGAGCACGAAGTCGAAGGAGTGCCAGTGAAGATCTACTGTGCCGCAAAGACCATCGCCGACTGCTTTCGAATGAGGTCAAAAGTCGGCTACGATGTCGCAGTCGAGGCCCTACGCGAGGGATGGCGCGAGCGCAAGTTCACCGCCGACGAGTTGATGAAATACGCGAAGATTGATCGGGTGGACAAAGTAATGCGGCCATACATTGAGGCCCTTGTTTCATGATTCCAACTGAGACGCCCGCCACTAGGTCAATCCTAGCGAGGCTCCTAAATGAGGCGAAACGAACTGGCGAGATGTACAATACGGTTCTGGCTCGCTACGTCGGGTTCCGATTCCTCTACAGGCTTGCGCAATCGAACCATGCCAACAGGTTTCTGCTGAAGGGCGCTACGATGTTCCTGTTTTGGCTCGGGGAAATGCACCGTCCAACAAGGGATTTCGACTTGCTCGGAACAACCGCCGACGCGAACGAACTTCGGCAGATTTTCATCGACGTCTCGGGCATCGAATGTGAAGACGATGGTGTGATCTTTGATCTCGATGCCATACATGCCCAGCCCATCCGCGAGGATCAGTCATATGGAGGAGTCCGGGTAGTTCTGCTCGGATACATTGGCAAGGCCAGAGTTCCCCTGCAAATGGATATTGGATTCGGCGACGTGGTAACTCCCGCACCGAATGAAGTCGAATTGCCAGGGATGATCCGCGACGTTCCTGGCGCCAGGATGAAATGCTACAACATGGAAACATCCTTCGCCGAGAAGCTTGAAGCCATGATTAGACTAGGATTGGCAAACAGCCGCATGAAGGATTTCTTCGACCTAGCGAAGCTAATCCGTGATGCCGATCTCGACCTTGAATTACTCAGCCGTGCCATCGCAGCCACGTTCAAAAGGCGAGGCACTGGCCTCCCTCAAGACGTCCCTCTGGCTTTGACAGAAAGCTTCTGGAACGACCCTAGGGTTGCGATCCGTTGGGGTGCATTTGTGAGAAGAAACGAAATTGTCGCGCCGCTTGACGACCTACGCACAAATTGCTGCACGATCGCTTCAGTCGTCTGTCCAATTCTCGGGGAACTCGCCTCATCTCATGGCGCTGACTACCATGGTGCCGATGCCGGAGTGGGTGAAGACTTCTAGTAGGAGGGAGTTGGGGGTGCCGGCGTTGATGAGGTGGACGCCGGAGACGCCTTTTTCTACGGCGTGGATGGCGGCTTCTAGTTTGGGGATCATGCCTTTGTCGGCTTGGCCGGTGGCGATGAGGTTTCGGGCTTCGGTGGCGGTTAGTTTCGAGATTGTTGAGTTGGGGTTTGTCTTGTCGGCGAGGACGCCGTTGGTGTCGGTCAGGAGGATCAGTTTGCTGGCGCCAACTGCGGCGGCGATTGCGGCGGCGGCGCTGTCGGCGTTGACGTTCAGGGCGTTCTTCTGAGCGTCGGTTGCCACGCTGCACACGATCGGGATGAAGCCGGCGGCGGTGGCGACGGTTAGCACGTTGGCATTTACTTTTACGACGTTGCCAACAAGGCCCAGTTCTTCGGAGATTCGCTCGGCTTCTAGGAGGTCAGCGTCTCGGCCGGAGAGGCCAATCGCTTGGCCGCCTTCCCGCTGAACCGCAGCCACGAGCGCCTTATTCGCCCGGCCGGCGAGAGCCATTTCGACGACTTCCATCGTGGCTTCGTCGGTGACGCGGAGGCCGTTCAGAGTTTTCTTCTCGATTCCAAGCTTGGCTAGCCAGCCGTCGATTTCGGGGCCGCCGCCGTGTACGAGGATCGCGCGGATGCCTACTAGCTGAAGCAGAAGCACATTTCGGATGACGCCTTCCATCATCCCGGGGTCGCGCATCGCGCTGCCGCCGTATTTGACGACGAATGTTTGGCCGCGAAATTCCTGGATGTAAGGCAGGGCCTGATTCAGCACGTCGCCTTGGGTTTGAGCGTCGACCATCCTTGGATTATGGCCCCGGATCGGCGCTTGGCGTTCGGCGTTCGGCGCGGGGGGAGGTGTTAGGTGTTAGGTGTTAGGTGTTAGGTGTTGGGTGTTGGGTGTTGGGTGTTGGGTATTGGGGCCGGAGAATCGTCCTCGGTTGGATGGTGAAGTCGAGTAGAGAGGATTGTAAGGGCACCTCGGTTGGGTTGGTTGAGAACTAGCGATTCACCGCTAGCGAGAGAAGTGTCGAGTTCATCGGGGCTTCGGGCGAACACGGTTATCAAGAGGCCACGGACCACAAATGAGGCGAGCGAGCCTGGGTAGGCGGCGCTCCCCAAGAATGTCGGGGCGGCGATTCGGGAGGCGCTGAGGACTCCGTCGAAGGCTACGGTTGATTGCACCTTGCCGGCGAAGCGGTCGTCGAAGATTCTTAGGACGATCTTTCGGTGGCCTGGCTCTTCGCGGGCGAGCAGTCCGATGCTGAGATTTACAGTGTCGTCGCTTGTGGTGGCTATGATTGCCGCTGCTGTGCCAACGTTCGCCTGCTCGAGGATCTCCTCTTCGCGGGCGTCGCCGGTAATGACGGCCATCTGGGTTCGAAGGGTTGTGACAAATTTGGCATCGGCGTGCAAATCGATACCAACCGGTTCGACGCCAAGCCGAAGCAACTCTTCGCACGTCCTGAATCCGACGTCGCCGAGACCTACAACGATGACGTGGTTCTGTTCCGGTACCTCATGGCCAGTTGCCAGTTGACGAAAGCGGGCGGAGATAAGTGCGTCGGTGATGATCGAATACAAAGTCGCGACCGCCGCCGATCCGACGAGCATCACCAGGCAAGTGAACAGCTTCAATGCCGGCGGCGCCGCCGCTCCGACCGTGATGTCCCCGTATCCAGTTGTCGTAACCGTGGAAACGACGAAGTAGAACGCATCGACGGGAGTTAGCCCAAGCGTGAACTTGAAGATGACCGTGCTCAGCATCATGAAGGTGAGCAGGCCCAGCAAGAGAATCCGCAAGTCGCGCGGTGCATTCCCCCAGACTTTGTTGATTGAGAAGGGCTGGTTTTTCCGTGCTTTCGAGGCTGCCGTCTCCCTCTCCACATGCTTCGGCAGGCTGCCCAGTGCCAAGATTGAGGCTTCCGGTCCTACTAATTTGACGGTGTCGCCAGGGTTAAGGGTCAGCCCGCGATCCGGTTGAGTTTGCGCCTTTAGGTCGCCGGTGAAAGTAAGCAAAACGGAAAGACCTGTTTTATCCTCAATCTCGGCGACGGTCTTGCTATGAAAGTCATGGCCATCGGTGATAGAGACCTTGACCACCCCGTAGCGATTTTCACCCCACATGAACGACGCCACAAGCTCATCGCCAAATGCCGACGAAACGTATGCGGGCGCCGCGAGTTGGGACATGGCGAGTACGCGATCGATGCCGAAGCTGGACTCAAGGCGCTTTGCCAAGTACTGGTCGAATGCTCTCGCAACGGTTCGGATCTGAGGGTGCAGTCGCTTTGCATCCAGCGCGATTTCGATATTCGTCAAATCGTTTGAAGTTGCCGAAACCAACCAATCGATCTGGTGAAGCCCGGCCGAGACCAGAAAGTCCTCATCTCGGGCGTCTCCCAAGAAGATTCGGGCGCCGGCCCTTCGAAGCTCACGCTCCCACTCCGGTCGTGCCATGATCGTCACGACAGTTACCTTGTGCCCGGAGTGCAGGGCAAGCAGGGCAACGCGGTACCCCACTTGTCCCAGTCCACAGATCATTCCGTGCATTTGCTAAACGATACACGGTGTTGAGTGTTGGGTGTTGAGAACAAGTGAATGCGGGAACACGGGAACACGGGAACGCGGGAACGCGGGAACACGGGAACCCGGGAATGCGGGAACACGGGAACACGGGAACGCGGGAACACGGGAACACGGGAACGCGGGAACACGGGAACCCAGCCAGGCCTATGGAGTCAATGTCATTACTCGTTTGCCAATTGGCGAACATCTAGAAAAGGAAAAGAGAAATGAAAACATCGATTACGAAACTCGTTGCCCTGTGCGCAATCTGCGCCTCATTCGTCGGCCTAAGCGCTTTGGCATCCGCCGGCCAAAGGGGCGATCGAGATCTCCGCGCCCAAATCTCCGCTCTCAGAGCGAGAAAGGATCGCGCAATCGCCCATCATCACTACGATCGAGCTCGGGACCTGCAAGCCCAAATCGACGCGCTCAAGGCTAGAATGCATCACCACTGGTAGTAGGTAACCAGGGAACAAGGGAATAAGGGAACTAGGGTTATGGGGCGCGGACGCTCCGTCTCATGCCATCCAGGTTTTGGTTCCCCCCGTTCTGTAGATGCCGGATGAGTCTTGCCGGCGATCGGGGCGGTCGCCGGAATAAAAATTCGGTTCAAGTCCAGCACCAGGTCGCTGGCCCAAACCACCCAGCGGCTACAGATCAGGCTGAATTTACTAAAACTGGATGGCAATAGACTTCAGTCCGCCCGCGAACAGTGCCTGATTCAAAGGTAACGTTCCGTCGATGCTGGCAACTCTGGCTTTTTGTGCTTTTCTGAAGGTGACGATTCAAAGGGAGATTGTCGTCGCACCGAATGGCTCAGACAGCAACCCAGGAACCTCCAGACTCCCGGTGGCTACCCTACCAGCCGCTGTAGACCAAGCGCGATTAACCAATTCACACGTAATTATCGTGCGCAATGGCCGGTATCGCCTTACGACGTCCCTCAAGCTAGACAAGCAGGATGTCGGACTGACCATCCTCTCGGACCGAGGTGCGCGTCCCTTGCTGGTAGGTGGGATCCAAATCCCTTTGGAAGGCGTTCACCCCTGCACCGACCCTAAGGTCCTCGAAAGGGTCATCGATGTGGACGCCCGAAAGTCGA
>Ga0207024_10324_pt1 | contig 10924 bp, 8 predicted proteins | sample Alteio_BWMinCont_44_FD_153470 | JGI IMG/M metagenome (GOLD analysis project Ga0207024, IMG submission 153470) | Enriched cells from forest soil in Barre Woods Harvard Forest LTER site, Petersham, Massachusetts, United States -... | ecosystem: Environmental > Terrestrial > Soil > Temperate forest >...
CTTTTTTCAATTCCAATATTTTTCCGCCAACACGGCTCATCTTCACTTGCAATTTCAATTCTTCCTGCTTCTTTCTTCCTGCAAACGATTCGCTTATTTTATCAAATTGGTCTACCCTGGCTTTCGACTTAGTGGTACGAGCTTTAGGCATCCTGCGGACCCATTCCAATTCGCGCCGGTAAAGATTTTTTGTCCTTTCCAATTCTTTGCTTTCATTCATTTCACGGTCAGCTTTCTTCTCAATAAAATACTCATAATTGCCCCGGTAGCGGTATAATTTTCCATTATCCAGTTCGAGTATATCGGTACACACATTGTCGAGGAAATAACGGTCGTGCGTAACCAACAGCAATGAAACATCGTTGCGGATAAAATAATTCTCCAGCCATTCTATCATATCTAAATCAAGATGGTTGGTAGGCTCATCCATAATGAGGAGTTCAGGTTCTTCAATCAATACCCGCGCCAATGCCAGCCGCTTGCGCTCACCACCCGAAAGGGAACTCACCTTTTGTTCCAGGTGATGGATATTGAGCGAAGAAAGGATTTGCTTCACTTTAGTTTCATAGTTCCAGGCATCCTGTGCTTCCACCATTTCTATAGCTTCGCCCAAAAGCTTCTGGTTTTCTTCTGAAGGGTTCTCTTCCTGTTTTTCCAGTGCAATTTCGTAGGCGCTTATAGCCTTTTGCATGTCATTTTCGGAATGGAAAAGGGCGCGGTAGACAGTATCGTCCGCATTAAATGCAGGCTCCTGTTCTAAAAAAGATACCGCTATATCGTTACGGAAAGTAACATTGCCGCTATCGGCAATATCGCCACCGGCTAAAATATTAAGAAGCGTTGATTTGCCGGCTCCGTTACGGGCAACAAGCGCTGCGCGCTGCCCCTGCTCAATTCCGAAGCTAATGCCGGAAAACAATTGCTTATCGCCGTAAGCCTTATAAAGATTTTCTACTGATAAAAGATTCATGGCGCAAAGGTAGTATACCCAAGAGATATAAGAGATAAGATATGAGATTTAAGATGTAGGAAAAACAAAAAGCCGGAGGTTTATTTCCGGCTCTTTAGTTCATTTCAAATTATTTGGCTGTTAAAATGTATAGCGTAAATTGAGAAAACAGCTTCTGCCAAGCGTGGTATATCCTAATATTTCGGAATACGCAGTGTTAAAAATATTTTCACACCTTGCGGTTGCAGAAAAATTATTGGTTATATCGCAAGAAGCATAGAAATCGAGAAGCGTATAATCGCCTACATTAACAAATCCTATAGCACCATATGGTCCGAGGTTATTATCGTATTGCGCATCGAAACGGGTTCCTACATAACGGGCTCTCAACGTTATTGCAAGTTTCTTAACAGGGTGCCATATAATACTGAAATTAGCCAATGCGCCGGGTCTTCTTAACAAGCCTGTACTTTGTGAACTTCCGTTCAGGAATACGCCACCGTCATATATCTGAACCCAGTTATTATGTGTTTGCGAAGTGTCAACATTGCTTTGATTATATTTCAAGGTAGTAGATAACAGGCTTATATTTCCTGCCAAATCGAGCTTCGGAGAAAGCTTGAGCGACATATTTAATTCAAAGCCCTGTGTGATTTCCTGCCCGAGGTTAAGATAGGTGTACCCATTATTGTCGCCATAATGAAGCGAATCAACAGGCATGCCTTTATTCCATAAAGCAACATAGTCGATATGATTATTAACCACCGTTTCGAACCAGGCAAGGGTGAAAAAGAAATTATTAGATACCCGTTGCTTGATACCCACTTCAAATGAGCCAGATGTTTCGGCAGAAAGTTTTGAATTTCCCAGTGTAACCGAAGTGGACGGATTATCGCCATATTTATCGGGGCTGAATAATTCATACAGGGAAGGTGTGCTGAAGCCTGTAGAATACGAAAGATATAAAGTAGTGTTAGCATTGAGTTTGTAGTAAGGATTCAATTCATAACTCACATTATTGCCGAAAATGGAGTTGGAAGTGTACCTCATACCAAGTAGCAATGAAAAAGGGCTCCACTTTGAATTAAATGTCCCGCCATTAACATCTGCCTGGGCATAGAAATCGTTTGTGGTTTGCTTGAATTTAACAGAATCAGGCGTATCGTTATAAGTTGATGGAATCCCTCCGTAAATATCTTCGGTTGTGGTATTACTAGTCATTGATTCATTATAAGTGCCCCCACCAATAATAAACTGCGATGTTTTATAATCATACTCCGCTTTTAAGTTATGAGACATATATTGTGCAGTGTACATATCGCTATAGCTAGATACATCTCCATACGAATCAATCGTATCCAAACCTTGCTTAACGATACGGTAATCATGCGAAAGAGCACCGGTATATTGAATGTTCAACTTATCATTAAACTTATAGGTAACCCCGCCGGTATAAAAATCCCTTACAAATTGATTATGCGCATTCTTGGCATCTTCAAAGGCAGCAGCATCAATATCGGCAAATTGGTTGGTATTTTTATACTCGGCATAGATATCCCAATGTTGATTCACAAACCCGATTTTAGCAAAGGGTGATGTTTGCTGGAAGTTATCGCGATCAGGGTTCATTTGATAGGGCAAGGGATGCGTAACTGTATCTACTGTAGCATTAAGCCCCTTATCAGTATAGCGGTAGCAGCCACCTGAAATATATAACCCATTTTTAAAAGTGTAATTCAATAAAATATTTCCTGTGAATGAACCTGTATTGGAACCAAACTCGCCACCGGTAACCGAAGCAGAAACATGCAAGCCTGGTTTGTAATTCTTTTTGGTGATAATATTTATTACCCCCCCGATAGAAGAAGAACCATATAGGGTAGAATGTGATCCGCGCACAATTTCAATCCTGTCAATATCTGCTAAAGAAAGCTCAGAAAGATCCAATTCTCCTGCATCAGTAGAAGGGTCATTTAATGGCACACCATCAATCATAATAGCGGTATTGTTATCATCGGCTCCCCTCATAAACAAACTCTGTATGGCTCCGGGGTTTTGCCCCGCACCATCAATAAAAATACCTTCCTGTTGCGAAAGTACCTCGGCAAGTGTATTACACCCTGCTTGTTTAATCTGTTCGGGAGTTATTACCGTTACACTCCTGCCCACATCCATCACATCTTTTTCGGTGCGTGTGGCTGTTACGGTTACCGTTTTAATAGAATCGGAAGGGTTTTGTGGGTTGTCTCCCTTTGCTGTTGAAGCATTCTGCGCATGCAAACCCGAATACAGGAATACACTTGCGCATAAAAAATACATTGCATTTTTTTTCATGTTACATTTTGTTTTGTAACACTTCTGATAAAAAAAGAATAGAAAAAGTGCCCGCTTTTTCAATCCTTGCTTTTTACCCGAAAGCGTTGAATTAATAAATTATGCATTGGCAGGTCTTCTGACTCGCTCTGTTTTTGATGCCTTCCCATCTCGCTTACGCAAGACAGTGGCAAAAGAATTTCAAAAACATTTTTAAGAGCTTACAGCAGCGGGAACTGTCCGGGATTTTCACCCGATTCCCTTTTAATCCGCCACTTGGCGAAACCATTGCGGGGCAAAAGTAACAAAAGTTTGATTTGTCCGAAAAAATTTGTATATCTTTGTGTTCTTACCGTATAAAACCCTACAAATCATGAAAAAACTTTTTTTAGCTATAGCCATCATCGGAATGACCGGTTCTGCTTTTGCACAACAACAACAAAGTACCTCATCCTCATCTTCTAAAGATGCCAAATGTAGCAAAGCATGTATGAAATCGTGTGGCAAAAGTTGCAAGAAAGGTTCTTGCACTAATATAAGCAAATCGACCAGCATTTCTGCCACATCTACCTCAGCTCCAAGCAACACTACAAAGTAATTGCTTATTGATATAAATTAAAAAGTCCCACCTTAACCTGGTTGGGACTTTTTAGTTTATAGCAAATGCTTACTTACTTTTTAATGGCAAAGGCTATTCCTTTGCGACTATGGATTTCAAAAAAATCGAAATCATTCAGGTTTTTCTCTGTAAACTTATTCCATACTCCAATTAAATTATAACTCTCGGGCATAATATCATCAAACAGAATAATGCCGCCTTTGTCAATATGGGCAACTACATTATCAAGGTCTTTTGTAGCTACTTCAACACTATGCCCTCCATCAACCAGTATATAATCGAATTTTTTACCCGGGTTTTTAGTAAAGTATTCCGGAATTTTTATAGTTGAATCGCCTGAAACAAATTTTATTTTCCCGGTTGGAATATTAAAAGCCGCCAGGTTTTTGAGTACCTTCCCGGTAGATGCCTTTTCCACATAGCTGCCCACCCATTTGGTAAATCTCTCCGAGATGTTGATATTCCTTTTCTTTCCCATCAGTTTTGATAAAAAAGTAGCCATAGGGGTCGTACTTACATATTCCCTCCACATATCAAAGCTTACTATCTCTTCTATACTTTCAAAATCGCTTTTAGGGTAGTCACAAAGCAGGGCTATGAGTGAACCGCCCGTACGGGTGCCTATCTCTAGGATACGTTTCGGTTTCCGGGTAGCACCCACCCACGATTCAACCATATTGCTTTCCAGAAACATTCCATTTCTTACCAGGCTGGCTTCATTGGTAAGCTCTTTCCAGTAATAGTCATTGGGGTCGAGCGAAGCAAGTTTTTTAGCATTGGAAATTAAAAGGTCTTTATAATTTAGTATCGCCTGAAAGTCCTTATCATCCAGATTATGAAGCTTTTCCATTAAAATAGTGTGTTTCAATAAAAGACAAAGGTAAAAAGAAAACGGAGAGGCATGGAAACCGTATCCTTAACAATATTTAAGACAAAATTGCACGATGAAGATAGCAGTACAAGGTTTCAAGAGGAAACTTATTGTCATATTTGCATCTTATCAGGCCTAAAGAATGGGAATTGTACAGAAAGCTAGCATAAAACTAACCATAGTTTCATACCTGGGGGCAGCTTTGGGATATATGAACCGGGTGCTTTTATTCGCCAACTTCCTATCGCCCAACCAGGTGGGGCTTACTAATGTGCTGTTAAATGCCTCTGTATTATATGCACAATTTGCTGCCCTAGGTATTCCCATTATAAGTAATCGTTTTTTTCCCTTTTTCAATAACAAAGAAAAACAACACAATGGTTTCTTTTTTTGGGGAAATGTGTTAGTTTTTATAGGGTTTATGATAACAACCCTGTTCTTCTTTTTATTTAAGCCCATTATTATCAGGCAGTTTATTGATAATTCACCCATGATAGTCGATTACTATTATTACCTTATACCCCTTGCTCTTACATCTGTTTACTTTCAATTTTTTGAAACCTATTTACGATCGCTGCTCAAAACAGTCGTACCTACTTTCTTAAATGAAGTCTTCTCGAAAATATTAGTCACGATAGTAATAGCTTTATACGCTTTGAAGTGGATAAACTTTCACCAGTTTATACTGCTTTATGTCGGATGTTACTTTCTGATAACATTTATACTTTTAGTTTACATCATTTTCCTGAAACAGTTTTTTTTACTACCTGGAAAAAGCAATATGTATAAGCGTTTATTGAAACCCATACTGCTTTACGGAGCATTTACTATCCTTTCTGTTTTAGGCAGTTCAATACTCATGCAAATTGACAGTTTGATGATAGCTGCCAAGCTGGGGTTGGCGCAAACGGGTATATACGGCACTATCTTTTTAATTGCCACTGCATTAACGTATCCATATCGTTCTATTCAGCGCATAAGTTACCCACTTGTTGGACGGTTATGGAGAAACAGGGATATGAAGGCTGTTGCAGATTTGTACACTAAAACAACCCTAACAATGATGATTATAGGGGGTGGACTCATTTTACTTTTATGGGGAAATATTGATAGCATTTTCCGGTTTATACCAAAAGAGTATTCTATAGCGCGCTATTCGTTCTACCTACTCTGTTTTGCCAAATATTTCGACATGATTATGGGACTGAATGGCATTATAGCTGTTACCTCAAAAAAATATAAATACGATTTGTATTTTTTATTGTTCTTGGTAATATTAACTATTGTTTTAAACCTTCTGCTCATACCCATGTATGGTATTACAGGAGCTGCTATGGCAGCCATGATAAGTCTTGTTATTTACAACCTGATGCGCATGTTTTTTGTATGGTACAATTTCAAAATGCAACCTTTTAACCTCGATTGCCTATGGGTGTTATTAATTACCATTGGCACCTTATGCATTATACACTTTATCCCGTTTATCATTAACAAGTACATAAGTATTTGTATCAATTCCATTATAATTGCGGTGATATATGGAGGTGTCATGCTCTTCTTCGGTTTTTCACCCGAAATGAATAATATCGTATATAAATATACCAAGTGGTCCAGGCTTAAACGAGACTGAGAGGCAGGCGGAATCAGCATATTTTAATAATTTTAGCATTTCTACGTTAGCATTCTAACTATTTCCATTGTTCATCTTGAAACATACAAGTCTGTTTGGCATCTTATTCTTATCACATATAGCAACCGCGCAGGTATCTAAAAAACTATTACCTCCTGCTAAAAAATTACTATTACAAGTAGTAAATGTGGATTCGGCCAGCAATAAAGATTTCAAAATGCCAGATTATGGTAAAGAATATACAAACCCGGCGGAACGATTACAAGCATTACAAATACTGATTGGAAACATCCATGATGCCTCATACCTCACTGCAACCATTGACAGTACCATCCACGACAGCACTAAGCTTACGGCTTTTCTTTCCCCCGGCAAACCCTATAAATGGGCTCATCTGCATACGGGAAATGTTGCTGAAGTAGCTATTAATTTATCGGGCTACCGCAATAAATTATTTCAAAATAAACCCCTCTATTTTAAAGCAGCAGCAGGGTTGATGAATGCCATTCTAGCTTATTATGAAAATCACGGATATCCTTTTGCAAGGATAAATTTAGACAGCCTACAAATAAATGGAAATACAATTTCGGCATCGCTGAATGTGGACAAGCAGAATGTAGAAACTATTGATAGCGTTGTTGTGAAGGGAACGCTCAAAATTTCGTCAAAATACCTCTATGGATACTTAGGAATTAAACCAGGCGACCTGTATGATGAATCGAAAGTAGCGGCTATTGAAGTACGCATAAAGGCATTGCCTTTCCTGGTGGAAACAAAGCCCCTGCAAGTATTATTTATAAAAGATAAAGCCAGCATATTGCTCTATCTTTCCCGCAGGAATGCTGACCAGTTTAACGGCATTATCGGCATACTACCCAATAATACAGGAAAAGTAACTATAACTGGCGATGTTACATTACAACTGCAAAATGCCTTCCATCACGACGATGAAATTGGTTTTCATTGGCAGCATTTACAACCACTAACTGAAAACCTGACTATCAACTTCAGCTATCCTTATTTGTTTCAAACACCCATCGGAATTGATGAAAATTTTAAACTCTTTAAGCAAGATACTACCTATCTTCAATTAGATAATAAATTAGGATTCAAGTATCTTTTTATAGGAGGCAATTATTTAGAGGTGTATTACGAAAGTATTGTCACTAGCCTCTTATCTACTGTTGCCCTGCAAAATCTTGCCAGCCCTCCCCCACCCTACACCGATGGTACAACCGATTTATATGGAATAGAATATAAAGTACGTAAATTAGACTATATCTATAATCCGCGAAAGGGATATGATTTAACCGGTTCAGTAGCTGTAGGAGAGAACACTATTCGTGAAAACTCTGCTGTTAGTCCTGATGTTTATGCAGGCCTGCAACTCAATTCAGTTGAATACCGTGGCACCCTTCAGGCCGATTATTATATCCCGGTCGCCACCCGAGCCGCTATTAAATGGGAAGTAAATGGAGGTTATATACAAGACCCCTCTCTTTTACTGAATGACCTTTACCGTATTGGAGGACTGGAAATATTACGAGGATTCAATGAACAATCGATCTACGTTTCGCAATATGCTGTAGGAACTATAGAATTCCATTACCTGCTGGAACAAAACTCATTCTTTTTCCTATTCTACGACCAGGGATGGTGCCGGGAAACGCTTGCATCTTCCATTCAGTATTTTAATGATACACCATCCGGATTTGGCGCCGGAATGGATTTTCAAACTAAAGCAGGCATTTTTTCCCTTTCTTATGCTATAGGTAATAGCATAGGGAATCCTTTTAATTTTGGAACAGGAAAAATAAATTTTGGAATAGTAGATTATTTTTAAAAAATAACCTTGCTCAATATGGGCAGATTAATGGGAGGAATGATGCTCTCCGCTATGGTCAATATCATCCTTAATAAGGAAATAAAAACCTGCTAAAAAGCCTACACCTGTAAAGAATACGCCAAAAACACTTAATCCATGAGCATCCGCATCCACGTCAAGGACGGCATAACGGAAAGGAAGTAAAAAAGTAACTGCAAAAATGGCGATGGCAATAAGTTGGCTCTTTTTCATGTGATTAAGTTTTCTTTCGGGGGCAAAAGTAATAAAAATTTAATCTGTACTCTGTTGGAAATACAGCCTACCCGAAATATTTCTCATCAAGCTCGTCCTCAACACCTTCTGGCACTATCTTATCCGAATAAATAAGCTTTAATATCAGTTCTTTATATATATCACCTTCATCCATGGAAACATTTCCCAACCCTTTTGACTTGAGATCGTATTCCTTAAGAATATGCATAATTTTTTGAAGTGATGTTATGGGATAAAGCCTGGCTGCACTTATATAGTCCTTCACAAAAAATGGAGATACCCCCAACCCCGCAGCTACACTATTGGGTGATTTATCTTTAAGCGTATGGTAAATAAGCAGCTTGCTGAAATAGCTGTATAGTGCGCCCATACTCACCACGAAGGGGTTGTCTTTGGTATTCGAGGCGAAATAGTCAATAATGCGAATCGTTTTTTCCGTATCTCTGCTGCCTAATGCATTCTGCAACTCAAATACATTGTAATCTTTACTGATGCCAATGTTTTGTTCAATGTCGTTTATGGTAATTTCAGCCGGAGCCTTGACATTAAGCATCATTTTATTCAGCTCATTCGATATTTTGCTCAGGTCGTTCCCTAAATATTCTGCCAGTAGCGCGAGCGCTTTATGCCCTATAGTTAACCCCTTATCTTTTAAATAATTTTCTATCCATGCCGGAACCTGGTTATCATAAAGCTTTTTCGATTCAAAAAAGACCGCGCTTTTATCTAACTTTTTAGCAAGCGCCGTTCGTTTATCAAGCGTTTTATATTTATAGCAAAATACCAGTACAGTTGTTTTCTGAGGCTTATCCAGGTAAGTGCTTAATAAATTCTCCTTTTCATCGTCCTTATCTTTTTTACCTTCTCTTGTGCGGGGCATCAAATCTTTCAAATCCTGGGCTTCCTTCACAATAATAACCTGGTGATTGGCCATCATAGGAAAGCGATAGGCTGCATCTAATACTGTGGCCAGGTTATTTTCGCGTCCATAAAAAACAAACTGGTTAAACTCCCTTTCGGTTTCATCAAGCACTCCTTTCTCTATTGCATTGCTGAGCATATCTATATAAAAAGCTTCTTCACCACAAAAAAAGTAGACCGGGTGGAAAAGCTTTTTCTCAATATCAGCTATGATGTCTTTATAGTTCATTGGATAAATTCGCCCCCAAATTTAGTTTTCTATGTAATAACTACATTTGTATTTATTAACAATCATGTCCACCCCATCTTTATCGGACCTCCCTATTCTTAATTTCCCCCACTACGAATTCCGTATTATGGAAGAAAAAGGGCAGTTGAAAATTTTTGACCTTGTCCGGAAGAAATACGTGGCTTTAACCCCTGAGGAATGGGTGCGGCAGCATCTTATTCATTACCTGCATAAAGATAAAGATTACCCGCTGGGGCTGATGATGGTGGAAAAGGAATTCAAATTACATACACTAACTAAGCGTGCCGATATTGTGGTTTGCAGCCGCGACGGCAATCCGCTTTTAATGGTGGAATGCAAAAGCGCTAATGTGGAAATAACCCAGGATGTTTTGGACCAAATTATGCGGTATAACTTAATAATGAATGTTGCGACTGTGATACTGAGTAATGGCTTAAAGCATTTCTGCTTTCAATTAGATACTCCTAATCAGACCTATATAGCATTGGCTGAAATACCCCGGTGGGAAAAGCAATAATTATGTGTTGGATACCACTCTGATAACATTCTTTTTTGTATTAATTAATCGTTAAATAACCGCAAACACTATCACATCTATTTGATAGGGCTTTAAGTTTGCTTCCGCAAAACTAAAAACCATGGTTAAAAAATATTTTCTGCCGCTTGCATTGTTCTTCGCAGGCATCTTTTCGGCTAATGCGCAATATGCCGATATCCACGACTTCAACGGAACAGCAGGTTCAATCCCTCAAGGCTCATTAATTCTTGTGGGTAATAAACTTTACGGCATGACCTACCAGGGAGGAGCCAATAATGATGGATGTGTATTTTCTGTTGATACTAACGGAAGTGATTATAAAGATATTCTTGATTTCGCTGGCTCGAATGGAAAGTATCCTTATTTCGGAAAGTTAGTCTGTTCCGGTGAAGTGTTGTATGGCATGACCGGCTCGGGCGGATCAAATAACGATGGCTGCATCTTTTCTGTTGATACCAACGGAAGTCATTATAAAGATTTGCACGACTTTAACGGAACACAGGGAAAGGAGCCCCAAGGCTCACTTACGTTATACGGTAAGTTGTTATACGGGATGACCAATTTAGGCGGACCCAATACGGATGGGTGTATATTTTCGATTGATACCAACGGAAACGGCTACAAAGACTTGTTTAACTTTGGCGGAAATAATGGCTCAAACCCTGATGGGGATTTAACATTTTCAGTTTCCGGGAAAGAATTGTACGGAACCACGACATTGGGCGGATTATATGG
>Ga0207024_10326_pt1 | contig 10869 bp, 11 predicted proteins | sample Alteio_BWMinCont_44_FD_153470 | JGI IMG/M metagenome (GOLD analysis project Ga0207024, IMG submission 153470) | Enriched cells from forest soil in Barre Woods Harvard Forest LTER site, Petersham, Massachusetts, United States -... | ecosystem: Environmental > Terrestrial > Soil > Temperate forest >...
CGATAAACCCGTTATTGATCGGATCGAGGCGTTGCTAAACCGTTCGGACATAGGCGAATCCGACCGTCTCGACTTACTTTACGCCTTGGGAAAAGCATATGACGATCTTGGCGAGTATGAAAATGCAATCCGAAGGTTCGATGAGGCCAATGCACTCCTCCGTGGCCTGACATTTGGCGATCGAAAATTCGACCGCGAAGCCTTTCGAAGACTTGTGGATCGCCAAATCAGGATGTTCACCGAGAAAGTCTTGGCCAACGTCGGCGGAAATGAGTCACACCTGCCTCTGTTCGTACTGGGAATGATCCGTTCTGGGACAACACTTGTAGATCAGATGCTATCTTCCCATCCTCAGGTTGGATCGGCTGGGGAGCTGGGGTTCTGGCTGCAGAACGACGAGCTTGTTGTGGACTATGTGCGAACGGAAATAGACGCCAACGCCGCAGATTGCATGAAAGCAGACTATTGCGATCTGCTTGAGTCCATGTCTCCAGGATCTCTGCACGTCATCGACAAGAACCCCGCCAATGTTCTGGTGGCCGGCCTGATACACAGCCTATACCCGGCCTCTAGGATCATTTGTACGAGGAGAAATGCCGTCGATACCGCCTTGTCCATTTGGATGACCCAGATGCAGACCGATGCCCCCTTTGTTTTTGACAGATCGGACATCGTCTTTGCCTACAAAGAATTCCTGCGACTAACGGATCACTGGCGCAATGCGATGCCAGAGAGTCGATACCTTGAGGTTCGCTACGAATCTCTCGTCCAAGATCCCGATTCCAATATAAGAGCTATGGTCGATTTCTGTGGTCTCGAATGGAATGAAGCCTGTCTCAAACCGGAATTGAATACTCGATCTATCCGAACCCCGAGCTTCTGGCAGGTTCGTCAGCCGGTTTACAAAACGTCGATCGACCGTTGGAAAAGGTACGAAAAGTGGCTGGGCCCGTTTGAAGAGTTGCTCGATTTGTAGTTGCTCAAGCTTCTAAGGGAGGCTCTTCAACGGGATAGGCTGATGGTCGAAATGCTCAATGGCGGAGCGGTCATCGAAGCACTCGCAGGCGTCACCCGAACTTCGATATTGGAAGGCTTGTCAAAGACCCCGTCTGACACCACAAATGTGCGTCCAGATTTGGGTTGAAAGCCCTTTAGAGAGATTTTCATCGGCTGGGCAAGTGTGGTCTTATTGATGACAACAATCGTCAACCGGTTTGGGTTATTCGAGTCTAGCGACGCATAGACAGAATTATCCGAGGGAGACTCTCCATAGACTTCCAACCCAATATTGCCAAACCGAGAACCAGCCCTATCGTAGTTTGTAAAGGCTTGAAAGCCGGCCATCGCCGCGTGCTCTTTGTAGTTAAGGCCCCAATGACAGGCGGCAAACAGCCCATATCTGCCAAAAATACCGAGCGCATCGGCTTGTGCCAGTGCTCCACTGATCTTGTCGCGACCACCGAAGTCGTATTCCGAGATCGATAGCTTCGTGCCGGGGTAGTTCTTTTGAACGCGTTCGAGCATGTCGGGAAGCAACCGGATCGGCTTCTTGCCGTTCGAGTTCGTGATCCAGCTTTGCTCGACATAAGTTGGGTCCCACAACGAGCGGGGTGCCTGGATTCGCGCGGTAACGGTGCCCGGCTTGTCGGGGGCTGCGTTGTACACAATTCGCACACCGTCGCCCATTGCCTCCGGATACCAGTGAAAGTCGTAGGCATCCAGCAGGCGCTTCCCGGCCTTCTCGGAGGCTGACTGCATTGCGGCCAGGTAAGCGTCGACGAATATCCGTCCATTTGCGTCTGGCGCTCCCTGAAAGGCCCGAAAACCGTACCAACCGTAGTTGACCGGACCGAAAACAAGGGACTTGGGAGCCACTCCCTTGATCGCGGAGGCATATTCGATATTGTTGGCGATGATCTCCGCGTAAGTCGGCGCCGTAGGCTTGATCCTTAGGTGAGTGTTATGCCAAAAATCAGGCTCGTTGTCGAGGGAAAACCAAACCGGCGTATTTGCCGATTTGACCGACTCAACCCAATGCACGAATTCATCCTCGTAAACGACCCCGTCGTTTAAATTCGGGGGGTACGCAAAGCGTCCGCCAGGCTTACGAGCAATCGATCTGTGGAAGCGAGTGTGGATGTAGTCCTTGGAATTGTTGACGTCTTTCCCGCCATCGCGATTATTGTCCTTGTCAGCGGAAACGTAGCCCAAAGTTGGAACTGTTAGCAGAGATGCAGCCCCGGTTCTTTGCACATGGGTCAAGAACTCCTTTACAGTCCAGCCCGGCTCGTTGGATTTTCCAAGGTAATCGTCATTTTCAAAGAAGTAGTCGTTGCCCGCGTTGCTGGCGTTAGTTTCCCAGTTGTAAGCCGTAAATCGATTGCCACCCTCTCTTGCCAAAGTGAAGGCGTCATGGTGCCTATCCCAATCGTCGAGCCAATCTCCAAAGTTAGAGTCTGGGTAATTGATGCCGTAAATGTAGGGTGAAATCGGCGTCTGCTTCCGGGCATCGACTGTGATCTGCCTGGTTGGAGTTTGGGCGCCGGTTAAGAGCGAAAGAATGGGAACGATAAGCGTGACGATGACCATTAGTTTATGCAATACATTGAACCATGGATTTCGACGCCGCTTACCCATCCGTCCGACAACCGCTCCTGGCAAGCAATATCGTCGCAACGTCACAGCCATTGGCGTCCCAAGCTGGAATCCGAATGCTTCTTCGCGGCGGAAATGCCGTCGACGCCGCGGTGGCCACGGCAATTGCCTTAACCGTCCTTGAACCTACGAGTAACGGAATCGGAAGCGACGCGTTCGCCATCGTCTGGGACGGTACAAATCTCCATGGCCTGAATGCATCCGGAAGATCGCCGGCGGGCTGGACGCCGGAACGGTTTGCCGGCATGCAAGAAATGCCGCAGCGCGGTTGGGACACGGTTACGGTTCCGGGAGCAGTCTCGGCATGGAGAGCTCTTTCCGACCGATTCGGAGTACTTTCATTCGGCGAGCTATTTGGACCGGCAATGGAATATGCCTCGGGCGGCTACCCGGTATCCGCAATCATTGCTCGATCTTGGGAGCGCGCCGCCTGCGTTCTAAAAGACGAACCAGGATTCGCGGAGGCGTTTATGCCGAACGGCTCGCCGCCTAAAGCCGGTGAAATCTTCCGAATTCCCGCGATGGCGGATACACTTCGAAGGATCGCATCTAGCGCGGGTGAAGACTTCTATCACGGTTGGATCGCTCGCCAAATCGTCGAATTCTCTAACGAGTGCGGCGGCACGATGACGCTCCAGGACCTCAACCGCCACAAGGCCGATTGGTGCGGAACGGTTGCTCTTCCATGGCACGGTTACGAAATCCATGAGATTCCGCCAAACGGTCAAGGGATCGCCGCCTTAATCGCTCTCGGGATCTTGCGAGAATTTGAAGACCTCAAGGCGCTTTCCCCGGATTCGGTTGAGAGCATGCACCTGCAAATCGAGGCGATGAAGCTAGCTTTTGCCGATCTTCATCGCTACGTAGCCGATCCGATCGCGATGGAATTCGCCCATGAAATGCTGATTGCCGATGGCTACCTGCAGTCTCGGGCTGCCTTGATCGACCGAAGCAAGGCCTCACTACCATCCTGCGGGATCCCGCCGCCTGGCGGCACGGTGTACCTCTCCGCTGCAGATAAGAACGGCATGATGGTGTCCTTCATTCAATCGAATTATATGGGCTTCGGCTCGGGAGTGGTCGTACCGGGAACCGGCATAAGCTTACAGAATCGAGGAACCGGCTTCCGAGTTCAGCAAGGGCATCCTAATTCCGTTGGCCCTAACAAGCGTCCCTTCCACACAATCATCCCTGGCTTCGTGACGAAGAATGGTCTGCCATATATGAGCTTCGGAGTCATGGGCGGCGCGATGCAGGCTCAGGGCCACGTACAGATGGCGATAAGAATCCTGCTGCACGGACAGAATCCCCAGGCTGCATCCGATGCCCCCAGGTGGCAAGTCCTTGAAAACGGCAGTGTCGCCGTCGAAGCGTCGATGCCCACTAGCGTGGTTGAGGGTCTTCGCGCCATTGGACACGAGGTCTCGGTTCACGAAGGATGGGCCAACCAAAGCTTTGGAGGAGCACAGTTGATCGTGAGCGGAACCGATGGATATATTGCCGGTTCGGATCAGCGAAAGGATGGCCAGGCCGTAGGCTACTGAAATTAAAAGGAGGTCAGGCGACGCCTAACCTCCTTTCGACAGACCCTTTTCTTCGGATCTTAGAGCGTGAGCGAGAAAGTGGACGGCGTCCAGGTTCCGCAGTTGGATCCGACTTGAGCAACAACCGACGCGGTGGTCGCGGTTGCGGTGATCGTGTAACCGGTGGTGGTACCCGTGCAAGGGTTCAGGGGGATCGAACCGCCCATGTCCGTCGCGTAGTCGGCAAGAGTCGTGTCGTAGGCGTTGGCGCTAACTGCCTTGCCTTGAACTGCCGTGGCGAGCGCTCGAGCGTTGGTATTGGCGGCGCCCTGTCGGCTGGCGTTAACCGAGCTGAGGTAGGACGGAAGTGCGATCGCGGTGAGAATGCCGAGAATCAAAACGACGACGAGCAATTCGATGAGGGTGAAACCCTTGCGTGACTGGATGTTTTTCATTGAAATCAAAGTTCCTTCTATCTTTTGTTTTCTAAAGTCCTTGCGGCTTGTAGGTAATAGATTGGTTCGTTTTAGGAATCTTCTCAAGTCGCTATAAAAAGGTCATTAAGATCTGGTCACGGATTTCCGATACTCCCGGCGCTCCTGGTGCTTTCGGCCTGAATATCTAAATTCGAGGCAACAATCCCCACCTTAGGCTAGGTCGAACGAGTGTGGCCTAGTGCCCAGGAAGGACCGAAGATGAAAGAACTGACCGATCGATTTACGAAGCTTTGCCGAGTGCTGCTGGTGCTTGGGCCGCTCGCGATCGTGCTAGGGTGCCCCCCGCTTTGGGTCGGCATCTGCTCTTTCGTAATCCTCGACGTGTCGTCGATCGCTCTCGTTACAAAGAACTCGTCGTCTGACGACTCCGGATTATGCCAAACGAGCAGCAGACAGCATCAAGAGGTAATGGCACGCGCTGCCGCCTAGTACAAACAAGTGCCACAGTTCATGGGCGCCGAAACGTCCCGGCCACAACTTGGGCCGGCCCGTCGCATAGATGACGGTCCCTCCCGAAAACGCCAACCCACCTGCGAGCATCCACATCAGCGCAGAAGTCGGCAGCACGCCAACTAGGACCGGTACAAAAACCAACGCTAACCAACCCATCAGCAGATAAAGCGTGAGTCGTAACCACTTGGGGCCGCCACCGAAAAATAAGTTTGCGCTAATGCCTACGCATGCCATCGTCCACTCCGCGGCCAGGGTGGCATAACCCATCGCTCCGCGAACGGCGAGTAGGCAGATCGGCGTGTAAGTCCCGGCGATCATCAGGTAGATCGCCATGTGATCCATCTTCTGAAGCCACTTGGACCGGGTCTCAACCGTGTGATAGATACCGCTCGCTACATAGAGGGACGTCAAGCAAACACCGTAAATTAGGAACGCGACAACCGCGACGGTGTGGTGCCACACGAGCACCATGAGATAGGCCAGCCCCAAAATGGCGGCTCCCGCCCCTACATAATGCGAAATCGCCGAAAACGGCTCTTTGAGCCTGTGCGTTGCCATTTGCGCCTCCGCAGAAACTTTACGTTCCCTACACAAATACCTGAAAACTAGAAATAGCGTTTCGCCAGGCTACGCAGTGGCCGGACGTGCGGCGCCGGTGGGCTGCTTTTTCTTTGACTTTGCGTCCTTCGGAGGCTCGACGGAGCCGAAATTTACCGTTGCTCGGATTTTGCCGGACTCTTGGTGCAGTTCGACCTCCCAGCCGTTGGCTGCGGAGATCGCTCGGCAGATGGCCAGGCCGAGGCCATTGCCGCCGGTTTTGCTGTTCCGCGATGTATCGTCGCGATAGAACGCCTCGAATACATTATCGGTCGCAATCTTGATGGCCTCAGGATAGTCGTTAACAACCTCGAGAAGAATCTTCCCCTCTGACTCCCTGAGCGTAATCGAAATCTCGCCGCCTTCAGTGCCGTATTTGACGGCGTTTTCGATCAAGTTCCTTGCGAGCACTTCGGCATGGCTTTGGACTGCCTCGATCTGAATGTTCTTCGCGAAAGATTCGTTGAGTTGGAGGTTTCGACTTTTGAGGAGCGGATACATCAACTCTAAAGCGTTCTCGCACGATTCGGATAGGTTGACCGGCTCCTTGGGAGAATTGCTGCGAGAATCAATTTGATGTAGGAATAAAAGCCCCTGCACGAGGGCAATCAATCGGCGAGTCTGGATGTAGGACTCTTTGACGACCGCTTCGTACTCTTCAGCGGTTCGTTTCCGGCTACTAGCCAACTCAAGGTGTCCAGAAAGAGCCTGGAGCGGGGTTCGCAACTCGTGCGACGCGGCGGCATAGAACCGCCCTTTGATCTCGGCTGTCTCGTATACGCGATCGAGGAGCCCGTTCAAGGTATCCACAAGGTCGCACATTTCGGCGTCTTTCGAGGGCGACTCGAGGCGGACGCTGAGATGGTCGGCAGAGGCCTGACTCGCCTGCTTGGACAGCTTTCGCAGGGGGGACAATACGCCTCCAACCATGAACCACGCGCCTCCGCCAACTGCGCCAATGACCAACACGCTCAGACCAAACATGACTTTGGGCAATGTTCCAGTCGAAGGGTTCTTTAGTTCCACAAGCACCACGCGGTAATCGCCGACCGTTTGGCCGCTAAATCGATATTTATCTCTCTCTTCCCGCGGCTTTTTGTCAATGTCCACGGGAGGGGCATTCATCGGAGCGCGGTAAATGATGTCCCGGTGGAGATTGCGCACCATAATTCCAACCTTAAGGTCTTGGTACGACTTGCCTACAGCGACTCTTTCAAGGCCCCCAAATTTCCAATCCGGACTGGACATTGCTCTAACCGCCAATGGTTTCAGCTTGTCAAGCGCCTGTTGCGCATCGTTTTCCGTCGCCGCTCGCGTCACCGTCAGAAGAAAGTAAGAGGTGACAAGCAGAAAAGGGATGAGCAGCACGACAAACCATATAGTCATTCGGCTGCGCATCGATTTAAGCATCGGGGTTCTCCATGCAATAACCTACGCCGCGCACGGTTTGGATGAGAGAGTTCTGATGGCCACGGTCGATCTTTCTTCGCAGGTAGCTGATGTACACATCCAGGACCTTGTCGTTTCCGTCGAAGTCGTATTGCCAGACGTGCTGGAGGATCATCGCCCGGGTAAGAACCCGGCCGGAGTTGCGCATCAGGTATTCGAGCAGCGCGTATTCGGTGGCGGAAAGCGAGATTGCCTTTCCACCCCGCACGATCTGGCGGGAGGTCGGCTCAAGCGAGAGATCGCCAACCTTTAGGCTAGTAGTACCGAGGTTGCGGCGACGAAGAAGAGCTCGAGCACGCGCAAGCAATTCCGCGATTTGAAACGGCTTTACGAGGTAGTCGTCGGCGCCGCTGTCGAGGCCCATGACTTTGTCGTCGAGCAGGTCCTTGGCGGTCAGAATTAGGATCGGGGTGGAGATGCCGTCGCCGCGAAGTCGCCGACAAACCTCGAAGCCGGTGAGGCCGGGCAACATTACGTCGAGCAAGATCAGGTCAAACGGATTCGTCTTGGCTAAGTGATAGCCGGTCAGCCCGTCTTCGGCCACCTGCGGGGCGTAGCCAGCCTCAAGCATCGCCTGCCGCAAAAAGCGCGCGACGCTCTCATCGTCTTCAACTATTAGTACGTTCAACTCTTCAATTAGACCACGTTAGGGTGAATTAAGAAAGCCCCTACCACCTTCGCGTAGTGTGATTCCTCTGGATTAGACTGACGTTTGAATGGGGTGAGAGTTCTATAACTTGGCGAAACGGGCTTTTTTGAACCTAGACGCTACCCGGCGCGAATTGCAGTGAAATGCAGCCGGTCGCTCTTTGGGCGGGGAGGGTTGAGCGTATAGCTGTGATATGCACTGAGTTGCTCAAAGCCTGCATTTCGCAACATCTCGTAGATTTCGTCTTCCGAGTAAGCTCGCTGCGTGTGCGTTTCCCGGAATTCCTGGCCATCTTTCCAGAACCGCATATTCACGGTGATTATCCGGGTCTTATCGTTCCAGTCGCCGACCCATTTGTACCGGAGCTTGGCGTTGCTTCGCAGGTTCTCTTGATTGAACATTCGTTCTTCAAATGCCACCGCCGTGTTCAAATCGAAGATAAATGAACCTCCCGGCCGAAGGTGTGCCGCCACTCGATGGAACGCCATTTGGAGTCTTTCCGGCTCTAGGATGTTGTTCAGGCTATCGAAGAATGACAGGGCTGCATCGTAAGTCTCGCCCATGTCGGCTTCTGCCGCATCCATGACCTCGTAGCGGATCTCCATCTTTTTTGCTGCTGCCTTTTGCCTGGCCGCTTCAATCATCCCGGGTGACAGATCGAACCCAGATGCCTTGAAGCCTTCCCGATTCAGCATTTGGCACATCGTTCCCGTGCCGCAGCAAACGTCCAGAATCGTTTTGGGATGGATGTCTTGCTGGGTAAGCAGGAGGAAGTAATAGCCTATCCACATCCTATACGGCACGAACTTCATCAAGTCGTCGTAATAGGGCGCCACCGGACCGAATGAGCCCGTCACTTCTTCAGTTTATCTTCGACCGACTTCAGCCGTCCTTCGACTCTAATCAGGTAGAGAAACAGGACGAACCACACCAGTAGGGGCGGAATTGCCGCCAGCATCCAATCTTTCATCGTAATTTTCCAATTCAAGTTCAGCCAGGCCCGCACGGACCCGGAGGTTGTAGAGATATACCGCCATGATCATGAACAGAGTCAGGATCATGATCACGCAACCGGCATATTCGCCTTTGATTTTTCCGCCCAAGATGCTGTCCGAAGGATGCAGTGACATCTGCTCGATCTGTGGCAGGTGCGGAAAGAGAAAGACCAAAAAGAGAGCTGGACCTAATGCGAATAGCGCATACGCCGAGCTGAAGGCGGCTCGTTTGCCGGGGTCCGTGTAGCCGAACCGGATGGAGAAATAAGCGGCATAGACGAGCAGCACCATTAGGAACGACGTCTGGCGCGGATCCCAACTCCACCAGGCGCCCCATTGGATCTGCGAAAACATGATCCCCGTCGCCATCGTCAGCAACGCGAAGAGATAGCCCAACTCCATGCACGCGACCGACTTGAGGTCCAACTGCGCTTTCAAACGGGCATCGGTTTCCGGCACGAACCCTTTGGGATTCACAAACCCGCGCAAGCTGAACCATGCTCCTGCGATGATTAGAAATGTAAACAGCATCGGGCACGGAAAATGCCAAAGGAAGATTCTCGCGAACCCAGGCGCTTGGAAATAGGCTACGTCGGGAACTTCGAAGCTCCAGATTGTGGCCACCCCCATCAAAAGGGCAAACAGTGCTTTAAGAGTCGTTTTCACGTTTTCCAGACCACCGCATACAAGTAGGGCCCGGTCGCAAGCGTCAAGCCCGCGTAACCGATCAGCCCAACGACATAAGACGTACCGCCCGCCGAGAGTGACCCGTCACCGAGGGAAATGCGCATGCAACTTACGCCGATGCCAACCAGCGGCAACAAGAGTGGAACGGAGATGGCGGCGGCAAGCATACTGCGGTTCGAGGCCTGGGCGGCGATCGCTCCACATAAGGTTACCGCGCCGGCCAAAGCCATACATCCGGCGACCAGGGAGACCGCAAAAAGCCAAGGTATCGGCACCTTGGCAGAGGTGAAGCCCAAGAACATGATGCTCAGCAACGAACTCGTGAACACGCACTGAACGATATTGAACAGGGACTTGCCCCAAAACACAGCGTGGGGCCGCGCCACCAGCCTCAGAAGGTCGGCGGTGCCCATTTCCTCCTCGGCGACGAAGGTCCTTGTCAGTGAGGAAGCTGCCGAGAAAAGCAGCGCTACCCACAACATTCCAGCAATTACGGTGCCTTTCAGCTTCTCGTTGAGCGAGGCAAATGAGATCGCGTAAACGGTGACGACGCTGAACAAAAACGCGGTGATGAGGCCGCTCATCGAGCGAACCTCCGTACGCCACTCCTTTCGGAAAACGGCCAGGATCTCAGTTTGCCAACTGGAGTTCAAGGTTCGCCAGCCTCCTTTCCAATGGATCGTTAGTTGCCACGATGAGGCAGCCGCGATCGGCTTGCTCGGCGGAAATTTTGCTCACCAGTTCGCGGCCTTCTTCGTCGAGGCCGGCGCCCGGCTCATCGAGCAAGAGCGCCATCGGGTTGGCTTGAATCGCCATCGCCAGCTTCAGTCGCGCTTTCATACCGGTCGACAGGTGGCCGGCTTTGTAAGCTCGCGCGTATTTCAGGTCGATCTTGTCGAGCAATTCGTCGATCCGGGCGGGGCAACCCCTTAAGTCCGCCGTCAACTCAAGGTGCTCTTCAACTGTTAGCTGAGCATAGACGGACTGTTCCAAAGCACATAATCCGAGCGTGTGTCTAGGATCGCCTTCCGGAAGCTGGACCGTCCCTTCTGTCTTTTCTGTGAGGCCGGCAATCGTCCTTAGCAGGGTCGATTTTCCAGATCCGTTGCGGCCCAGAATCACCAGACGGTCGCCTCTTCCAAGTTCAAAGGTCAGCCCTCGAAAGATCCAACGCCCGCTATATTTCTTGCCCAGCCGATCGACCTTCAGCACCTCGAATAGTATGGCAGTTGTGACGAGATGGGCCGGTATTCTGCTGCAATGTTGCCCAGCGGACTGAATGTTCCCGAACTCAATGAGCCGTATGCTACTGCCCTGCAGCTCTGCCTCGAGCACATGTTAACATCTTATGAGGTCGTCGGACT
>Ga0207024_10327_pt1 | contig 10855 bp, 10 predicted proteins | sample Alteio_BWMinCont_44_FD_153470 | JGI IMG/M metagenome (GOLD analysis project Ga0207024, IMG submission 153470) | Enriched cells from forest soil in Barre Woods Harvard Forest LTER site, Petersham, Massachusetts, United States -... | ecosystem: Environmental > Terrestrial > Soil > Temperate forest >...
TCCGCGCGCTTACGAATATTTCGGGCGCGAATTGCCGAAGCGCCAGCCACGTTTGTTCTGATTCGTCTCCTAACTACGAACTGCAAATATCACGTCCTTTCACGCCAGAGCGTTCCACAAAATAAGCCTACTGTGTCACTTCGATTTCTTCGCGGACGCCACACTGTCGGGCAGAACTGAACGGCGAAAAATGAACACGGCGACGGCGGCCGTTTCCGTGTCTATCCCAACGTGTTTTCCCGGGGCGAACCGCCACTGACGCGCGGCGGCTTCCGCAGGCGTTGTCAGCGATTCCAGACCGTACACTTCTGTCGTGGAAATGATTTGACCCTGGCGATCCACGACGTCGAATAAAATCACGCTGCCTTCGCCAGCGCCGTTCGGCAAAGAGTCCGGTTCGACGGTGGCCACCGGCTGCGCCCCGCGATCCGTTGAGTTCGCAGACGGCTCCGCATAATCGCGCGCGCGTTTCGCTGCTGCCGGCAAATACGTTTGCGGAAATTGAAAGGTGACGCCGATGCGTGCTTCCACTGCTTTTCCGTCGGCGCGCGCAGGAAGAAATGTCCATGTGCGCATGGCGCTGAGCGCTTTTTCGCGGAAGGGGCTTTCGCCTTTCACCACTTTGATGTCTTCGAGCTTGCCGGTGGTGTTCACCAGGGCATCGAGGAGCACTTCGCCGCCGGAAAGCGATTGCGAAGGGAATGGCGCGGCGACCAGGGAAAGCGGAACGGGAACGGATGAATTTTTTGTTTGCGCAGCTGAGTCTTGGACCAGTCCAGAAGCCCCCGCAGCCGTCTGCCAGGCGATTCCTTTTTCTTGCAGCAGCGCGAGAGCATAGTGAATGCGCACCGCCGCGCCCAAGGTCGGCGTCATTGGCTCGTCGATTGCGCCTGACGAGATAGCTCCTGGATGCAGCCAGCGGCCGTCCACCAAGCCCACCACTTCCCGCGAATCGGCGGAGACGACAGGAGCTCCGCTCTGGCCGAGAAGCACCTCGTGGCTGAACAGAAATAGTTCGGTGTCGCCGGCACCCTTTTCTTCTTGCGTGAATTGGTAATTCAACACGCGGGCGGTGAAGCTCTCTTTTGCGGGCAGCTCGAAGGTGTGCGGATTCTGGATCTTGAGAGGACGCAAGGCCACGGCAAGCACAGACTTTCCCGGGAGCAGCGGCTCTGCCGTGAGCGGCAGAAATGCCACCTTGTATTTTCCCTCGAAGGGATTGGGCGTGGCGCGGAGGACGGCCACATCGTGTTCCCAGTCCACGGCTACGACTTCCGCTGGCAGCAATTGGGGCGGCGCCATGGGGCGATCCACCAGGATGTGAGGCTGTCCGCCACCGTTGCGAAACGAGCTCAAGACGTGCGCGGCGGTCAGCAGGTAGCCCTGCTTGTTGATAAAGAAGGCGTTGCCGAAGAAGACGTAGCGGTAGCCTCGTGCGGAAGGGGTTTGGTCCACGGGATAGACGATGGGGCAGATCGCGGACGAAATGGTGGAGTCGTCGGCAGGCAGGTCTGTGGCCCCAGTAGCTGTAAGCCAGCAGCAGAATGGGGCGATAGCCGCCAGCAACAAGATCGCGAGTTTGCGCGCGAGGTTCATGCTGTTGCTAGGATAGCGTCCTCCTTGGGCGGTGCAATGGAACGATGCGGCAGGTGTTTCGATCGTCGCACGTCGGAACGTTGAGAAGTCCGAACGTCGGGGACAAAAAAAGGGAGGGGGGTACACCCCCCCATTACATGCATGAATGTCAAAACAAAGGGGATAGAAAATGGGCAATTCGTAAGTGAATGAAAACACGGGGGCGCGTGGAATTTGGTGTCTGAGGAAAAATTGTGACGCGGCCCCTCCCCCTGTTTTTTTGTAAGTGTTGCATCTAAAGGAGTTAGATTTTCTGTAAGTCTTTTGTTTGCAGCAGTTGCGGGGTGGCTTGTAAGTGTTGCTGGTAAAGGACTTATGGGGGTGCGGTGTTGGCGAAAAGGTAACTCTTCTGGATGGGCGGACCTTGGGGAAAATTGAAGGACTACCTGGTCGGCGGGCATGAGTCGCGGGCAGGGCTCCTCGCCAGGGCTGCGGCGGGCGGGGAAGCTTGCCGACTACAGCTGCTATCATAGCATAGGGGTACTGTTAGTCAAGGATAACTTTAAGTGGTTTGGATGGAGAGAGATAGACCAACAGATGCGGACTTTACACAGAGGCCACTGAGAGCACAGAGTTCACCGAGGATAGAGAGGAAAGAGCAAAGTCAAAACCCCACACGCTAAACCCCGCGTATGGGGCACCCACGGAGGGGACAACCCGTCCAAGTGGAGAGGGAAGTTGGAGACTCGAAAATCGAAATAGGAAGAGACTCGTTACGCTAACGGCTGTTCTTGATGATCCTGGCGGTGAGTTCGGAAACGCCGGCAGGATGCAGTCTTCGGGCATTCGCCAGGTCCAGCAGTTCATGCTCGGTCACAACACAGCCGGAGAGGCTGAACACGAAGGTGCCGTTGCGTCTTCTGAAAGGACCCGTGACTGCGATGCCGCGGTCCCGCAGCGTTTGAACAACGGCGCGAATATCTTTGCGACGCCGCAGGAAACCAAAGACATTCATCGAATCTCCTTGGCCGGGATACAAGTCTGCAATACGAAGTGCGCGCCGTTCTATAAGTAGTGTCCAATACGTGTTTCCACGTAGGCCGTGTCGGGAGACGGAAACTAGAGATTAGAAACTCGAAAAGCGAGATGGGGAGAGAGTGGGCGGCCCTTTTTCGCTGAAGCTGCGGCCGGGTGTATAGCAAATCATCGGAGACGCAGTTGACCTGCAGCGGGCGAAGTCGTGGTGCGTTTCTGAAATACGGGATGCGTGGGCGTGTGACGCGGGGGGAGTCTTCGGGAATAGCTTTCGATGTATGGAGGCTGGTCCACCTGCCGCGGGCTCGTGCTACGATCAACCCATGAAACCCATGACGTTTCCTGCTGCGGTCCCGGAGATTCCGGCGGCGAACGTGGACAAAGCCGCAGACTACTATGTCAACACGTTGGGCTTCACCTTCGATTGGGGGGACGACCAAGGGGGCATTGCCGGCATCTCCAGGGGGAATTGCAGACTGTTTATCACCAATCGCTCCTTCCGCGAGTCCTACGGCAACCTAAGCCCCATCCTTTTCTGGCTCAATCTCAACAGCAAGGCGGAGGTCGACGAACTCTTCGCACAGTGGAAGGCCGCGAGCGCGAAGATCGTTTCCGAGCCCGAGGACAAACCGTGGAAGCTGCGCGAGTTTATGGCCGCCGATCTGGATGGCAACCTCATTCGTGTCTTCTATGATTTCCGGTGGGAACTGTAGAGGAACGACGCATCGCGCAAAGTCAAAACCCCCACACGCTAAAACCCGCGTATGGGGCACCCGCAGACTAGAAATAAGCAAAGTCAAACCCGCACCCTGAGAACCGTAGGGTGCGGCACCCAGCACTTCCTCAGAATCCACTTGTTCGGTTACGGCGTTTACCAGGCACTTGAAATGTTGTCCTCGCAAAGGATGCCTATAGCCCAGGAACATTTCCATGGATTTGGAGTCTGAATAGATATGGGGATTCTCACGAGTCCGCGACCACCGTGGATTTCTTTTTTTCCTCTAATTGCTCTCCTGTATTCGCAAATCTTGGTTCTGATGGTTAACCCGGGGGTCGTCGTCTTCCACTATGTCATTACTCCACTTCTCCAGTAACCGCGTTTACGAGGACCTAAGAACGAAATCGTTGAGTGAGGGACTGTCGCCAGCGTACAATTCGCTTGTGTTGAGAGGAGGGCGCATGAAATTTCGCATCCTGCTCCTGCTGTTCCTGCTTTTGCCCTTCCCAGTTCTTCGCTACACTGCCCAACAAAGTTTCGATCCGAGGCAGGACAACTTAGCTGCATACGCGCACTTTAAGTCTTTGACACAATCTGAAGTGGAAGAGAATCTGGCAAAAGCACAATCTGGGGACGCCGAAGCTCAATTTTGGGTTGGCATCATGTATGGAGAAGGCCGACTCGTTGCGAGGGATTTCGATAAAGCCAATCAGTGGTTCCTCAAATCCGCCAAGCAGGGCTACGCTCCGGCGCAGCGCATGTACGGCCTCTCTATTCGGGAACGTGATTCTTCCGTTGCAGAACGGTGGCTGCTTCGTGCTGCCGAGCAGGGCGACGCGGATGCTCAGTATTGGCTAGGTGTTGGGTATGAGCAAAACTGGTTTGGCACGACTGATGTGAAGGAGGCCGTGAAGTGGTATCAAAAGGCGGCTGACAATGGTAACCCCGACGCCCAAGTAGAGTTGGGCGACAAATACGAACATGGCGAAGGCGTAGAGCAGAATTACCGTCTAGCGGCCGAATGGTATCGGAAAGCTGCCGAGCATGTTCCGGATTTAGGGGGAGCAGGTCAGGGAAGAAATAGATTGGGTCTTCTCTACATGCAGGGTCTTGGAGTACCTCAAGATTACGCGCAGGCATATTTTTGGTTTAGCTTGAACGGCCCAGCAGGAAATACTACCGACGCAAAAGCCCATTTATCATCCGCACAGATTCAAGATACGGACCGATTAGTAAAAGAATGGAGAGACGAACATCGAGTAGCTCCAGAGGTCGCGGCTGCTTTTCACATCGAAAATTAACTCAGCTCCTGGTTAGTCGGATAATCGCACAAGTGGCGACGGGCGACCTCGCCTTGCTTCCGAAAAACGCCTTTGGGTGGCGTGTAGGAAGCGGAATGTAGAAAGCGGAAAATGGAAAAGAGAAGAGGGCACGATTTTCCGGCTGCGGCCCGGAATCTTCGATATCGTTGCGCTATGCGGAAAAAGCAGATCCCTCGACTACGCTCGGTCCCGCGGAACCATCCGGGACGTCCAGTACGCGGATGACGAGTGAGGAGAGAAGGCAGCGCCTAGCATCTTGCCAGAAGGAACGTCAACGAACGTTCAACCGAGTTTACATTTACTTTACAAGTTCATTGCGACTCACCAATGATTGGACTGGCTCGCGTGGATTAAATGGGCGCGCCGATGAAATGAGATTGCGAATCGGACGCTCGTAATCCCACGCATCAGCGCGCTGCTGCCACGGTCCCCGCCGGTACGGCTAGTGCCCCGTTTCACAGTTCCTGGATAGCGCTCAAAGGCAGTGGTGTGCCCCGGTTGTTTCTGCTTTAGGGCTAAGCGTCAGACCCCGGCGGCTCAACGCAAGAAGGGAGCCGAGAGCTACTGGTGTGCGCGCTTACCGCGCGCGCAAAAACTGAGAGGAGAGGTCAAACCGTGAAAACACGATCGCTGCTACTGCTGAATGTGAGTCTGGGCCTCGGGATTCTGGCTTCGGTGGGAGTCTCTGCCTTTGGGCCAAAGATGGAGGCCGGCAAGGGATTGCGAAGCAACGACGCGGCATTCCGCGATGGACTGTACCAGGCGAAGATCGATGTTCAAGACGGCAAATCACCCCGCCTACGCAGCGGCCGGTGGAGCAGCCACGCCGACCGCGCCTTGTTCATCGCCGGTTACGAGCAGGCTTACCGGGAATATTCCGAAGCGCAGCCTGGTAAATGGACCGAGCTCACTGCAGCGGAGCTGGCGGGCTATAGCGACGGAACACTGGATGGCGCCTCCGATCGCTTGAAGGCGCAGCCCTTTCAGGCGGGGAAGACCGCGAATTACCAAACCGCAGGCCAAGGATTCCTGGAAGCGAGAGCCAATCCCGAGGAGTACATGAAGTTCTATCGGCAGGCGTATTCGCGCGGCTACCAGCAGGGCTACTACTTTCTGGAGCATTAGAAGGAATTGGAGTTTGGTGAAAGGACTGTCGCGGCGTTTCCGGCCGGGGGCTGAAACGAGTGGCAACGAAGGGAGGTTTCGTTTTTCCGAGGGGCCAGCACCGTTCGCGGTGAGTGGAAGTTTGTGTAAGTGCGTCCGCAGGAAGGGAATATCATGCGATTCAAAGGTGTGTATCACAGTGTAATGCTCGGTTTTCTCGGATTAGTAGCAAGCCTGGGGAATCTGGCGGCGTTCAATCTGGGTTTGGCCAAGCCTGACGCGCACGGGGCAGGTTCGGTGGGTGGGCGGGTGCGGATCGAGGGACAACTGCCGCAGGCCAACCGGATTAATATGGCTTCGGATCCGAGTTGCGCCAGGACGCATGCCAGCCCAGTTCTGAACGAGGAAGTAGCGACAGGGAATGGCGGCACGCTGGGCAACGTGGTGGTGTTCGTTTCGGAGGGACTTGGGGAGCGCAGCTTCGACGTGCCGGCGGAAGCGGTGGAAGTCGATCAAAAAGGATGCATGTACCTGCCGCACGTGATCGGGATTCAAGCGCAGCAGAAGCTGCGCATCGTGAATAACGACAGCACGGCGCACAACATCCATCCCGTTCCGGCCAACAACCGCGAATGGAACAAGGCGCAGCCCGCGGGCACGACGATTGAGGAGAGCTTCGCGCGGGAGGAGATCGCGATTCCCGTGAAGTGCAACATTCATCCGTGGATGCGCAGCTACATTGCGGTGTTCAAGCATCCCTTTTTCGCGGTCACAGGCATTGACGGACACTTCGACCTGCGCAATTTGCCGGCCGGGGACTATACGGTGGAAGCCTGGCACGAAAAATTGGGGACCATGAAACAAACCATAACGGTTGCGCCGGGGGAGGCCAAGAACATGGATTTTGTGTTCAAGGCGCGGGCGCATTGAGGGAGATTTCCCGAGCGTGATGCGATTCCAGGGAGGGCGAGAAGACGTGCTTCAAAAGAAAAAGGCCGGCCTGATTGCTCAGACCGGCCTTTGTTTAAATTAATCCCGGCGGTGACCTACGTTCCCACACAGTTGCCCGTGCAGTATCATCGGCCCGGCGAGGCTTAACTACCGTGTTCGGGATGGGAACGGGTGTGACCCTCGCGGTATGACCACCGGAAAATCGTTGAAGTTCTTAGTTGTTAGTTCCTAGTGGTAAGTAAGAACCAAAAACGTAGGAGACTTCGAAATTGTTTTGCCGAAATTCGGCAGCATCGCCATGAAACAAAGGCGGCGATGGTGACAACAGATTTGGCTGGCATTACAAGTTCGACAGCAGGTCGAACAACACTGTGCAGAAAAGGCGTTTGTGCATTTCTGCACTTCCTCAAAGACGGATTGAGAAAGTTTTATGATTAAGCCGAACGAGCGATTAGTACTGGTCAGCTTCATCCGTTACCGGACTTCCACCTCCAGCCTATCAAAGTCGTAGTCTTCGACTGCTCTTCTTAGGCATTGATGCCTTGGGAGAACTTATCTTAGGGCGAGCTTCTTGCTTAGATGCATTCAGCAATTATCTCTTCCAGACTTCGCTACCGAGCGATGCCCCTGGCGGGACAGCTCGTACACAAGAGGTCTGTTCATCCCGGTCCTCTCGTACTAGGGACAACTCCCTGCAATTCTCCTGCGCCCACACCAGATAGGGACCGAACTGTCTCGCGACGTTCTGAACCCAGCTCACGTACCGCTTTAATAGGCGAACAGCCTAACCCTTGGGACCTTCTACAGCCCCAGGATGCGATGAGCCGACATCGAGGTGCCAAACCTAAGCGTCGATGTGAACTCTTGGCTTAGATCAGCCTGTTATCCCCGGCGTACCTTTTATCCGTTGAGCGATGGCCCTTCCACGCGGGACCACCGGATCACTAGACCCGACTTTCGTCCCTGCTCGACTTGTAAGTCTCACAGTCAAACCGGCTTATGCTCTTGCACTCCACAGCGGGTTTCCAATCCGCTTGAGCCGATCTTTGGGCGCCTCCGTTACAGTTTAGGAGGCGACCGCCCCAGTCAAACTACCCGTCTGGCCGTGTCTCCCCGCCCGTCACGGGCGGTAGGTTAGAACGACAGAACAATCAGGGCAGTATTTCACTGTTGCCTCCTCCTCAGCCGAGACCAAGGAATCACAGGCTCCTGCCTATGCTACGCAGATTGTTCCGTTACTCATGACCAGAGTGCAGTTAAGGTGCACGGGGTCTTTCCGTCTAGATGCGGGCATCCGGCGTCTTCACCGGAACCACAAATTCGCCGAGCCGTTCGCCAAGACAGTCGATCTATCATTCCACCATTCGTGCAGGTCGGAACTTACCCGACAAGGAATTTCGCTACCTTAGGACCGTTATAGTTACGGCCGCCGTTCACCGGGGCTTCAGTTCAAGCCTTCGCGCCTTGCGGCGCTAAGCCCTTGCTTTAACCTTCCGGCACCGGGCAGGTGTCACCCCCTATACGTCGTATTCGACTTTGCAGAGAGCTGTGTTTTTGTTAAACAGTTGCAGATCGCGATTCGCTGCGACCGCTTCGGGCTATAAACCCTACAGCGGTACCCCTTCTCCCGAAGTTACGGGGTTAATGTGCCTAGTTCCTGAGCGAGCGTTCTCTCGAGCGCCTGTGGATATTCACCTCGTCTACCTGTGTCGGTTTGTGGTACGGGCACCTGGCGGACTCCTTAGGGGATTTTCCTGGCAGCGTGAAATCAGAGACTTTGCGGCCGTGCGGCCTCGTCCCCACTCTGACCGTTGAATGACCCCGGGGATTTGCCTCCGGGATCCGGCTTGCAGTGGGCAATCGGGACGTCCATCACCCGACTCTCTTATCCTTCTGCGTCACCCCATCGTATTAACGTCGCCAGGCGGGACAGGAATGTTGACCTGTTGTCCATCAGTTACGCCTTTCGGCCTCACCTTAGGACCCGCCTAACCCTGAGCGGATTAACCTTCCTCAGGAAACCTTAGACTTTCGGCGACACGAGTTCTCATCGTGTTTATCGCTACTTATGCCGGCAGGGTCTCTTGTGTAGTGTTCAGTAGTCCTCACGGTCTACCTTCAGACTCCACGCAATGCTCCCCTACCAAAGATTATTTCCGAAGAAATAACCATTTCGCAGCTTCGGTGATGTGCTTGAGCCCCGTTGGATTGTTGGTGCATATCCGCTTGACCAGTGAGCTGTTACGCTTTCTTTAAAGGATGGCTGCTTCTAAGCCAACCTCCTGGCTGTCCGAGCGAATACACTTCCTTTCCCACTTAGCACATACTTAGGGACCTTAGCTGGCGATCTGGGCTGTTTCCCTTTTGACCACGAAGCTTATCCCTCGTAGTCTCACTCCCGCGCATTTGTCCACGGCATTCGTAGTTTGATTGGATTCGGTAACCTGAGTTGGTCCCTAGTCCATTCAGAGCTCTACCACCGTGGCAATTCACGCAAGGCTGTCCCTAAAGACATTTCGGGGAGAACGAGCTATCACGGAATTTGATTAGCCTTTCACCCCTACCCTCAGCTCATCAGAGCGATTTTCAACTCACACCTGTTCGGTCCTCCAGTCGCGGTTAAGCGACCTTCAACCTGGCCAAGGGTAGATCATCCCGCTTCGCGTCTATTCCTACGTACTTGTCGCCCTATTCGGACTCGCTTTCGCTACGGCTCGCTTGCGCTTAACCTTGCACGTAAGAATAACTAGCCGGCTCATTAAGCAAGAGGCACGCCGTCAGGCTTTCACAGACCGAAGTCTGTGCATGGCCCTCCGACTGCTTGTAAGCATACGGTTTCAGGTTCTTTTTCACTCCCCTCGCAGGGGTTCTTTTCGCCTTTCCCTCACGGTACTGGTTCACTATCGGTCGCCAGAGAGTATTTAGCCTTGGAGAGTGGTCTCCCCAGTTTCCTACGAGATTACACGTGTCTCGTAGTACTCAGGATACCGCTTCGAGTCCGGTCCATTTTCGGTTACATGGCTCTCACATTCTATGGCCCCGCTTTCCAGCGGGTTCACCTAATGTCCGGTTTGGTAACTCTACTTATGCGGTCCTACAACCCCCAAGTGTAAACACTTGGGTTTGGGCTGTTCCGATTTCGCTCGCCGCTACTTTCGGAATCTCTGTGATTTATTTTCCTCCAGGTACTGAGATGGTTCACTTCCCTGGGTTAGCTCATACCCGCCTATGTATTCAGCGGGCTGTAACGAGAGTTCATCTCGCCGGGTTTCCCCATTCGGAAATCCTCGGATCAAAGCCTGCTTGCGGCTCCCCGAGGCTTATCGCAGCTTGCCACGTCCTTCATCGCCTTCTGGCGCCAAGGCATCCACCGTACGCCCTTAGTAGCTTAATCATAAAACTCACTCAAGCCGTCGTTGTTCGTTTTATAACGCAGGGTTTGAGACCCGCGCTTTTTTCGATCGTCGACGTTTTGACTTTCGTAGCTCCATACATCCTCGCAACCGAACTTGCTGCAACCCGGGCATGGGCCGCAGCGAAGGCTGTATGACTCTTTTGGAGCCACGCAGGTATCGGCAGCAGGCTTTCGTTTCTACGATCCTCAAACGATTGAATAAGCCGCCTTTTCTTCCACAGTTTTGCTCGACTCGAGCAAACTTGTAAGTAATCCACACCATGGCACCCCGCCCGACCGTAATCGGGACACAGGGTTATCGGCGTGGACTTGCCAGCCTTTCTGTTGTCAAAGAGCGTTTATTCCGAGTCCATCGGAACGTCCCGGTCAACCGATTTACGGTTGCCCTTCGAACTTGACCGACGAGCGGTCACGCCAAAAACATTGGCTCGGGACTTGTCTGGCGGGACTTATCTGATCGCGTTGCGCGATCTAGCCTTCCAGCTCTGCTTACCCCAGCTTACGCTGAGTTTTTGCTTCGTGTTTTAGTTGCCTTGCGACTTGCTTCGGAAATCCCTTGTTAACTCGGGGTTTGCAAGTACAAACCCCGAACCCCGCGGAACTTCGCGCAACCAGCCACTCGCTACTAAGCACTGCCGCAAAATAAAAAACCCGGCGTCGAGCGCCGGGTACAGCCACCCACACTTGGGTGACTCCACGCGATGCTCGACTTCTTTCTAGCCCGTGTTCGTAAAG
>Ga0207024_10328_pt1 | contig 10833 bp, 6 predicted proteins | sample Alteio_BWMinCont_44_FD_153470 | JGI IMG/M metagenome (GOLD analysis project Ga0207024, IMG submission 153470) | Enriched cells from forest soil in Barre Woods Harvard Forest LTER site, Petersham, Massachusetts, United States -... | ecosystem: Environmental > Terrestrial > Soil > Temperate forest >...
GAAGGTACTGTAACGTATGTATTATCGTACGTTGAATCGCCTACGCGATAAGCAGAGTAATATGTTGTATAGGGCTGTATATCGTGTGTATTATCACGGTAAAAAAGTGTCAGGTAAATATCTTTTCCTTTACCAAGTGATTTATTATAACCTAATTCAAGCTTATCGCCAATTTCAGGTTGTAGTCCCGGATTTCCGGTAGTAATGTTTTGAGGGTTGCTGGCATTTACGAAAGGATTCAAATTACCGTAATTGGGACGCTGAATCCTGCGGCTATAACTCATTTTAAGAGTTTGGTTTTTGGCAAACGTGTGTGAAAACAAAACAGAAGGAATAAATGAACCATAGGGTTGTATGCCTACATTCCCTGAGTTAGAATAAGTCGCGTTTATCTCAGTATACTCATAACGCGCGCCTGCCTGGGCATCGAGCCATTTGAAAAGCTGCCCGCTGCCTGAAACATATCCATCGTATATATTGCTTTTATAATTTAACGAAGATGATTGAGTGGTGCTGTAGTTATAATTCCCGTCAGTTGGGTCGAGCAGGTATACATTCGATGTGCTTGTTATATTATCTAACACAGCCATGCCCCCTGCCGCAATGGTAACGCCCTTTCCTATCGGGTCGGTATAATCCATGGAGAAATGCGTTTCCTGCGATGTTCCCGGGTTTTCTCCATACGAACCACTGTAGATATAATTATTCGTAGGATATTGTGCTGTTTGCATATAATACAAATCGCTGGTGTTAGTAGAGTTGCCAACCCACATATCCAACTCCTCATCCTTTTTGGTAAAGGTGTGTTTGTAATTTACATTCTCATCCAACGTATGCTGGTTAAAATGATTGGATGCAGCCAGTATATCACTCATATCGGAAAGCACATTCTCCGATGCATCCCTGATCACCGTTTCGCTATTCATAGTTCCGGCATTGCTGTTGCCATAATAACTATAGCCTACATTGGCCGTAATATTGTTTTTCGGGGTAATGTCCCAATCAATCCCGGCACCTGACTGGTAGCCTCTTCTCCAAAAATCGCTCGGCCCGTTTTGCAATAATTGTGAGGTGGTAGAGCCTGTGTCCTTGGCTGTATTGGTTATAGTGTTTTGTGTGGTTGATGTAAGTTGCGCATTCCCCGAAACATAGGCATGAGCGCCAAAATTTCCTTTGCGGGCGTTCAAATTAAACGAACCATTTTCGAGCCGTGTACCACCAGAAAGCGACACATTACCATTTATACCCTGTACCTTACTCTTTTTAAGAATGATGTTTATAATTCCTGCTGTTCCTTCGGCTTCATATTTAGCTCCGGGACTGGTGATTACTTCTATGCTTTGTATCTGACTGGCTGGAATAGATTGCAACACATCGGCCAAATTGTTTCCAAAAACAGTAGATGGTTTCCCATCTATTAAAAAACGAATATCGGCGTTGCCTTGCAGTTCGACATTACCGTCCACATCTACATCTACCTGCGGTATTTTTTTTAGCACGTCGGCTGCTACTCCTGTTTGCGAAGTCATGTCCTTATCAACATTATACACCATTTTATCTACATGGTTTTCGATAACATTTTTATCGGCAGCCACTGTAACATCTGATAGTTTACTGGTTGTATTAACCAGTTTTACATCGCCAATAGTAACGTTCGGAATAGCTTTACTTACTACAATATTGTTTTTAACACCAGACTTATACCCTATGGAAAAAATACTAAGCTTATATGTTCCTTCTGCGACATTGGTTAATACAAAAGCGCCTTTATCATCGGTCATCATGCCATTGATTTCCTTATTATCTGTTTGTAAAGCCAAACTGATGGATGCAAACTGAACAGGCTGCCCGGTGGTCGAATCTACAATCCTTCCAATGATTTTGCCATTTGCAACGCCGGGGGCTTTTTGGGCATTCCCCGAAAGGGCAAGCAGTAAAAACAATAACGTAAATACTATGCCTTTGCCCCAAGCATGAATACCTGCCACTATGCCCCTGAAAGGTCTTTTTACTGAATACTGTTTTATCTCCACAATGTTGAGCAGGGGGTTAAGGGGGTCAAAAATAGCATTTGTAAATTATCCCTATGTAACGTCTTTTACAATAAAACTATATGAATGGTTATCAGCTTACTACTGGCAAATGCGCCTGGCTCTACCCAACATCCCGTATAGTAGGTTCGTTCTAAGTAAACAGAAGAGTTATTTTACGTTCATTTCTTACTATATTCGATACATAGCAGCACACCAACCTCAACCCGACCATGAAGAAAATTACTTTACTATTTGCATTCCTTATATTATCTGCCATTCCCCGGCCAGGATTCGCGCAGGTAATTTCCTATTATCAAACCGGTGAAGAATTTTCGGGCCCGTTTAAAAGCTGGAAGAACGTAAAAACCGACTTTGGTGCAAAAGGCGATGGTGTTACTAACGATGCTCCTGCTATTAATGCAGCTTTGCAAGCTTTGCGCAACTCATCTAAAGATAGTTTTAATGTGCTTTATTTTCCGGCAGGTACCTATGTAATTGCCGATTCATTATATAATCCGGGTGGCGATTACGCCGATATGGCCATTATTGGGGAAGATCCTTCCACCACTATTATTTCCTGGAAAGGACCTTCGCTCAAGTCCGCCGGTAGTTCGGGTTGCGCCATGTTCAATTTGCAAGGTTGGTATCTGCGGGTTAGCCGCTTAACTTTCGAAGGAAACAACAATGCTTATAGGGGTATATTTAAAACAGGTTCATTTTCTACCCATTGCGAATTCAGCGATTTAGTATTTAAAGATTTTAAAAACGCCATCGGACTCGATTTCAGCGCACCTAATCAGGGCCAGGCGGAGAACGCTATTGTACGCTGCAAATTCATTGGCTGCGAAAGCGGCATAGCCAGCTGCAACTGGAACAGCCTAGACCAATGGGTATGGTGGTGCTATTTTCAAGATTGCGGGTATGCCGTTCAGCAATGCATAGGGTATTGCCAGATATATGATAATGTTTTTGTACGTTCTACTATATGCGATATCAACTCTTCTCCCTATAAAAATGCGGTGGTGAATAATATATCCATCAATTCAAAATGCTTTTACAATGGCTATGAAAACTACCAGAGAGGAAACAAGATTTACAGCAATGTAGATTCATTTTACACCAATGCCGGAAGCAGCACCGTTATGCTCGACAATATTATCCGTGCCACAAAAGATTCGTTAGCGCCTGTGAGAACTAATACGGATAATATGTTTATAGGTAATACCGAATCGAAAATTAACTCCAAATGGACGGACTGGCCCGTGCAACCGCAGTATGATACCTGGGACCACGGTTTCGGCAGCAATTTCAATATCGGCAAACAAGTTGAAAAAGCTATTGATGGTAACCCGAATACCAGCTTTGCAACCCAAATTCAACCTTTTGGTGTAAAATGGAACTTACCCCATGGAACCTCAGGAAAAGCCGTTAAATATACCGTTTCGGCACCTGTAAGCAGCGGAGGCTCTTCCCCGCTCAATTTCCAATTGCTTGCATCTAATAATTGGGGCTATAAATGGGATACGCTTGACGTAGAAACCGGGCAAACCTTCACCGGGGGCGGCAATCCAATATCATACAATATTAAAACTCCGAGTAATTACAGCATGTATGAATTACAGGCACTGTCTAATGAATGGCCTTGGCTGGCAACTACCGCAGGGGGTCGTTCCATTGTAAACACAGGCGCTGAAAATGGAACCTATTGCGAGCAAATGGTATTGGCTATGTTTCCCCGTTATGTATACCAGGATATAAAAATTCATGCAGATAGTTCGTATGCTATTTCCGGATGGATGAAAAGCAATGCTATTACTACCCATGCCTACATATTGGTTTTATGGTACGCTTCATCCAATCCTCCCGGCCCGGGCGCTATCCCATTGGGATATATTCGTTCTGATACAGTAGGCGTAATAACCGGAACCAATAGCTGGACGAATTACACTAAAACGCTTACAGCCCCTGCCAATGCGGCAAGCGCCCAGTTATTCCTGGAAGATGATTACTTGCCAACCAGCGCAGGAACCGTTTGGTACGATAACTTTTCTTTTGTCGAAAACTTATCTCATGCCAACCTGGCGCTTAATCCAAGCTTTGAAAATGGAGGTGTTAACACATATCAACAATGGTTCCAGGTAAGTGAGTGGACACTGTTAGATGGCACCAATACGGATTTGACAAAAAACCCTGCAGGCTTTGTTTCAGCAGCCGATGAAGCATGGGGACAATTTTATCCGCTTGATAATTCGGTGCTTGATACTACGGCTATTCCTATACCCGATACTATTAAGCTGCCGGGCACTCCACAAAACCCGAACCGGAAAATATTTGATGTAGCTAAAAAGACAGGTAATGATGCCAAAGAAATTCAATCGAAGATAGATTCTGCAGCCATGATGCCCCTTGGAAGCAAACCTGTTGTTCATATACCATTCGGATTCTTTAATGCAGACACTACCTTGGTTGTACCTGCCAATAGCGATATGCAAATTATAGGCGATGGCCTCGGAACGGGCACCAATGCTACTACCAGCATAGCGTGGTCGGGTAAAACAGCAGGCCCCTTGATGCTGTGCAAAGGCCCAAGCCGGATTACCATAAAAGATTTATTGCTTACTACTCCTTATTCAAACGCAGGGCCTGAAGGATTGGTTGTAGAAGATGCCGACCAACCGGGCGGACGCATTTTCGGAGACCAGTTTAATGCCGGAGGCCCTCAATGGACACAACCTTGCAGCATAGGACTATGGATTAACCAAGTTGAAAACAGCGATGTAACCATGATGTGCTTTTATCCCGGCTATGGCAATACCGCCATGGTGCAAGCAACAGGAGGACCCGTATTATCATCCGGAGGAAATACAAATGGACAAATATCACTACTGGCAGGCGCTACGGGCGATTGCCAAAACTTATTTAGTGTTACACAAGGGGGAAGAATGGATGCAGAAGGCATGTGGAACGAAGGTGACTGGGCACGTACCAGCGGGTTGATTAATCTTACCAACACTTCCGGAAAATTATCTATTGCCTGTATGTCATGGAATCTGCTCTCATCAAAACTTCCCATGATAAACACCGATAATTTCAGCGGAACACTTACGCTGCTATTGAATCATATTAACAATCAGCCTCAAGCCTATATGCCCTTGCTTGGCAATGGCACAAATTGTAATGTTTTCAGCGGGTATAATGATTGGGGCACCAGCAATAAAATAGGCTCCACCACCGATTCAACCTGGCAAGATTTAACTGCTCCGGCCGCCAATACCGATTTCATTGGTAATACAGGCATCAATGGTTTGCCATTGGATGTAGTAGTTAGCAAAGTGCATAATGTATTGCCCGATTCTACTTCCATATTGGAAGAACTTTCGCAACTGCGTGCAGTCCGCACCAATCCACCCATGGATATGGCTCCGGGCGTTACTGATGTCAAGCTATTTCGCATGGCAGTTTGGGGCACACAAGGACATGTAGCAGCAGAGTTTAATAACGTGGGAAGCACCTTAGGTGTGCAAAATATATTACGGCCCACTTCGCTTGTTACCCTTTATCCTACTATCGTGCAACAATCATATACGGTTGGTTTTACCCTTCCGCAAGGCGGCATAGCAACCTTTACGGTATATGATGTGCTGGGAAGAATAGTTTCTGAAAAACAAATTGGCGAACCCGAAGGCAGTCATTCGGAAATATTTTATGCTACCGGTTTACGCGCGGGTATTTATTACATGCAATTCCACTCGGGAAGTGTCATGGAGACAAAGAAATTTATGGTAATACAAAATTAACTCTATTTATATATTTAATCATATCTGTTATAATAATCAATAAAAAATGTACACTTTCTAAATCCAATATGTCATGAAAACAAAAATTGTCTTTTTACTGCTAATGGTTTCGATGGGTTTTATCAAAACCGAAGCGCAGTTGCGAATAGATTCCATGTATCTTTCAAACTCTACCAACTGTAAAGTTTGTAATGGAAAAGCTTATTCTTTAGTGTCCGGCGGAACGTCTCCCTATACCTATCGCTGGAGCAATGGAGCAACTACCTTACGAATCGACTCGAATTTATGTCCCGGTAGATACTATTTGAAGTTGAAAGATGCCAAAGGAGATAGCGCCATACAATCCTTTACCATAGGAGGAGCTAAAATTACTCCTGTCATATATTGTGCTAATGCCGGATGCCATAGCAATAACGGATACGTTTCCGCTAGTGCAACAGGTGGAACATCGCCATATACCTATTTATGGTCTAATGGAGGAACGGCAAACCACATGACAGGCCTGTCGGCAGGAAAATATGTGGTAACCATTACCGATGTGAATGGATGCAGTGTAAAAGACAGCATTACTGTACTCGGTGCATTGAATGTAAGTATTTCAGCTACCGGTGTCAGTTGCTATGGGAAAAATGATGGTAAAGCAACAGCCAGTGCATCAGGAGGAGTTTCCCCCTATACATATAGCTGGAAACCTACAGGAGGAACTAATCAAACAGCTACTGGCTTATCTGCCGGAACATATACAGTTATGGTTACTGACAGCGGTGGCTGCACCGGGAAAGATTCTATAACCATTACCCAGCCATACCCTATACATGCAGATTCCGTACAAATTACACCCGCTACTTGCAATAGCAATAATGGAAGCGCCTTTGTATCAAACATCGTCGGGGGTACGGGTCCCTATGCCTATTCCTGGTCACCTTCAGGTGGCACCAACAATAGGGCAACCGGCCTATCTGCCGGAACATATACTTTAACCGTTACCGACCACAATGGTTGTTCCTCTACAACCAGCGTAGTTATCCCTTCGAAGGGGCTCGTAGCTACCATATACCACAGCAATACAGGTTGCAACAACAATACCGGATATGCTTCCGCCTCCGTGACAGGTGGAACATCTCCCTATACTTATTTGTGGTCTAACGGAGTAACGTCAAACCATATGACAGGCCTTTCAGCAGGAAAGTATGTGGTAACTATTACCGATGCCCACGGATGCAGCGTAAAGGATAGTGTCAATATTCTTAGTGCGCTTACCGTAAGCATTTCAGCTACCGGTGTTAGTTGCTATGGAAAAAATGATGGCAAAGCAACAGCCAGTGCATCAGGAGGCATTTCACCCTATAAGTATAGCTGGAAACCTTCGGGTGGAACCAATCAAACGGCTACCGGCTTATCTGCCGGAACATATACCGTTGAAGTTACCGACAGCGCTGGTTGTGCAGGGAAAGATTCCATCACCATTACCCAACCAAACCCTATACATGCAGATTCCTTACGAGTAACGCCTGCCAGTTGTAATAGTAATAATGGAAGCGCAGAATTATTAGCAATCCAGGGCGGTACAAGTCCATACACTTATAAGTGGTCGCCTTCAGGGGGCACCAGCTACATAGCAACCGGCCTATCTGGGGGAACATATACGGTAACTATTACTGATCACAACGGATGCTCCAGTTCAACCAGTGTAACTATTACTTCGAAGGGACCTGTAGCCGTAATATACCATAGCAATACGGGTTGCAATAGCAAAACGGGGTATGCTACGGCCTATGTAACAGGCGGTACAAGTCCATACACCTATTTGTGGTCTAATGGAGCAACGTCAAATCGTATGACGGGCCTGTCCGCAGGAAAATATGTGGTAACCATTACCGATGCCAACGGATGCAGCGTAAAAGACAGTGTCACTATTATCGGTGCGCTTACCGTAAGCATTTCCGCAACCGGTGTAAGCTGTTATGGAAAAGATGATGGTAAAGCAACCGCCAGTGCTTCGGGAGGAGTTTCCCCATATACGTATAGTTGGAAGCCCTCAGGAGGAACCAATCAAACGGCTACCGGCTTATCTGCCGGAACATATACTGTTGAAGTTACAGATAGTGGTGGCTGTGCAGGGAAAGATTCTATAACCATTACCCAGCCATACCCTATACGAGTAGATTCCTTACGAGTAACATCCGCTAGTTGTAACAGTAATAATGGAAGCGCCGAAATAACAAAAATCCAGGGTGGTACAAGTCCTTACACCTATATGTGGTCGCCTTCAGGGGGCACCAGCTACATAGCAACCGGCCTATCTGCAGGAACCTATACTATAACTATTACCGACCATAATGGCTGTTCCACTTCAACCAGTGTAACTATCACTTCGAAGGGGCTTACGGCTGCCCTATACCATAGCAATACGGGTTGCAACAACAATACCGGATATGCTACGGCCTATGTAACAGGCGGTACAAGTCCGTACACCTATTTGTGGTCTAATGGAGTAACCTCAAACCATATGTCAGGCCTGTCTGCCGGAAAATATGTGGTAACTATTACTGATGCCAACGGATGCAGCGTAAAAGACAGCGTCACTATACTCGCCGGATTGACTGTAAGCATTTCGGCAACCAATGACAGTTGCTACGGAAAAAATGATGGTAAGGCAACAGCCAGTGCTTCGGGTGGAGTTTCACCATATACGTATAGCTGGAAGCCTTCAGGTGGAACCAACCAAACGGCTACCGGCTTATCTGCCGGAACATATACGGTTACGGTTACAGACAATAACGGTTGCAGCGGAAAAGATTCCGCAACCATTACAGAGCCAAAGCCATTAACCCTTATGGTGCGCGATACGGTTGTTCCCGATAGCAGTTTATGCGATGGCATTGCATTAGTCTATGTAGGTGGTGGGGCAAAACCATATACGTTCACCTGGTCGCCTCGCGTACATGCCTATTCCGACACTCTTTTCTCTTATGCAGAAGCTGCCGATAGCTTATGCAATGGTGAATACCACGTATGTGTTACCGATGCCCATGGTTGTTCGGTATGCGATAGCTTCCATATAGGCCATAAGGTACTGGGTATTGCCATCATAGAAGATAACGAAGATAAATTGAAAATTTACCCTGTTCCGGCTAATAATGAATTGTTTGTTCAGCCGGAAAACATACCGGATGCTTCTTACCAATTATCCGTTTATGATTTAATGGGACGGGAAATACTAAGCCAAAAGAATATCAACTTAAACCAAGGTGCCATTATCCCGGTTGATATTTCAAAAATTCCTTCGGGTACTTACATGCTACGCGTTTATACAACCGGGTATAACAAAACGGCGCCGTTTATCGTTACGCATTGATACTATAATAGAACAAGGAAGTTTGTGTTGGTGGAGTATAAGCCACCACCTTTCGGGGTGGTGGCTTTTTAGTTATTCTCCATCCGCCGTGGCGGATTGAAAATGATAATCTTATATTGCAAGAATAACGGAACAAAAGGCTATTCAAGCCCAGGCGGGTTACGTATTTATAGAAACACATAATCATTTTTCAAATATATTTGTATTCAAATTGCATAAAATGAAGCTATTATTATCACAACGAAATCAGATTTTTCAGATAATTCAAAATTCTGAGGATCTCTCCCCCAATGATTTCAAGTTTTCCGATAATGGCATTATGGCAGGAGGAAGTCATATAACTGAAATTATCCATTCTAAAAGCAATTATTACTTTATGATTTCGGATAGTAATGTAACATTTTCACCAGGAAATGATAGAATTACGTATACCACTTTGCATAATAAAATGTGGACCATTATAATAAGTTACTTTAGAGAATGGCTAGTTTCTTTGTCTCGTGAAATTTCAATCGAAGACGAATGGGCAAAAATGGAGGCTGATTCAAAATATTTTGATGTAAATGACCAGGATAATTCAATGTTTTCAGTAGGTGAACAAAAACTTATAGTTGATAAAATCGAAAACTTAAAAGAGGACATTAAGAATACGAAGAATATTAATACTTCAGAGTTCGAGAAAATCAATAAGAAACTTGATCACTTAGAGGAAATGGTCTCAAAATTGGGAAGAATTGATTGGAAGAATTTATTTGCAGGCTCAATATTTAGTGTTATGGCTGGTGCATTAATTCCACCAGATGCACATCAGAGTATTATGGACTTGTTTAAAAGATTCTTCGAGGGTTTTAAATTACTTCGTTAATATACAATATTTTGACAGACAAGGAATTAATAATTAAGGCTCTTGAGTATCTAAGAGGAAAGGAGCATACCTCGTTAGTAGATTTTTGGAAATCATTAGGAATCGATGATAATAAAAGAGATATTTTAAAAATACGGCTTGAGAAAAACGGTTTTGTTACCTCACACCCGTATATTCCATACGGATTTATGTTGACAGCATTTGGATTAGAGACGATAATGCACCCCTATTGGGTTGATAAAAAGGGTAATATAAAATTGATTTATGCAAATCGAAGATATGATGTGTTGATACGTTCGATAACATATCTTGGCTTAATTCCCATAGTCGCCGCCGGAATAGAAATAGTAAAAACCATTTTACACCATTACAACATTCATCTTCCTCATCTTTGTGGCCTTGTATATTAGCGGTCTCCGACTTAGATCGGGCCCCTTCTTCTCATAATCTCTTCCGCTTCCTCCCGGGTATCTATATATTTAATTCGGGCCCTTACCAAAGGCACATTGTTTATACGGGCTGCTCTTTCCATTTCGTCTGGCAGCTTTTTTAAATAAATACTGAGCATTTTCATTAGCATCGGTGTATCGCCCTCGTCTATCTTTTTAAGGGCTTTTTCTATCAGGCTGTCTTTCACTCGCCTGTAGCTAATGTCTTTCATATTTTCCGTTGCGTCGGCATATTCAGGATCTTCTTTAAGCCAGCGGTAATGCGTGCGTGGCGTTATCCCTACTTTTTGTGCGGCAGCCGTAATATTGCCCATATTAGCTTCCAGGGCGT
>Ga0207024_10332_pt1 | contig 10656 bp, 7 predicted proteins | sample Alteio_BWMinCont_44_FD_153470 | JGI IMG/M metagenome (GOLD analysis project Ga0207024, IMG submission 153470) | Enriched cells from forest soil in Barre Woods Harvard Forest LTER site, Petersham, Massachusetts, United States -... | ecosystem: Environmental > Terrestrial > Soil > Temperate forest >...
CAGCCTGATCGCGATACTTCTTGCGGGTGGATTGAATCTTCTGGGCAGGAGGCGTCCGGAATTGACGGGCAACGGGCGCCTCGAAGTCGGTGAAAAAGACGAGATGGATCCGGCCCAGCAGGAAATCGGGGGGCATATGGACATTGCCCATGTCTCCGCCGCGGGCGTCACCGCGATCACGCTTTATCTCGTGGGCCTGGTGGTGCAGCGCCTGTGCATCGGCATGGGCTGGACCGTTCCGGCGCCCCTGACGATGCTGTTTCTGGCGATCATCCTGAAGCTGGCTCACGCCGTTCCGCCGAAGCTGCAGGAGGGCGCGTACGTTTTCTACCGATTCTTCGCGGTCGCCGTGACCTATCCGCTGCTATTCGCGATCGGCGTCGCCCTGACTCCCTGGAACAATCTGGTCGCGGCTTTCGCGCTGCCCAATCTGGTCACGATCGCGGCGACCGTGCTGACGATGGTCGGCACGGGATTCTTCGTCGGAAAATGGATCCGGATGTATCCGATCGACATGGCGATCGTGAATTCCTGCCGCTGCGCCCAGGGCGGGACGGGAGACGTGGCGATCCTGACGGCGTGCGAGCGCATCCAGCTGATGCCCTTCGCCCAGGTGGCGACGCGTATCGGCGGATTGGCGACTGTATCGGCGGCGTTGTTCGCCTACGCGAAATTCCACTGAGGATTAGAGTGAATCCGAAAACGGAAAGAGGCTCCCCCTCCCTACTCGCGAGCCGCCAATGCCCAGATCCTCCGTCAAGGCCGCCCGCCAAGAACCGCCGGCCGGAAGGCCGGCCAGATGGCGGGCCAGAGACTGCGGATGAGGCGGCAAGCCCGTTGGGAGGGGGATGCCTCTTTCCGTTTTCGGATAGCAGTGGAGGCCTACGGGCCGGTCGGCGCGGACGCCGAGCCTTGGAGCATGATCTGGCGAAGCCGCTGGGCGGTTTGCTGCTGCTGCTGGATTTGTTGGAGGGCCTGGACCTGGGGCGCGCTCAGGAATCCTTGCGATTGGGTGATGATATCGGGCGTGATTTGCGGGCCTCCTGCACCGCCGAAGGGCGTCCCACCGCCCGACGGACTGGATGAGTGGGCCATGAGTTGCGCCAGTTGCGCGGATTGATCTGGTGTAAGGGGCGTGTCGGTCTTGGTCAGATTGGATTTGAGTTGGTTGACCATGTTTTGGGCGGCCTGATTCTGCTGGAAATCCTGGAATTGCCCGAAATTCGCGTCTCCCAGGGCTGTCTTGATCTGGCCGTCGATGTCGGCTTGCGCGCTTTCGACGAGCTTCATGAAATCCTGCGGATTTGAGACACCCTGGTCGTTGGCGGCCGAAAGAACGTCCATCGGCGCGGTTTGCCGGTCGATGAGAAGGTCCTCGAATTTGGAAAGCTGTTCAGGCGTGAGGTTGAGCTTGGGAAAAAGCGCCGCGTATCGCTTCTCGATTTGGGAACGGATTTGCTCAGCCATGAGGCGCTGGGCCTCGGGGTTGTTCATGCGGGACAGGAGGGTCGAGGCGAGGCCGCCTGCCGGGGCGCCGGAGGACGGAGGCGCGGAATCGGCAGCGCCGGACGGGGTGGGCCCTGGCGGGCCGCCCTTGGCCAGCGTGTGCTCCATCTCCCGGACCTTTTTCTGGGAGTCCCAAATGCGTTTCTGCAAGTCCGCGCGTTCGTCGGAGCTAAGAGCGCTCGCGCGGAAGCCTTCGAGTTCGCCGTGCTGCCGCCAGGCGACGACGGAGAGGGCCGCCGCGATCAGAAAGAGGACGACGACTGCGTAGTTCTTGGCGGATTTCATGGAATGGAGTCTGCCCGAATGTATCTCTACAATTATAAGGGCTTCGGGGTTACAGCTAGGTTTCCTGCCTTAGAACGGCGAGCGGAGGATGATCGATCACGCCTCGGTTGGCTATCCAGCCGGTGAGCAGCGTCACGGCTGTCACAGCGGCCACTGCGGCGACCAGGAGCAGAGGCGGCGTAACGGGCTCGATCTTAAACACGAGATGGGCCAGGAGGAGGTTGCCACCGACCGCGAGGATCGCGCCGACGCTGGAAGCGAGGACTCCTAGAACGGCGTACTCGATCGCCTGGATGAGGAGGATCTGGCGCCGGCTGGCGCCGAGGGTTCGAAGGAGCACCGTTTCGCGAATGCGCTGGAACCGTCCCGTCAACACGGCGCCGGCAAGCATGATGACGCCGGTGGCGACGATGAAGGACGCCATGAAGCCGACGACAAAGGCGATCTTGTTGAAAACCCGGTCCACGACCTCGAGTATGGCGGCCAGGTCGAACATGCGCATCGCGGGGAACGAGGCGGTGACCGCCCGCTGGGCCTGGGTCGAGATCGCTTTTGTGGCGGCGCGGGCTCCGACCTGGTAATAGGCGGGGGCGCCCTCGAGGACGCCGCTTGGAAAAAGGATTTCAAACGGCGGAGTCAGGCGCAGTCCACGAGAGTAGAAGATGGCGGCGACCCGCGTTCGCATGGGCACGCCCTGCACGTCCCATTCGGCTTCATCCCCGAGCTTCAGGAGTCCGTTGCGGCCCGCGAGGTTCCTGGCGATCGAGACCGGAACGACGGCCGCTCCGCCCTGCGCCCGACCGACAAATTTGCCTTCGAGGGTCACCTGGTCGTCGTTGAGGTGATTCTGGTAGGTGGCGGTCACGGTGACTTGCTTTCCGAAGCGCTGGCTCCAGGGGCGCTCCGGAGGCTTTCCATTCACGCTCACCAGCTTGATCCTGATGAAAGGGATTTTCTCGACAATGGGAGCCCCCTGTTTGGCGAGCAACGAGGCCAGAGGATCCATCTGGACGGCTTCCACATCTTGAAACCAGAGGTTCGGCCGTCCGCCGCCTTCCGGACCCTTGATCTGAAAAAGGAGCTCCGTGCGCGCCAGATAAAGGGCGATGCACAGGAACGCGCCGAGGCCCAGGGAAAGCAAAAGGAGAACCGTCCGGTTATGCGGGCGGTAGAGGTTGGCGACAGACTGGCGGACCAGGTACGGCGCATTTCGCGGGAACCAGCGCTTGGCGGCCCAGGAGACGAGTTTGGCGGTGGCCGCCAGGATTGCGAAGGCGGCGCCGAGAGCCGCGGCGTAGCCGATTCCGAATTTCAAATTGTGCGTCTGCCAGATCGCGAAACTCGCGACTGCGACGGGGATGAGGACCGCTATCGCGACGCGCCACGGATCGAACGCGACTTCCTCGGTCTCGGCGAGCGCCGAGCGGAGGGCGGCCAGGGGAGGGACGCGCCGCACGGCCAACAGGGGCAGCAAAGTAAACAACATGCAGATCACGAATCCCGACGCCATCCCGTTGGCGACGGCTGTCCATGATATGAAGAATTCGAGATGAAAGGGAACGACGTCCTTCAGCAGGGTCGGGAGCGCCGCTTGTCCCGCTATTCCAACGATCGCCCCCAGCACGGCTCCGAATCCTCCCAGGGCCGTTCCCTGGACGAGGTAGATGGCGAAACTTTGGCGCGCGCTCGCGCCGAGGCAGCGGAGAACGGCGACCGTCGCTATCTTCTGTCTGATGTAGACATTGACGACACTCGCGACCCCGATCGCGCCCAGAAAAAGGGCGACGAATCCCACCAGTCGAAAAAACGCGTCGAGATTCGCGAGCGTCGTCTCGAATGCCCTGCGCCTGTCCTGCGCGGTCGTGAAAACGATCCGCGCTTCCGGAAACCGGTCCTTGAGGGAGCGGACGATGCCGTCCTGGCTCGCCTCGGGAGGGAGCTTGATGTCCAGTCGGTTGACGGTTTTTCCCCCTTTGTCGGGAATGGCCTCGAACGGAATGAACACCCGCGGCTGGAATGTCGCCGTTATCGGGGGTTCTCCCGGGAATTCCACGAGGGCTCCGATGATTTTGAATTCGACGTCGCGGATTTTCAGAACGCCGCCGACACGCATTTTCAGTTCGTCGAGCAGGGCTTCGTCGACGATCGCGACGTTGCCGCCCCTCTTCAGCTGTGCCGGAGCGTCGGCTGGAACCGTGATGAATTCGCCGTAAAACGGGTAGCCGCCGCCGATCGCGCGGATCTGAAGACGGCGCACTTGCTCGCCAAGAACGACCGTGGAGGCGAAAAACCGCTCGCGCGAGACCTCGCCCCCCAATCCGTCGATGGCACGCTGCCAGTCGTCCGTCGCCGGCATTCCGCCCGAAATGACAAGGTCGGCGCCGAGGAGCCCGTTGGCCTCGCGGTCGATCGCCCTCTGGAGGTTGGCGCTCGTTGAGCCGATGGCCACGAGGGCCGCGATCCCGAGCACAATCGAGAACGAAAACACGAGAAGCCGCCTTCTCGATGCCCGCGAGTCGCGCCAGGCCATCTTGAGGACAAAGGTCACGCTCCGGCGCCGCCCGCGCTGTCCTGGACAATGGCGCCGTTTCGGAAGCGGATGATTCGGCCGCAGCGCTGCGCCAGTTCGATGTCGTGCGTCACAAGGACGAGGGTCGTCCCCCGCTCCCGGTTGAGCCCGAAAATGAGATCCACCATCGCGTGCGCGGTGTCGCCGTCGAGGTTGCCCGTGGGCTCGTCGCAGAAAAGAATTTTCGGCCGGTTGACGAACGCGCGCGCCAGGGCCACGCGCTGCTGTTCGCCGCCGGAAAGCTGCACGGGATAGTGGCCGAAGCGCTCTCCCAGGCCGACGCGCGAGAGAAGCTCGCGGCCTTCCTTTTCGTAATCGCCGAGTCCGCCCCGCCTCGGCCTGAGCTCGATCGGCACGAGGACGTTCTCGAGCGCCGTCAGCGTCGGGATGAGCTGAAAATTCTGGAATACGAAGCCGACATGGGCATTGCGCACCCGGGCCCGCCCATCCTCGTCGAGGAGGTCGAGCTTTTCGCCGGCGAGGACGACCGTGCCTCCCGTGGCGCGGTCGAGCCCCGCGCAAAGCCCGAGCAGCGTCGTCTTCCCGCTCCCGCTGGGGCCCACGATGGCGAGGCTGGATCCCGCCGGAAGCTCGAAACTCACCTCGTGAAGGACCGTGAGGGGTCCTGCCGCGGTGGGATAAGTCTTTGTCAGCCGCTCGACTTTGAGGATGGCCGGATCGCTCATGCGCTCCACCATACACAGCCCCGTGCAATCTTTGACAGGAAATAAACACGACGTCTCCGGCTTCGAACGGAGAATCGAGCCGGCGCCCCTGCGGGCGCGGCTCATTTCCTGTCCAATGATTGACGACGTTGTGTATTAGTCACTCAAATACGGTGAAAATTCAGGGTTGCGTCTAAGCCGCTCCGGCGCCGGCCATCGACTGCGCCGGCTCGGCCGAATCGGGCCGGTGTTCCTCCGACGACGGGGCGAGCGGTATCTCGAAGACGACGCGAAGGCCTCCGGCGGGCGACTCCTCGGCGTGGATCGCGCCTCGGTGGAGGCCCACGATGCTCCGGGAAATCGCCAGGCCCAATCCGCTGCCCTTGTCGGGGCGCTCGCGGCCCGGCTGCTCAAGGCGAACAAAGCGCTCAAATATCCGGTCCCTCTGCCCGGGCGGCACGCCCGAGCCCTCGTCCTCGAGCGCCACCCGCCACACGCCCGACGCGTAGTCCGATATCAGGCGCAGCGAGCCTCCGGGAGGGGAGGCGTTCAGGGCGTTGGCGACGAGATTCAGCAACACCTGGCGGATCCACTTCGGATCGAAGTCCACCAGGCCCGAGCCCTCGATCATCTCGACAAACCGGATGCCGCGGTGCTCGCAGAGGACGCGCGCGTCGGTGCCGAAATTCTGCAGAAAGCGCCGGGGATCCTCCCGCCGGGTCACGAGCGTGATCGCGCGGGCCTCGGCGCGCGAAAGGAAGAGGAGGTCCTCGATAATTTGATTGAGCCGCGTGATCTCCTCGAGCTGGATCTGGATCGATTCCTCTTGCGACGGGGACAGCCCGCCCTCGACCATGAGCTTTTCCGCCTGAAGCCGCACCAGGGAGAGCGGCGTCTTCAGCTCGTGGGAGGCTTCCGCCGTGAAGCGGCGGACCTGGTTGAAGGAGGACTCGAGACGGTCGAAGGTGCGATTGAGGAGCTGCGCGAGATTCGATATCTCGTCCTGGACATCGGAGACCGGAATCCGCTCGGTCAGGTTGTCCGAACTGATGTGGGCCGCCGTCTCCTGAATGAGGCGGATCGGCCTCAGGGCCAGACGGCTGAGGATGAACCCGATCGCCGCATTGACGACGAGGACCAGGGCGAGGAGGCCGAGGAAAATGTCCAGGTAGCCGTCCATCACGGTCTTCACGTGGGCTTTCGAGGTGGCGATCATGACGTCCAAGGGACCGAGGATGAACTCGGCGACGCGCATTTCCGCATCCTCGCCATCGATGTGCACGTTGAAGAACTGCTCTCCGGGAACGTCGGGAATCGTGCGGCCGCGCAGATTGGCCGATCGGAAGAGCGTTCCGTGGCCGCGGGCGTGCATCTCGTAGTAGAACAGCACCGATTCGTAGGCCGCCGACCCCCGCATCCGCTCCTGGAGCTGGGCCGGAGTGAGCGTCGCGTAGTCGGTTCCGAGGTGGTTCTCGATCTGGCGAAACTCGTCCTGGAGGAGAAGGTCTATGCCGTGGATCGCGTAATGCTCGAGGGAATACCGACCGATCAGGAAAAGGCAGATCATCGTGGCCGTCGACGCGACCGCGTACGATATGGCTAGGCGGGCTCCCAGGGACTTCATTTCATATAAAGTGATAGCCGACCCCGCGCACGGTCTTGAAGAGGGGCTTCTCCGGGGCGGTTTCGAGTTTCGCGCGCAGCTTGCTCATGTAGACGTCGAGGAGGTTCGTATCGACGTCATAGTGGGATTCCCAGATTTTTTCGCTGATCAGCGTCCGGGTGAGGATGCGGCCGGGATTGTGCATGAACACCTCGAGGAGCGCGAATTCGCGGCTCGTGAGCTCGACCGGCCTTCCGTCCTGCGCGACGGTCCTGCCGAGGAGGTCCATCTTGATTCCGCGGTGTTCGAGGACCGTTTCCTTGACCGCCACCTGCCGGCGCAGGAGCGAGCGAATCCGCGCGTGAAGCTCCTCGAGGCTGAAGGGTTTGGGGAGGTAGTCGTCGGCTCCGACATCGAGCCCCTTGATGCGGTCCTGGACGGCGTCGCGGGCGCTCAGGATCAGGACGGGCTCGTTGAAGCCTCCCTTGCGCCACTCCTGGAGAAGGCTCAAGCCGTCGCCGTCGGGCAGGCTCAGGTCGAGCACGATGACATCGTAGTGCGTTTCGCACAGGGCGTCCCGGGCCTCGGCGCATGTCTGGACCCAAGTCACCGTATAGGCGCGCTCCGAAAGGCTCTTCTTCAGAAACTGGCCCAGCCGGCGTTGATCTTCGACGATGAGGATTTTCAAGGGGAGGGGTCCCTTGAATCAACACCCGGGGGGGCCTTGAGGCGAGGGGAAATTGGCTGAACGGGAATTCAGCGGCGCTTCACTTTCTTTTCAGCTTGCCCAGTGAAAATGATGGACGCTCCCCTTCCCGCTCCATTATTCACCTCCGCCCAACCATGACCTCACGTTTCGCCTCCCTTCTCTTGCTCATGGCCGCCGCCTCCGCCGGGGCTCACGCCGCCGATTTCGCCCTGACTGCCCGCCACATGATCCCCGGCGCGACCGGCACTTACGACTATCTCAGATTCGACCCGGACGGCCATCGCCTGTTCATCGCGCACGACAAGGTCTTTGAGGTCGTCGACGCGGAATCGGGCAGGAAAATCGGCGAGATCGCCGGTGTTTCGCGGGCGCATGGCGTCGCCTTGGTTCCGGGCCTCGGCCGCGGTTTTGCGACAAGCGGAAATACAAATTCAATCGTCGTTTTCGACCTGAAGACGCTGAAGAAAATCGCCGAGGTGAAATCCACGGGCAAGAACCCCGACTCGATCGAATATGACGAGGACACGAAACGCGTCTACGCGGTCAATGGGGCGAGCGGCAGCGTCAGCGTCATCGATCCTGCGACGGCGACGGTCGTCGGCACGGTCGAACTGGTGGATGGCAAGCTGGAGCAGGTGGGATTTGACGGGCGCGGCCATGGTTTCGTGAACAACGAGGAGAAGAGCTGCGTGCATGTTTTTGACACGCATACCCTCAAAGCGCTCGGGACCTGGTCCCTCGCGCCAGGCGATGGCGGAACGGGCCTCGCGGTCGATTCGGCGCACCATCGAATCATGTCCTCGTGCGGCAACAACAAGCTCGTGGTGCTCGACAGCGACACGGGTGCCGTTGTCGCGACGCCCGAGATCGGCGAGGACCCGGACGGTGTCGTTTTCGATCCGTCGAGCGGCCTCGCGTTCACCTCCAATGTCGGCGGCACGCTGTCCATCCTGCATCAGGATTCCCCGGACTCCTACAGCGCGGTCCAGACCGTCCAAACGGTGCCCGGCGCCCGGACCCTCGCGTATGATCCCGCCTCGGGTCGCATATTCCTGGTGACGGCAAAGCTGGGCCCGGTGCCCGCGGCAACTTCGGCGAATCCGAAGCCGAAGGCTGCCGTCCTGCCGAATTCGTTCGAATTGCTCGTGGTCTCTCGTTGAAGTCATACCGGCGCGGGACTTGCTACGTTCGGGCCGCGAGCGATCTCAACAATGGAATGAAACCTCTTTTGCTTCCCGTCCTCTTTGCCTGCGGCATCGCGGCCGCGGGGTGTTCCACGTATCGCGCCGAGCCGCTTGACCGGAAGGCGGTCGACGCCGCATTGGTGGCACCGCCCATCGAGTCGATAAAGATCGAGGCCGCCCGAATCCGGCATCCGCTGCTGGCGCCCATGGAGATCGATGGCCGGGACGGTTTCACGCCGGACGAAATCGCCGTGACCACGGTCATCGTGAGCCCTGAGTTGCGCGCGCTTCGCGCCCAACAGGGCGTCGCGGACGCCCAGGTCCTGCAGGCGGGATTGCTGCCGAATCCTTCGTTTAATTTCGAGCTCGATCGCCCCGAGTCCTATCCCGATCCGGTCAGCACCCAGATCACCGCGGGCCTTACCTGGGAGATCACCTCGCTTTTGTCCCACCGAGCGCAGGTCGACGCCAGCAAGTCCGCCGCCAAATCGCTGAACCTTTCCATCGCCTGGCAGGAATGGCAGGCCGCCCAGGACGCCCGCATCCGTGCATTCCGGATACTCTCCCTCGAGCGGCGGCTTCCGCTTGCCGCCGAGATCGAACGCGCCGAATCGGAGACGCTCGCAATCATGAACAAGGCGTTCCAGGCGGGGCAGAAAACCATCGTCGACCTCAGCACCGAGACGGCCGCCTTTACGGCCGCGCAGAACGCGCGCTTCGATCTGGAACGCCAGCTGACGGAAGACCGGGCCGAACTGAATCTGGCGATGGGTCTCCCCCCGAAGCAGACCGTGCGCGTCAAGCCGGGAACCTCGCTCCCTGAGCTGGCCGGAGAGCCTGCCGCTCTCGCTGACGGGCTTCTTGAGGGGATCGAGGATCGCCGGCTCGACCTGGTCGCGCTTCGCTATGGCTACGACAGCCAGGAGGCAAACCTGCGCGTGGCCGTCATCCAACAGTTTCCCAAGATCGCCCTCGGATTCGTGCATACGAGCGACACCTCCTCCCCGTCCATTCGCACGAACGGCCCCTCGGTGGCCTTCGATCTGCCCCTCTTTGACCGCAACCAGGGCCAGGTGAAGATCGCCCAGGCTACCCGCACGCAGCTCTTCAACGAATATGTCGCCCGGGTCGCGCAGGCCCGCTCCGATGTGGGACGGATTCTCGCGAACATCGCCGTCGTGCACTCCCAACTTCAGACCGCGGAGACATCGATTCCCGACCTAAAACGGGTGGTGGATGCCAGCGAAGCGGCGCTGAAAAACGGCAATTCGGACATTCTCGCGTACCGCGACGCGCACGCGGCCCTCGCGACCCGCGAGATGGAACAAAGCGAGCTCCGCCAGGAGCTCCTCGAACTCGGCGTCGCTCTCGAAATCGCCACGGGTCGTTCGCTCCTCACTTCAAGCAACACACATTCATGAAGAAAATCGTCGTCATCCTGGTTATCGTGGCGATCGGCGTCGGCGCCTGGTTTCTCATCCGGCGGCACAGCTCGCCCGCCGAGGAGGCCCCGAAGCCCACGGCGGAGATCGAGGCCGAGCCCCTGCTTGCGCAAATCATCTCGCGCACCGTTCCGGCTTTCGGACTGGTTGAGGCGGCCCCGTCAGGCGCGCGGGCGATCACGCTCGGGTACGACTGTGTCGTCAAGGAGATCGACGTCGGCGTGGGCTCCCGGGTCGAGTCCGGCGCTCCGATCCTGGTCGTAGGGCCGACGGCCGATGCGCAGATGCAGTTTGACTCCGCGCGCGCCGATTCGGCGCTTGCGGACAAGGCCCTCGCATCCGTGCGCGATCGCGTTCAATTGAAGATTGCCACAAGCCAGGACCTCGTGACCGCACAGCAGGCGGCGGAGGACGCGCGCATCAAAGTCGAGAGTCTTTCGAAGCGCGGTCTTGGCGGGGACGGAAAAATCACAGCCGCCGAAGAAGGGATTGTGACGAAGCTGGATTGGCAGCCTGGAGCCACCGTTCCGGCCGGGACGCCCCTCGTCACCCTGGCGGCGCCGTCGCGTCTCGAGGCTCATCTCGCGATCGAGCTTTCCGACGCTTCCTTCATGCGTCCGGGCCAGACGGTTTACGTATCCTTTCCGAATCGGCCGGATGCCGTTACCCTGACCTCGACCATCCGACTCGTCG
>Ga0207024_10201_pt2 | contig 10595 bp, 9 predicted proteins | sample Alteio_BWMinCont_44_FD_153470 | JGI IMG/M metagenome (GOLD analysis project Ga0207024, IMG submission 153470) | Enriched cells from forest soil in Barre Woods Harvard Forest LTER site, Petersham, Massachusetts, United States -... | ecosystem: Environmental > Terrestrial > Soil > Temperate forest >...
GCTAAAGGCGATTGCGCCGCGGTCGGCGACCGCGCGCAACTGCCAGAGCAATTCCGTGCTGGTGGACCCATTCTTCCTGTTTTTCGGATTTATTTTTCCCATCGCGAAGTACTTGCCCTTCTTGTCATGTGAATTCTCAATCAGCAAATCGCGAATCCCGAATCCGATGGGATTGGTGATCAGCAGTTCGGCAATTTGCTGCGCGCCACCGGGATTATCCACGGACAGGCGCGGCTTCAGCCACAACGTGCCCAGCGCACCGATCACGAATACAACCATGGCCATCACCACGGATTCGGGGATCGGCAGATCAGGATGGGAAGGTTGAATATGAAGCGCGTGCAGCAGAGCGACTGCAGCGCCACCCAGATATTGGTTTACGAAGTGCGTGATCCAACTTACGTGTTCTTCCACTTATCGCTTCTCCGGTCTTCGGGACTCAAGACTTCGATCAAGGTTGCGGTTATGGCAGCCGCCCCCAGGGCACACAAACCCACCAGAATGCTCAAGATAGGGATTCGGAACAGAGAAAAAGTAGCATAGACAACGGCGGCGATCAAGGCGTAGCGGGCGAAAAGCCCCAAATAACTGGACACCGGAACGCGCGCTTCCGGCGATCCCTCCTGCGCGGTCGACGCGCGGGTCACGGAATCCATGGCTCGCTCCAGCCAGCGAAAATTAATCCACGCCAGGATCACTCCGAGCAAAACCCCCGCGCCCGCGCGCAGCGAATACCGGAAGGCAGCCGCCAGCGCCGCAGCCGCGCCCAGAATCAAAGTGAGATTGGCGATTCTTCGCTCGGTCAGCGCATAGGGGGTCGTGTCGGCCGCTGTCATTGCTCGTCCCGCGCCACGCGCCGCAGCACGTCGCGGACTCCGGCATAAAATCCCAGGCCGCCCAGGATCAGCAGAAATACAGGCTTGGTGTGCAGCCAACGATCGAGCAAATAGCCGAAGGCACCACCCACAACGATTGCGGAGACCAGCACAAATGGCAATTCCAGAGCTATGCCGAATTGGCGAGAGACAGGATCAGGCCGTTTTCGCGGTGCGGGAGAGGGCGGCGAACTAGGTTTCTCAGTGGCCACTGAATCCTGTGGGGAAGAAGATCGAATACTTGGCCAGGTGCACAATCACCGGCTCGGGATAAATTCCGGCAGCGATGGTCACCAGCGTCAGCGCGGCGAGCGCAAAACCCTGCCCGACCGTAATCTTGGGGTTCTCAGCTTTGCCGGGCTCATACAAGAAGGCATGCGCCACCACGCGGAAATAATAGTACAGCGCGGGCACGATGTAGAGCGCTCCGAATAAAGCCAGTCGCGTGTGGCCCGTCTCGATCAGCGCCTGCAGAATGTAGTACTTTCCCACAAAGCCAGCCAGCGGCGGAATTCCCGCGAGCGACAGCATGAAAATCAGCAGCGCAGCAGCGGATACGGGGCTGCGCTTGTAGAGGCCGTTGAGGTCGTCCAGTTCGTCGCCGATAATTCCCTGCCGCTGCAGGATCACGAGCACGGCGAACGCGCCCATGGTCATGAATGCGTACACAAACAGGTAGAACGCGACGCCCGTCATTCCGGTCATGAAGCCCTGCGCGCTCGCCGTTGCCGCCACAATACCCAGCAGGATGTAGCCGACGTGCGAGATCGAGGAGTAGGCCAGCATGCGTTTCACGTTCGTTTGCGTGATGGCGGCAAAATTTCCGATGGTGAGAGACGCGATGGCCACTCCTGCAATCAGCATGGCCCAATCGAGCCGCACGGGCCAGAAAACAGTGAGCAGCAGGCGCAACAGCAAGGCGAAGCTCGCGGTCTTCGAGGCAACGCTGATGTATGCCGTGATCGGCGTGGGAGCGCCCTCGTACACGTCCGGTGCCCACTGGTGGAACGGCACGGCGGCAACCTTAAAGAGCAGTCCGGAAATGACCGTAACCAGCGCCAGGACCACCAGCAGGTCGCCGTGCCCGCGAGCCTCAATCGCCGCCTGGATCACGTCCAGATTCGTCCTGGGCGGCAAGGGAGCGCCAAACGGACTGAGGTTGGCCGTCGCCCCTATCCCGTAAAGAATCGAGAACCCGTAGGCTAGAATCGCCGAACTGAATGCCCCTAGGAGCAGGTATTTTACGGCGCCTTCGTTCGAACGCTTGTCGCGCCGCAGGAATCCGGCCAGCACGTAAAAACTCAACGCCATCGTCTCCAGCCCCAGGAATTGCACGATCAGGTCGTAACCCGAGGCCATGAACATCATGCCAACGGTGGCAAACAGCATCAGCGCGTAATATTCGCCGTGGTTTTCGGCTTCAATTTGCAGATAGCGTACTGAAAGCAGGATGACAACGGCCGTGGCGATGAGAAAAATAAATCCGAAAAACAGGAAGAATGGGTCCACCAGCACGGAATTGCTAAAGGCGATTGCGCCGCGGTCGGCGACCGCGCGCAACTGCCAGAGCGTGATGCCGCTGAAGATCACGCCCAGCATGGCCATCAACGCGTTGAAATATTTGTCGCGCGCTTCGAGCAAATAGTCGGTGAGCAGAATGCCCATCGCAAAAAGGACGAGCATCATCTCCGGCAGGAGAAGTCCGCCACCGCCTTGCTGCATGAATTGCCGGAACGCGTTAAACATTTTGGCTCATCGTTTATTTCTCGTATTTCCCGTCATCCTGCGCAGGCCAACTATCGCTGATTCCCTTCGGAGGGAACCGCCGGTGTTTTGTCTGCCGGCATGCTCATCCCGGGCATTCCGGACATGTCAGGCATTGCAGTTCCCATCGCTGCCGGGGGAAGGGCTGGGCCGGCATTGGTGGCTCCTGCGCGCTCTGCTGCGCCATAATATCCAGGGTTCACTTGCTCGACAATCTGCTGCACGGGCCGCTCGAGGAAGCGGAAAATCGGCTTGGGATAAATGCCGATCCAGAACATCAGAATGACCAGCGGAATCAGCGTGGCATACTCGCGCGCGTTCAAATCCTCGAGATGTTCATTGACCGGATTGGTTATGGGGCCGAACATCACGCGCTGGTAGAGCCACAGCAAATAAGCAGCGCCAAGAATAATTCCGAACGAGGCCCATGCGGTGTACTTGATGCTCACTTCATACGTGCCGCGCAGAATGGTGAACTCTCCGATGAAACCATTAAGTAACGGCAAGCCCAGAGAGCTGAGCGACGCGATCATGTAAATCGCCGCGAAATTTGGCATGGGCGTCGAAAGCCCGCCAAATTCGGATATCAACCGCGTATGGCGCCGTTCGTACAGCACGCCGATCAGAAGGAACAACGCGCCGGTGGAAATTCCGTGGTTGAGCTGTTGCAGCACGCTGCCGGCAAGGCCGTGCGGAGTCAGGGCAAAAATTCCCAGCGTGCAGAAACCCAGGTGGCTCACCGAGCTGTAGGCCACCAGCTTCTTCATATCTTTCTGCATCATGCAGACCAGCGCGCCGTAGATAATGCCGATCACGGAAACCACCAGCATGATGGTCACAATTTTATGACGTGCAGCAGGATCCTGCGGCAACAGCGGCAGCGAGAACCGGATGAAGCCGTACGTGCCCATCTTCAACAGGACGCCGGCCAGAATGACCGAACCTGCCGTGGGCGCTTCGGTGTGCGCGTCGGGCAGCCAAGTGTGGAACGGGAACATCGGCACCTTGATCGCAAACGCGAAGAAAAACGCCCAGAAAAGCAGCACTTGCGACTTGGTGTCGAATTGCGCAGCCGAGGCCAGCAGCGTGGGAATGTCGAATGTCGCGGCGCCGGATTTGAAATACAGCGCCAGAATTCCCAGCAGCATGATCACCGAGCCAACCAAGGTGTACAGGAAAAACTTGATGGCGGCGTACAAGCGGCGGTCGCTGCCCCACACACCGATCAGGAAATACATCGGCACCAGCATGACTTCCCAGAACATATAGAAGAGGAAGAAATCCAGGGACATGAAAACGCCGAGCATGCCAACCTGCAGCAGGAGGAAGAGAATGTAATATTCCTTCCGGCGCATTTTGATGGCGCTCCAGGAAGAAAGAATGGAAATCGCGCCCAAGAGCGTGGTGAGAATTACGAGCAGCAGGCTGATGCCGTCAATGCCCAGCGAGTAGTGCGCGCCGATCGAGGGAATCCAGTCATGATTTTCCATGAACTGGTAACGGTCCGCCGTGGGGCTGAGGCTGAATCGCCAGAGCAGCGGCAGGGAGACGATCAAGCCGATGAACGCGAAAAGATTGCCGATGACGCGGTGCGCGTTTTCGCTGTTATTCGGCACGAACAGCAGCAACAACGCCCCCACCAGCGGTGTGAACAGCACCACCGTCAGGATATGAGTATTGTAAAATTCCATCTGCCTGCCTCGCCTTCTTTCAATCTTCGGGCTCCACGCGGAGCCGGCCCTGAATTATTTATGCAGCAATTTTTCAACCGTGATTCCCGAGGAGCCGAAATAATATCCCAGGAAAATCAACACGCCGAATAGCATGAACAGCGCGTAGCGCGACACGCGCCCGGTCTGCAACATGCGCACCGGAAAGCTCAATACCCAAACGATGCGCGCGGCCAGATTTACCAGGCCATCCACAATCCACGAATCCCACACCATGGAAATCCGCGAAGTCACGCGCGCGAGCCATCCGGACCCGTCCACGCCGAGCCCGTTGATCACGCCGACGTCGAACGCTCCCAGCGTGAGCGCCAGATCCTTCATGCGATTCACGAACAGCGCATCGTAAATTTGATCTACGTAATATTTGTTGTAGAGCAGTTTGTACAAGAACGGACTGGCCGCCGCGATCTTTCCAGGCACTTCCGGCCGCTGGATGTACCAGCGGTACGCCAGCCAAATGCCAAATGCGCCAACTGCTACAGATAAAAGCATCAGCAAATATTCCGTCGAACTGCCGGACGCGGCGTGCGCGGCCGCTTCCGTGGCAACTTCCGCGTGCTTGGCCATTACCGGTTCCAGGAATTTCGCGAAACGGTCGCTTCCGCCCAGCGCTTCCGGCCAGCCGATCCAGCCACCAACAATCGAAAGCGTGGCGAGAATCATGAGCGGGACGGTCATTGAGCTGGGAGATTCGTGAATGTGATGCTCGACCTCGTGATCTACGCGCGACTTTCCGAAGAACGTCATATTCACGAGGCGGAACATGTAAAACGCGGTCATGCCCGCCGTGATGAACCCAAACAGCCAGAGAATCGGACTGGATTCAAAGGCATGCCCGAGAATCGCATCTTTACTGAAGAAGCCGGCCAGCGGCGGGATCCCGGAAATTGCGATGGAAGCAACGACAAACGTTTTCGCCGTCGTGGGAATTTTTCCCCACAGGCCGCCCATCTTGCGCATATCCTGTTCACCGGAAAGCGAGTGAATCACGCTGCCCGATCCAAGGAAGAGGCACGCTTTGAAGAACGCATGAGTCATTAAATGGAAAACGCCGGCGGTGAATGCGCCCACTCCACACGCCAAAAACATGTAGCCCAATTGCGAAACTGTGGAATAGGCCAGCACGCGCTTGATGTCGTTTTGCACCAAGCCCATAGTCGCGGCAAACAGCGAAGTGACAACCCCGACCACTGCGATAACACCGAGCGCTTTCGGAGCCATGGAAAATACGGCGTTGGTGCGCGCGATCATGTACACGCCGGCGGTAACCATTGTCGCAGCGTGGATCAACGCGCTAACCGGCGTGGGGCCTTCCATCGCGTCCGGCAGCCAAACATACAAAGGAAGCTGCGCGGATTTTCCTGTTGCGCCCACAAACAGGAGCAGCGCTATGGCCGTCAGGGTAGCGTCGCCCATCGCGAAATGACCCGAGGCAATCGCCGGGCCGATTTCCGTGAATTGAATGGTGCCCAGCGTGCCGAGTAGCAGAAACAGCCCGAGCAGAAATCCCGCGTCACCAATTCGATTGACGATGAATGCTTTTTTGCCCGCGTCGGATGCGGATTTGCGCAGGAAATAAAATCCGATCAGCAAGTAGCTGCACAGACCCACGCCTTCCCATCCGACGAACAACAGCAACAAATTATTCGCCAGAATCAGCGTGAGCATCGAAAACATGAACAGATTGAGATAGCCGAAGAAGCGGTAGTAGCCGCCTTCGTGCGACATGTATCCGGTGGAATACACGTGAATCAGAAATCCCACGCCGGTGACCACCAGCAACATCACTGCGGTCAGCGGGTCCATCAGGACGCCCCAGGGCACATGAAAATCCATCACACGACCAGCGTTGGTGTGCATGATGCCCGCGGGAACCCAGTCGAAAAGATTGAAGTTGACGACGCGCTCTTCCGCGGGGCGCGCGATCAATTGAAAGATGGCGCCGAATGCAAAGCACATCGAGAGAAACACGCTGCCAACGCAGACCACGTTCACGCCCGCATTGGGCAGGCGGCGTCCGATGAACAGCATCAGCGCCGCGCCCGCCAGGGGGAACAGCGGGATCATCCAGAGGTGGGCGAGAAAGAATTCAGTCGGCATCATAATTTTAAACTTCTAAAAACAATTGCGGTCCGCGGCTTCACCAGTCACCAATCACTAGTCACCAGTCACAGACGCACCACCTACCACTTCAACAAATCCATCTCATCGCCCAGCAACGTTTCGCGATTCCTGAAAAACGAAATGATAATGCCCAGCCCGACGGCGGCTTCGGCGGCCGCATCGGTAATAATAAAGATGGCGAACACGTGGCCTTCCGCCGAACCCACCAGCCGCGAAAACGCAACCAGGTTGATGTTCACAGCGTTCAGCATCAATTCAATGGACATCAAAATAATGATGACGTTGCGCCGCGTCACCACGCCGATGATGCCGATCGTGAATAGTCCCAGGCTCAGAAACAAATAATGACTGGTCGGAATCATTTCTTCATACCTTCTTCTTCGCCATCACCACTGCGCCGATCATCGCCACCAGCAGCAGGATGGACGCCACTTCAAACGGAAGCATGTACTCGCTGAACAGCACGCGGCCCACGAGTTGCGTGCTCGGCTCGAGCATCGTTGCAGGAGCAGGCTCGCCAAAAGGCAATCCCGAACGGCCCACCGCGACGGCCAGAATCAGATGCGCGCCAACCACGAGAGCAAGCAGAAGTCCCAGCCACCATTGCCGGTTGTATTGCGGCTGGTGCAATGACACATCCAAATTGATCAACATTATTACGAACACGAACAGCACCATAATGCCGCCCGCATATAAAATCACCTGCACAATGAACAAAAATTCGGCGTGCAATTGCAAAAATATTCCCGCCGTCGCCAACAGTGCCGTGATCAGAAATATCGCGCTCTGCACGATGTTGCGGCGCGTCACCACCAGGACCGCGGAAATCACGGCCAGTGCGGCAAAAAAATAAAATACAATCTGATCAATCATCTTTTATCTGTCACCCAATACCTGTTACCTATACCCTGCTCTACTGTTCCCCCACAAACACGTGCTCTTTTTCCTTCTTCTCGCCCGCCCAACCCAGCCACCCGGCCACGGCCAGCGTCAGAATCGTGGTCAGCGGAAACGCCGTCCAGTGGCTCCATCCCCATTGCCGGTGCAGCACCAGTGCCACGCCGATTCCCATCACATTCACGATGGAAAGCGGAATCAGGAATTGCCATCCCAGGCGCATCAACTGATCAAACCGGTAGCGAGGGAACGTGAATCGCAGCCACATGAACAGGTAAATATACAAGCCGACTTTCAACAAAAACCAAAACGCGCCGTGCAGGCCGGGCTTCAGGCCGGGGAGCAGATCATTGACCCGGCCAATCAGCGGCGCCGCGAGTATCGCCCCAACCAGGAACATGCCCAATCCCAGGACGACCATAAACATCTGCTGCACTTTCACAGGCTGCTTGGGCGCGCGATAAAAGCAGTACGCGCCAACAAAAACCAGTAGCGCCGTCGGAAAATAATCGAGGAAATTAAAAGCCGGCGTGGAGGCAAACGGCCGCAGCCATCCTCCCAGAAACAGCGTTGTCGCGATGGATGCCACAACAACCATGTTCGTGTATTCAGCAAGAAAATAAAGCGCCCAGCGGAATCCGCTGTATTCGGTCATGTAGCCAGCGACGAGTTCGGATTCCGCTTCCGGCAAATCAAACGGCGCGCGATTGGTTTCGGCAATGGACGCAACCACGTAAATAAAAAATCCCACGGGCGCGGCAAAAACGAACCAGACGCCATAGTCAGACTGCGTCATGATAATTTCACGCGTCGAAAGCGTTCCGGCCAGAAGAAGCGCGCCGACAATCGCCATGCCCGCCGCAGTTTCGTAGCTCACCAGTTGCGCGGCGCTGCGCAGCGCGCCGAGCAGCGAATAGTGGCTATTGGAAGCCCATCCGCCGAGCACGATGCCAAAAATTCCCAGCGCTCCGATTCCCACAATGAACAGCAGCCCCACATTCAAATCAGCAATCTGGAACCATGGGCCGATGGCCAGTGCAGACATCGCCAGCATTCCTGCCGTCACCGAAATCAGCGGCGCGACCCAGAAAATGGCCTTGTCCGCTTCGTCCGGAATAATGTCTTCCTTGATCAAAAGTTTTAAGGCGTCCGCAATCGGCTGCAGCAATCCATGAGGACCGACGCGCATCGGCCCCAGCCGGGCCTGCATGTCGGCCATGACCTTGCGCTCCATCAGCACGATGTACCCGGCCACCAGCGGAAGGACAGCCACGATTACCACTGCGCAAACCAGAGGCACCCAAATGGAAATCACGAATTGGATCAGATCATGCATCGCGTTACCGATCCACCTCTCCCAAAACAATATCCAGCGTCCCGATAATGGCTACGACGTCCGCCACCATATGCCCGCGAATCATCTTGTCGAACGCTTCCAGATTGATCAGTGACGGCGGACGAATTCGCACACGATAAGGCTGCGTCGTGCCGTCGCTCACAATGTAATATCCTAGTTCGCCTTTGGGCGCTTCGATGGCGTGGTACACCTCACCCGGAGGCGGCTTCAGCACCTTGCCAACTTTGCCAAGAATCGGCCCAGCCGGAATATTTTCGATCGCCTGCAAACAAATAAGGCGCGACTGGCGCATTTCTTCCATGCGCACGATGTACCGGTCGTAAGTGTCGCCGTTTTTGCCGATGGGAATTTCAAATTTATACAGGTCATAAGCGGCGTACGGCATGGCTTTGCGAATATCCCACTTGACGCCGCTGGCGCGGATCACGGGCCCGGAGGCGCCGTAGTCAATGGCGTCTTTTGCGGAAAGGATGCCAATGCCTTTGGTGCGCCCTACCCAGATGCGATTTTCGGTAAGCAGCGATTCATATTCGTCCACGCGTTTATCGAACGGCTGGCAGAACCGCTCCACGTCTTTTTCCAGTTCGTCGTAGGCCTCATATTGCAGGCCGCCAATGCGAAAAGCGTGCGTGGTGAGCCGCGCGCCGCAATATTTTTCAAATATTTTCAGGATTTCTTCGCGCTCGCGAAGGCAATAGAAGAGCGGCGTCAGAGCGCCGATATCGAGGGCATGGGTTCCCAGCCAAAACAAGTGGCTGGCGATGCGTTGCAACTCAGTGAGAATCACGCGAATCACGCGGGCGCGCAGCGGCGCTTCCACGCCCATCAGCTTTTCTACGGCTTCGCAATAGCCCAGGCCGTTGGAAACTGCGGCCACGTAATCCATGCGGTCCACGTACGGCGCAAATTGCGTGTAGGTACGGTGCTCGGCAATTTTCTCAACGCCGCGATGCAGGTAGCCAATCACGCATTCTGACCCGATTACTTTTTCGCCGTCCAGGCGCAGCTTCACGCGCAGCACGCCGTGCGTGGAGGGGTGCTGCGGCCCCATGTTGAGGACAATTTCGTCCGCGCCGAGCACGGTGGAATCGGCATGGGTGGCAAACGGTATGCGCTCGTCAGCCATAGTTTACTGTCCGCTCTCGATGCCCAGATTTTCGCGCACCCAGGCTGTATCCTGCGTCAAAATATCGTAATCCTTACGCAGCGGATGTCCCTGCCACTCGTCCGGCAGCAGAATCCGCTTCAAGTCCGGATGCCCCTCAAAAACCACGCCGAACATGTCGTAAACTTCGCGCTCCATCCAATTTGCAGTGGCCCACACTCCCTGCACGCTGGGAACGCGTTCCTCAGCCGATGCCTGCGCTTTCAGGCGTAGCCGCTCGTTCTTTTCCATCGAATACATGTTCAATACGATGTCAAAGCGTTTTTCGCGCTTGGGCCAATCCACGGCGGTCAGGTCGCTCAGCCAATCGAATTTTTCTTCATCGCGGCTGTAGATGGCGATCTCGGCGAGCAGTTCGCGCGCGACCACCAGAATGGACTGCTTACGGTCCACCCAGGATTCCAGAATGGCAGGCCCAAATTTTTCTTTGTACCGTTTGACGATTTCGTTATCGAGGGCTACCGGGCCTTCCTTGGGCGGCGCGGGAGGGCGCGGCGGAGCAGCAGCGGCCGGAGGCTTCGCAGCAGCAGGGGCGGCAGGCGCTGGCGGTTTGGATACAGGTTCGCCGGCTGCGGCCGGGGGTTTCGCCGCGGACGGCTCATTCGGTGAACTCGCAGACGGCTGCTTTTCTTCGGGCTCGTTTGCCATGAATTAGGAGTAGAGCGGGCCGCGCCTTAATTGCA
>Ga0207024_10315_pt2 | contig 10549 bp, 9 predicted proteins | sample Alteio_BWMinCont_44_FD_153470 | JGI IMG/M metagenome (GOLD analysis project Ga0207024, IMG submission 153470) | Enriched cells from forest soil in Barre Woods Harvard Forest LTER site, Petersham, Massachusetts, United States -... | ecosystem: Environmental > Terrestrial > Soil > Temperate forest >...
CACGCCGTGGCCAGCGGCCCGGTTTCCGCCTCGCCATCGCCGACGACGCACGCGACGACGAGATCGGGATTATCAAACACCGCCCCGAACGAATGGCTGAGAGAGTAACCAAGTTCGCCGCCCTCGTGGATCGAGCCCGGGCATTCCGGCGATGCGTGGCTGGGAATGCCCCCGGGAAAGGAAAACTGGAGAAAGAGTTTCCTCAGCCCGGGTTCATCCTGGCTGATGTTGGGATAGATCTCGCTGTAGGTGCCCTCGAGGTAAGTGTTGCCCACGACGGCCGGGCCGCCGTGCCCGGGACCGGAGACATAAATCATGTCGAGGTCGTATTTTTTAATGACCCGGTTCAAATGCGCATAGATGAAATTCTGCCCGGGCGTCGTGCCCCAGTGACCGAGTAGCATAGGCTTCACATCCGCGAGCGTTAGCGGGCGCTTCAACAACGGATTGTCGTAAAGATAAATCTGCCCGACCGACAGATAGTTGGCGGCACGCCAGTAGGCATCGATGTGGTGAAGCTGCTCCGATGTGAGAGTATTTATTTTCATGGTTTAAGTTTTTGCCGCGGATTACGCTGATGAACGCAGATAACCGCTTCTCATCCGTATCATCCGCGCTATCCGCGGGGAAAAATTAGCGTCGATTAGCGGTATTAACGGTTTTCAAAAGAATTATTGTGGCTGAGCACGCGGAGGACGGACCGCGCGATCATGAGTTCCTCGTCGGTGCGAATAACCCGCACCTTGACGCGACCGGCACCCGGCGAAATCAGCGGGGCATTCTTTGCATTGCGCTTTTGGTCGATTTCGACGCCGAGAAAGCCAAGCCCGTCGCAAATCCGCTCCCGGATGACCGGCGCGTTTTCGCCAATGCCACCGGCGAAAACAAGCGTGTCCAATCCACCGAGCGCGGCGGCGAATGAGCCGGTCCATTTTTTTGCCTGGTAGCAAAACAGCGCGACAGCTTCGGCCGCGCGGACATCGGTGGCTTCACGCGCGCACAATTCTCGCATGTCGGAACTGGTCTCCGAGATGCCCAACAAGCCGGACTCATGGTTGATCATGTGGTGAAATTGTTTCGCCGTCACCTGTTCGGCGCGGGCGAGATACCAACCAAGGCCGGGATCCAAATCGCCCGAACGTGTGCCCATGGGCAAACCTGCCGTCGGCGTAAAGCTCATGCTGGTGTCGATACTTTTCCCCTCGTGGACGGCGGTGATACTCGCGCCGCTGCCGAGATGGGCGAGAATCACCCGACCTTTCGCAGCCACAGGATCGAGGCGGCTGAGCTCCTCCATCAAATACGCGCAGGACAGGCCGTGAAATCCGTAACGCCGGACCCCCCTCGCATCGTAACGCCGCGGGATCGGCAGCAAGTGCGCCACGCGTGGCAGGTCGTGATGAAAGGCGGTGTCGAAGCAGGCGATCTGGGTCAGGCTTGGAAACCGCCGGTGAAAAGCTTCGGTCAGCAGGATCTCCTCCGGCAGATGCTCGGGGTCGAACGGACTGAGTTGGTGCAACTCATCAATCATCGCTGGCGTGATGTACTGCGGCTTCCAATATTTCGGACCGCCATGCACTACGCGATGCCCTACGGCCGTCAATGCGCTGAGTCCGATTCGTTCCTGCACCCAATTCATCAGCACGTTCACCGCAGTCGTATGATCCGGCACAACGACCGGCCGTGAGAAGTTGTCCGTTTTTTTCAGACCTTTTACCACCAAGCCGCCTTGCGGGAGGCCCAATCCTTCGATCCGGCCAGCCAAAATTTTCCGCATGGCCTCATTTGCGTCGAACAACGCGAACTTGATACTGGAAGAGCCGCCGTTGATGGTCAGGACGCAGGGCAACGCGGATTTCATAAAGCGCCCGGCCGTGGTTCCGGTTGAAAATAGGTTTGCACCTTTTTTACCATAAACGGCGATTGGCGATCCCACTATGGGGTGTTCACGCCATAGGTACTCTGATCAGCGTTCTCCTCTCCCAAAAAATCAAACGGGCCGACCGCTCGGGTTACACCCCATAGCCCGCGCAAGACTTTGGGCTCATCTTGACCCGCCAAAAAACACCGATCAGCGCTGCGGGCTGTCCCTCTGCCCGCTGATTAAGGCCTTCAAAAATTATGAATTCGATCATACCGCTCAGCGGATCGCATCTGTGAACTTACAATAAACATGTTGGTTGGGCACAACACCCCATCGCCCCCCCGCAAATCCCGGCCATACACTCATACGGCCAACCTTGACAAAGTCTTTTGAGATCTCGTTGAGAGCCGCACTTTATGAAAAAATACCATTCAACAATCATGATCGTGGACGATAACCCCAACGATCTGCTCTTCATTGAAAAAGCATTCCGGGATATCGGCGTGAAAGATTCCATTCACAAGATCAGCGGCGGCCAGGAGGCGATTGCCTACATGATGGGAGAAGGAAAATATTCTGACCGCAGCACGTATGCTTATCCCACTTTCATCACCATTGACTTGAAAATGCCCGGAACGGACGGGTTCGCCGTGCTGGAGCATCTCAAGAAAAACCCCGAATGGGCCGTCATCCCCACGGTCATCTTAAGTTCTTCCCGCGATCTGGACGACATCAAGAAGGCCTACATGCTGGGAGCCAGTTCGTATCACGTGAAGCCCAACTTGCTCGACGCGCTCCGCCAGCAGTTGAAAGTGCTGCATGATTATTGGATGACCTGCGAGGTCCCGGAGGTGGACAGCACCGGGCATCAGGTGCCCACAAACAGCAGAGGCAAGCTGGGCGAAAGATTTGCCCAAACGTCGGGCACAACGCAGGTGAGCTAACGTTAAGATTGAACAACTCGGTTATCTCAAAATGAACTCATCCATCGCCCAAAGCCCCAGTCGAACCTCGGAGAAATTGCCGGAGGATGGAGTCGTTTGGGGCTAGGAAAGCGAAGCATTCGATGAAGATATTGATGAGCAGTTATCTATTCCATCCAAGCATCGGCGGTTTGGAAAACGTCACTCTTCTTTTAGCTGCGCACTGGCAGTCGATGGGACATGAGGTTACGGTCATTACCCATACCAAGCATACGGGAGATCTGCCGTTTCGCTTTCGCGTGGAACGCAGGCCGAGTCCAATGCGTTTGATCTCGTTGTTATTCCGGGCCGATGTTTTCGTGCATAATAACATCAGCCTTGGGTATGCCTGGCCCGCCCTTCTTTCATCCAAGCCATTCGTGATATCACACCAGGTCTGGATCGATCACGAAGATGGGAAAAAAAGTTTAGGCGGAAAATTGAAGCGCTGGTTTCTACGGCGTGGAATAAACATTGCCATCAGCCAAGCTGTCGCAGCATCCCTATCTGAGCCCAGTCAGATTATCTATAACCCCTACGATGACGGCGTTTTTAAATGCGAAGTTGAGCAGACCCGCCGGGAGCACGACTTCCTCTTCGTAGGGCGTTTGGTTAATTGCAAGGGAGTCGATATTTTTATTCGTGCGCTGGCAGAGCTGGCGGCGGTTAAGCCGGCCTTTGGCGCCACGATTGTGGGCGACGGACCTGCCCGCGTCATGCTTGAGCTTTTGGCTCGCGAACTTGGCCTTGCTGACAGAATTACATTTCGGGGATTTGTGACCGGGCAGGCGCTGGCCGATGTTTATCACCAGCATAAAATCCTGGTTGTTCCCTCCCAATGGGAAGAGCCGTTTGGGATCACGGCTCTCGAAGGCATCGCCTGCGGCTGCACGGTGGTAGCGGCCCGTTCCGGCGGCCTCCCGGAGGCTATTGGCAATTGCGGGATATTGTTTCCCAAGGGAGATTGGCGGGCGCTTGCTTCAGTCTTAGAGGACCTGTTTGATAACGAGCGCCCTGTTTCCGAATTGGAGTGGTCGGAAAGGCAGCAACACCTGCAAAAATATTCCCCGAGTCATATTGCTTCAGAGTACCTGAAAGTTTTTCACGCAGCGGCATCAACCGCGTAGGCGGCTTTCATCGATTCTGGTTTTCACTTCGACCGGGCGGCGCTGAAAAATCGTCCGCACGGTTTTTTTGGCCTACTATATGCTTAATGGTGTTACCTATGCGAAAACCACTAAGCTGCCTCTTCACCGCCGGCGTTTTGATCGCCGCCGGATTTACCTCCTCACTCCGTGCGGACGACACCGTCAAAGTCGGCGTCCTCCACGATCTTTCCGGAACGATGGCCATCAGTGAAACTTCACTGCGCGACATCCTCCTGTTCACGTTCGACGAGATTAACGCCAAAGGCGGCGTGCTCGGGAAAAAAATTGTACCCGATATCCAGGATCCGGGATCGGACTGGCCCACCTTCGCCGAGAAGGCCAAACAACTGCTCGAGGTGGACAAGGTCGCCGTCGTTTTCGGCTGCTGGACCTCGGTGAGCCGCAAGTCCTGCTTGCCGGTCTTCGAAAAAGACAACGGCCTGCTTTTCTACCCCGTACAATATGAGGGTGAGGAAGAGAGCCAGAACGTGTGTTATACCGCTGAAGCGGTCAACCAGCAGGCCATCCCGGCGGTGGACTACTACCTGGCACAGGGCAAAAAGAAATTTTATCTACTGGGCACCGATTATGTCTATCCCCAGACGACCAACCTCGTGCTGCTGGAGTATCTTTTGAGCAAAGGCGTTCCCCTGGAGAACATTGGCGGCGGCTTTAAGAAAGACAGCGCGGGCAAGATCATTTCGGCCGGCAAATACACGCCATTCGGCTACAAGGATTACCAGCAGATCGTTGCTGAGATCAAGGATTTCGCCTCGAGCGGCGATGCGTGCGTGATCAGCACGCTCAACGGCGACACCAACCCACCCTTCTTCAAGGAATATGCAGCCGCCGGCCTCACCGCCGATACCTGCCCGGTGGTTTCGTACTCGATCGCCGAGGATGAATTCCGCAGCTTGCCGGCCAAGGATCTGGTTGGCCAGCTCGGTTGCTGGACTTACTTCATGTCCATCGATAGCCCTGCTAATCAGAAGTTCCTCGCGAACTTCCAAGCTTGGCTCAAGACCACCACGGCCGACGGCGTCGTCAAAGAAGGCCGCGTGGTGGATTCCCCGATGGTGCTGAGCTACGACGGCGTCTATCTCTGGAAAGCCTGCGTCGAAAAAGCCGGCAGCTTCGACGTGGACAAAGTCCGCGCGGCCTGGAAATCAGGCGTCTCGTTCGATGGCCCGGGTGGCAAAGTCACCACCCAGCCCAACATGCACCTGACCAAGACCGTTTACATCGGCGAGAGCAAAGCTGATGGACAGTTCAAAATCCTTCAGTCTTTCCCTGACGTCTACGGGCAGCCGCATCTCTTGGGCACTTTCAAAGCCAAGGAATAACGATTCCAGCCAAACGCCTGGCTATATCGTCAGGCGTTTCGGCTCCATTCTTCGCTCCTTCGGAGCTTCGAATGGCACGGCCGCTGTTGCCAAGGAGAAGAATGCCCTGCGAAGCTTCAGCATAGCAGGGCTGGCTTACTAACGAGGGGCGGTTCCAACGGGGACCGCCCCCTCTTTTTTAGTGCTTCAGGCCCATGTTCGGGCAACCTCTCGGCATTCCGCCTGCTAAGAATGGTTTAAAAAATATCGTAGCCATGAGCGATAACCAACTCATTCACTCGTTTGAATTAGGCAGGAAATCATTTTTCCGCTCACGGCTCTTCTCCCTCGTCGTGGTCATTGGCCTGCTGGCCCATAACCCTGCCATGGCGGCGCCAGAAACCGCCCGCGAGACCATTGTCCGGGCCATCCTCACGACGGACAACGGGCAGAAGCGTGCGATCATTGGATCCCTCGCTGGCCAGGGTGATGAGGCGATCCGGGAGTTGTTCACCGCTTGGCGGCAAGATAGCCTGTTTGTTTACCTCGCGCCTGATGGGACCAAAATTCCCGTCGAACTGACCGATGACAAGGATGCGAACGGCGCCCAGGCCGCAATCCGCGTAGACAACGGTGAACCGCTGAAAGACGCCGCCGGTCAGCCGCTCCGCCTGGTCGGAACCAAGTTGGTCGCGGTGGAACATGATGCGAAGCTCCGGCACACCATGAGATCGATTGTCGATCTGCTCGATCTCGGTTCTCCTCTCCTCGCCAAACGCCTGCGAGCCATCCAAACCGTCGGTTTTACCCAAAAGCCAGACAACCTGCCGGTGTTGCAGGCGCGCAGCCAGATTGAGACTGATGCTGAAGCCAAGCTCGCGTTGCGCGAGGCGATCGCGCTGATCCAGCTGGCCGATCCCAGCGACACCATAAAGCTCAAGGCTCTCGACGAGTTGCGCGAGCTGCATAGCTCATCCAGCTACGACGTGATCAAGACCGCCCAGGCCAAGGCGGTGGCCAGCGCCAAACCGGAGGTCGCGGCAGCCGCGGGCGCCGCACTCGCGGCGATTGATCACCACAAATCGGTGGTGAAGTTTTTTGGCACGCTTTTTCGCGGCCTCAGCGCCGGCAGCATTTTGCTCGTGGTGGCGCTGGGCCTCGCCATCACATTTGGCTTGATGGGCGTCATCAATATGGCCCACGGCGAGATGATCACGGTCGGCGCCTATGCCACCTACATCACCCAGAATGTGTTTGGCGAGGGGATGAATTTCACCCTGCCGTTTGTGAGAATCGCCATCCACCTGCCCGGGCTGCACCTGACCGGCTGGGCCTACCAGCTCTATTTCCTGGCCGCGATTCCCATCGGTTTTCTGAGCGCCGCCCTGGTGGGCATCGCGCTTGAGCGCAGCGTCATCCGCTTCCTCTACCGCCGCCCGCTTGAAAGCCTGCTCGCGACTTTCGGTGTTTCGCTGATTTTGCAGCAATTATTCAAACTCACCTTTGGCTCCAACAACGTGAATGTGGACAGCCCGATTTACCTGAGCAGCAACTGGACTTTTTTTGACATCACCTTCGACTGGAGCCGCATTTTCGTGATCGGTTTTGCGGTGGTAATTGTCTTCGGCGTGTGGCTGGCGCTGACCAAGACTCCGCTCGGCTTGCTCATCCGTTGCGTGATGCAAAATCGGACGATGGCGGCATGCATGGGGGTGCGCACGGAGCGGGTGAACATGCTCACCTTCGGCCTCGGCAGCGGACTGGCCGGGCTGGCGGGTGTATTTGTGACCCAGCTCGGCACGGTGGGCCCGTCGATGGGGCAGGAGTATATCGTGGACAGTTTCATGACCGTCGTGGTGGGGGGAGTTGGCAGTATCTTCGGCACCGTGGTGAGCGCGCTCGGGATCGGCCTGGCCGACCAATCAATCCAGCAGATTCTCCTCAATCCCGTGCTGGGAAAGATTCTCGTGCTGATTGCGATCATCCTGTTCCTCCAATGGCGCCCCACCGGCCTCTTCTCGGCCCGCAGTCGCAGTCTTGACTGATTGCGCCTTCCGCCCTCGCCCAAACTACATGAGTTCACCTGACACCGGTCGCTTCTTCCGTTCCCGCCACATGGAATTCGCCGTGGTCGGCGTCTTTCTGGCGCTGCTGACCGTGATTTTCCCCGTGCTTAATGCCCATGGCCTGCTTAGCGATTACATGATCAGCCTCTGGGGAAAATATCTTTGTTACGCTCTGCTCGCCCTTTCAGTGGACCTGCTTTGGGGTTACACGGGATTGCTGAGCCTCGGACAGGCCCTGTTCTTTAGCTTGGGCGGCTATATGTTCGGCATGTATCTCATGCTGCTGATCGGCCCGCTGGGCAGCTACGCCAAGGCGGGGCAGAATCCAGCCGGCCTGCCGGATTTCATGGTTTTTCTTGGGCACACGTTTCTGCCGCCGTTTTGGCGGCCGTTTCACTCCTTCGGGTTTGCCGTGATGATGGTGTTTGCCCTGCCGGGCCTGCTGGCGCTCGTCTTCGGATTCCTGGCGTTTCGCTCGCGCATCAAGGGCGTGTATTTTTCCATCCTCACCCAGGCCCTGACCTATGGGGCGATGCTCCTGTTTTTCCAGAACGATTTCACCATGGGCGGGAACAATGGCTTCACGGATTTCAAGTTTATCCTGGGCCATTCGCTCGTCGACAAAATCGCCGGGCCCGCCACCATGCGCGGGCTTTTTATGGTCACCTCCGTGGTGGTGCTGCTCGTCTCCCTCGGCTGCTACTGGCTCAACGGGACCAAGTTTGGCCTCGTGCGACAGGCGATCCGGGACGGTGAAAACCGCGTGCTGTTCAGTGGCTACGCCACGGCTAACTACAAACTATTCGTCTTCGTCGCGGCCGCGATCATCGCGGCCGTCGGCGGCGCGTTGTTTGTTCCGCAGGCAGGCATCATCAACCCGGACCAAATGACGCCGGAAAAATCGATCGAGGCCGTGGTCTGGGTTGCCGTCGGCGGCCGCGGCACCCTCATCGGGCCGATCATCGGGGCGATCGGCATTAACGCGCTCCGCAGCTGGGCCACCCACGCCTACCCGGATTCGTGGCTCATCATCCTCGGGGCGCTTTTTCTCGGCGTGGTCCTTTTCCTGCCGGGGGGCGTCGTCAGCCTGCCACCTAAGCTCATGGAACTGTGGCGGCGCTACCGCAAATCTCCCGACCGCTCATGAGCCATCCCGTTCTCACCGTCGAAGACGTCTCCAAGTCCTATGATGGCTTCAAGGCCATCTCGGATCTTACGTTCTACCTTTTCCCGGGAGAGTTGCGCACGGTCATCGGGCCGAATGGCGCCGGCAAATCCACCTTCTTCGACCTCATCACCGGCCGCGCCCGGCCGGACCGGGGCGTGATCGAGTTCGACGCCGGTCCGCGCACCCACGACCTGACCACCCTCAACGAATACGAGATCAACCGCCTTGGCATTGGCCGCAAGTTCCAGACCCCAAGTGTCTTCGTTGAGCACACCGTCTGGGACAACCTCGTGCTTTCGCTCAAGGGCCCGCGGGGTGTTTTCGCTTCGCTCTTCAAGCGCACTTCCTCCACCGAACGCGATCGCATCGCCGACCTGCTCAAGCTCATCCGGCTCGACGCCAAGCGCGACTGGAAGGCCGGCCTGCTCGCGCACGGGGAAAAGCAATGGTTGGAGATCGGCATGCTGCTGGCCCAGGATCCGCAGGTGCTCCTCGTGGACGAACCGGCCGCCGGTATGACCGACGAGGAGACCCATCGCACGGGTGAGTTACTCATCAGCCTCGCGGGCAAACACAGTATCATCGTCATCGAACACGACATGACTTTTGTCCGTCAGATTGCCCGCGACAACGCGGTCACCGTCCTGCACCAGGGTCATGTGCTCTGTGAGGGAAAGTTCGAAGAGGTTCAGGCCAATCCCAAGGTCCGCGAAGTCTATCTCGGTCGCGGCAAACACGGCACCCGATGAGCGCACTCCTCCAGCTTTCTTCCATTGAAGCCGACATCGGCGGCTCGCGCATTCTTCGCGGCGTCACCCTCGAGGTGAATTCCGGCGAGGTTGTCGCCATTATGGGCCGCAACGGCGTGGGCAAGACAACGACGCTGAAGTCCATCACCGGCGTGCTGCCCGTGCGCGCGGGCTCCATCACCTTTGCCGGCCAGCGCATCGATCAACTGCCGGCCGATGTGCGCGCCCGGGCCGGCATCAGCTACGTGCCGCAGGGCCGCGACATATTTCCGCACCTGACAATTGAGGAAAATCTTCATGTCGGCCTCGTGGTCCATCGCTACCGAGGGACGGTGGCGCGCCGCATGCTCGACCGCGTTTACGCGCTATTTCCCGTACTGACCGAGATGCGCTCGCGCAAGGGCGGCGTGCTCTCCGGCGGACAGCAGCAGCAGCTCGCCATCGGACGCGCCCTCCTCACCAACCCCAAGCTGCTCATCCTCGACGAGCCTACCGAGGGCATCCAGCCGTCCATCATCGACCAGATCGGCGACACCCTGAAGAAGCTCAAGATAAGCAATGTCTCCGATGAGGAGGCAACGGCGGCGTCCCGGAAGGACGCCGCAAAGATCATGAATGTGGTGAAGGAGCTGAAGCGCGAAGGCTCCCTCGCCATCCTGCTGGTCGAACAATACGTTGATTTCTGCCGCGATGTTGCCGACCGTTTCTATGCCATGGATCGCGGCGCCGTCACCTTCTCCGGCCCCATCGCCACGCTCACCGACGAGGTCGTGAAAAAGCATCTGCAGGTATAGAAGGACTGAAAAACTGAAGGGCTGAAAGACTGAAAAACCACCCCTGCCGAACATGAACACCACGGATAAAACGGATTCGCCCTTGGCTATCCGTGCCTATCCGTGCAATCCGTGGTTAAGGTTTTCTTATTAGCGCAAATTAGCGGTTTCAAAATGCATCTCACACCCCGCGAACGCGAAAAACTCATCGTCGTGGTTGCCGCCGACCTCGCGCGGCGCCGGCAGGCGCGCGGCCTCAAGTTGAATTATCCCGAGGCCATCGCCATCATCACCTACGAAATCATGGAAGGCGCACGCGACGGCAAATCAGTCGCCGAGCTGATGAGTTTCGGCACCACGATCCTCAAACGCTCCGATGTCATGGAAGGCGTGTCCGAAATGATCCACGAAGTGCAAGCCGAGGCCACCTTCCCCGACGGCACCAAGCTCGTCACGGTGCATAACCCGATCCGATGAACATCCAACACCCAACATCC
>Ga0207024_10337_pt1 | contig 10415 bp, 7 predicted proteins | sample Alteio_BWMinCont_44_FD_153470 | JGI IMG/M metagenome (GOLD analysis project Ga0207024, IMG submission 153470) | Enriched cells from forest soil in Barre Woods Harvard Forest LTER site, Petersham, Massachusetts, United States -... | ecosystem: Environmental > Terrestrial > Soil > Temperate forest >...
TGCTAAAAGCCATTTGGCCCGCCACACCCATCACCGCCATCGCGCTGGTAGCCGCTTGATGCGCATCAGGTTGCACTGCACAAAATGCTGCGCTAATGGCTGTTGCCGTACAACCCATGCCAGTCACACGAGTCATGAGCGGAACTCCATTATGAATTTGCTGTTGTTGGTTTGCACTTACTATATAATCAATTTCACCACTCACAACTATAGTGCTCTGATATTTATGCGCTAAAGCTTGCGCAGCTTCAAATGCTGCACTACTTTGATATTGGCTATCGACACCTTTGCTTTTAATCGCACAACCTGCAAGACTTAAAATTTCACCCGCATTGCCACGAATAATGGTGGGCTTACACAAATCACACAAATAAGTAGCAGTGAAAGTTCGTAATTTACTAGCTCCCGCTCCAACAGGATCGAGAACAATAGGTTTATTAAATCGATTAGCTAATTCGGCAGCTTCACACATGCTGTGAATCCACTCATCATCAAGCGTGCCAATGTTTAACACTAAACTACTGACAATTTGTAATAACTCTTCCAGCTCTGTGGTAGCGTGCGCCATAATGGGCGATGCACCAATAGCGAGTAAAGCATTAGCAGTTTGCTGCATCACAACCAAATTGGTAATGTTATGTACCAAGGGTTGTTTTTTTCGCAATAAAACCAGGTCATTAATAATATTTTTCTGATAATCCATCTTTTCCTCCCATTACTTAATATTATCTTAATATAGCAATGATACTATGTTGCGCATAAATTGGCAAAAAATCTAATAAAAAATGGGTCGCAATGAAAAAATATTTTATCTTTACAATGGTAGCGCTAGCACTGGTTTTTAACATCATTGCTTTTCCTAACTTTCATCGCCATGTGATTGTCATTCATGTCACGGATGAAGGCTGCAAGTTACATCTTTATGAATACCCACAATTACTCGATCCAATGCAGATAAAAGATCAAGATGTGAAAGATTTAGGCGAGTTTAATGATCTCTCTTTACTCACAAAGATCAATGAGCATTTCAGTGATATTGATTTTAAATCAGTGCCTGTACTGGTCTACAGCACACCCAATTTGTCACCTCAAAGCCAACAAATGCTTGATAAACTAATTCATCAAGCTAATTACAAAAACCAATTTAAATCAATCAACTTTAAAACTGGAAACAATTATAACGCCGCACAATTAATTGCTAATTTACCTAACTAATAATGATTAAAATATAGGAAATATTAACATGAAAAAATCTACTACCTCGCGCATTATTCTAGTAATAATTGGCATTATTATATTATTCTTACTCTATTATTTAACCACCTGCCATAAATCCACACCCAAACCACAGGTTCATAATAATGTAGTTACGCCTACAGTACAAACTCCAGTAGCAACTCCAGTACAAACTCCAGTAGCAACTAAGAGCTCACCTCCTATAGTAAAAGCAAAAGTAGTACATCTTCATAAAGCGAAGTCTAAAGCTAAAGTTAAAGTTAAACCCATTAGTTTAACTAAGCCAACTACGCCGGTTAGCGCCCCTATAAATACGCCTGTAATAAACCCAGTAGCACCTAAACCAATCGCTAACATTGATTCTCCAGTTTGGCATTCTGGATTTTATCTCGGTTTACAAGCCGGTTTAATGAATGCCTTGAGTAATAGTCATGAACAATTACAAGTCGCTCAAATTGGTTCACCCACGGATGTATTCAACACTAATCATACCAGTAATGGATTTTTATATGGTTTAAACGCGGGTTATATTTTTAATTTATTGGCTTCTAATTGGTTGCCGCAATATCGTCTAGGTTTTACTCTCTGGCAAGCCATTGGTTTAAACTTAGCGGGGTCTCATACGTTTACTTATCCAGCCTTCAATATTTACGATAGTTATCAATATCAAACTCCTGTTAATGTATTAATTGCTGGTTTAAATAGCTCAGTCGATATTTATCATTGGCAACATTTCGCGCCGTTTGTGGGTGCAGGTGTTAATTTCGCTCGCATACAAACTGCCGCGTTTACTGAAACTATGACCAGCCCTACCGGCGCGGAAGCTTGGTCGTTTGGCGCACATACTAATCAAGTAGTCACTTATAGCCTAGAAGCAGGTATGCGTTACCAACCTTCAAGGCATTGGGAATTACAGCTAAGTTATATTTATTTACCGTTAGGAGAAATCGTAACGGGTGCAGGCAATACTCAAGTAGTAACCACGCCTGGTATTACTAACCAACTAACAACGAATAATCTTTTATTCACTATTAATTATAAATTTTAAAGGTGCAATCATGTGGAAATTAATAATAAGTTTACTATTTCTCACTGCAGCTAAGGTGGTGATGGCTGCCAATCCATTTGTAAGTGTCAGTCTTACCACGATGCCAGCGGGGCCAGTTTACATTAATCAAACTTATACTGTCACGTTAACATTAATTAATATTAGTACGACGGATGAATTATCGCTTAACTCACTTGCTCATGAACAATTTCCTGCCGGTTTTTCCGCTGTCACTAATTGTAATAACACAAAATTAGCCGTGGGTGGCAGTTGTACGATCACTGGTCAATTTAATAGCGCTCAAGCTGGTAATTTTACTTGGTCATTTAAATTAAATGCTTTTAATCGACCATGGCCTGAGACTACTTACTCAGCTAGTCTGGCAGTCAGTAATGACCTACCGAGTATAAGCGCAAAATGGATTAACGATTTACCTGCCACCGCGGTGATAGGCAACATCAACCAAATAGTTACCATTGCGTATACTAATACTAGCGCTTACCCTGCTTATCAATTTATCCCCACCGTCACTAAAAATGCTGAGGCAGATTTTTCTAATCAAACTTCTGATAATTGTGATAGCACCCTTGCATCTCAAACAACGTGTAAAATTAGTTTTAATTTCAACCCTACTACGCCAGGCCTTAAATCAGCTATTGCGAGCGCAAGTTTTGCGGGTGGAAGTGTAAGCCCGGTAGCATCTACCACCAGTTATGTGACGGGTGTGCCAACTATTAGTGCAGTATGGAGCCCAGATTTACCATCTCAATCTCATGTGGGCAAGACTAAGCAACTGGTTACTGTCACTTTTACTAATAATACCGAATGGCCGGCTTATTTTTTTAACCCGATAGTTAATGTAAATCAAGCAGCGGATTTTACGGTGACTAATAATACCTGCGAAAACTTAAGCAATGAAACGTTGCCTGTTAACGGCAGTTGCAGTATCAGTTATCAATTTGCTCCTTTAACGGTAGGCGATAAATATGCCACTGCTAGCGCTAGCTTTATTGGCGGGACAGTGCCTGAAACGACTAGTACCCATTCCAATGCACAAGTGGTTTATACGGTCAATGCCTATGTCGAACCACAAGGCTGTACAAATTGCCTGGGAACTATAGCGCCTAACGCCCCTCAAACCGTAGCAGCGGGACAACAAGTTACTTTTCAAATAAACCCAGCACCGGGCGCGACTATTAGTAGCTTCGCAGGTACCTGTGGCGGCACCTTGAATGGCACTCAATATACTACTGCAACTATTAACGCAGATTGCGCGCAAGGCTTTTTGTTTACTCAAGCTTACTCTGTTCCTACACCTAATAGTCAACCTTCTCAAATCGTAGCGGGCGCAGATGGCAACATGTGGTTTCTTGAGCAAAGCGCTAATAAAATAGCAAAAATTACCCCAGCAGGAGTTATTACCGAATATACCATACCACACATTAATTCTTACTTATACGGAATCACCCAAGGTCCGGATGGTAATATCTGGTTTACTGAACAAACTCAACAGCAAATAGGAAAAATAACCCCTAATGGCGTTATTACCGAATATCCACTGCCAACTAACCTGTCTCCTCTCGCCATTACCACAGGTGCGGATGGAAATTTATGGTTTATTGCTGTTGGTATTACCCAACATTTGATAATCAAAATGACCCCAGTTGGCAACTTTACCGAATACCCTATCTCAGGAACTAATCAACTGGGAGGTATCACAGCAGGGCAGGATGGTAATATTTGGTTTGCAGATTTAAGCCAAAATGCCATCGGAAAAATAACACCCAATGGCGTCATTACGGAATATCCTATTTCAACTCCAAATAGTTTCCCTTTCTCTATCACAGCAGGCATGGATGGTAATATTTGGTTTACTGAACTTGGTAATAGTAACATAGGAAAAATAACGCCCAATGGCGTCATTACGGAATATCCGCTGGGAGCTGCTTTTATACCATTTAGTATTACTGCCAGCTCAGATGGCAATATCTGGTTCACGGTCTTAAATAACAACTTAGCTAATACACTGGGTAAAATAACCCCTAATGGAGTGGTAAGTTTATATCTTACGAATTCCGAAACCGATTTTATTGCTGCGGGGCCTAATTCTACCTTATGGTTTACTGGACAAAATAGCAATCAAATAACGCGCTTCTAATGCAGCTTAATGAGATAAAATATCCACACCTTGTAAGGCTAAATAAGGTTGATATTCAAATGCTTTGCCGAGGTGTGGCATTAAATAAACTGCATCGCCACCGGTGACAAAAAACCGCATTGAGGGGCTATAAGTTTTTTGCAAATTAATAGCGGATTGTTCTAAGAAAGCAATGGCGGTTAAGAGTGCACCATTAGCAATGGCAGATTGTGTATCTTTCGCTTCTAAATAAGCTGGATAAGTTTTATCACCCTGAAAAAAAGTGCCTTGCAAAAATTTCAAGCCTTCAGCGCGGCTTACCAATGAATCGCACATTAAATTCAAACCCGGGCTAATGGTACCGCCCACTAATTCACCTTCTGCTGTCACTACATCAGCAGTAATAGACGTTCCTGCATCAAACACACAAAATGCAGTTTTACAAAATGCGCGGGCAGCGACCACATCGGCCCAACGATCAGCGCCTAATAATAAAGGTGTAGCATAGCCATTTTTTACTCCCTGCCCTGTTAATTCGGATTTCACAAATTGCACAGAGCACTGCCATTGTTGCATGGCAAAGTTTTCTACTGCTGCCGCAATCTCTTTACCACCGACATTAGCAATGACTACCGTTTCTGGGTGAATCGCTTGCCAAATAGAAGCTAGTACTGTTAAATAATCTTGATTTTTATAAGCGTGAGAACCACCAAAGGTAAATTTACCTGCGCTGATAGTAGCCCATTTTAGCCGGCTGTTGCCGATGTCGATGACGAGTTTCATAGATAGATTATAGCCTTAGGCTCGATATTTACCAATAATTTGATTTAATATTATACATAAGTCCTCGTAAAACTGTTGCAAAGTTGGATCATTTTGCGGCTTATTTAACTTTTTTTCTTTAATTATATTTTCCCAATCCTTAACAAATAGATAGACAATCTCTGTATTTTGACTAGGTATGGTTTGAATTTTCATATTAAGAAAATATAATTCATGGCCAGAAATGCAGTCTTGATATCTTTGAGAAAGCTCAATTAAACTAACTATCGCTCGCTCTTTCCACTGTAGACTTGGCTCTGAGCTAGCTACTAAAGGTTGGCTTAACCGTAAAGGCGTAGAAGGTGAAGATGGAGGCAATGAAGGGCTCGCTGAGAGTGAGGGGCTGCCATAGCCAGAAGTATTTATATCATTAAATCTTGCTAACATGTATTCTAATTTACGACTAACTGCTATAAGAAAATCTTTTCTGGTAGGATTAGGTTGAGTAAAGATTTGTGGTGTAATCCAATCCTTAGCGGCTTCAAGCTCGCTAAGAAAATTTTCATGCTCAGATAATTCGCTGAGTCTACGCAATTCTATAAAAACAGCATCAATAGTAAATTCACTGGTAGCATTTTTACAAAAAGTTTCTATCCATTTTTTGGCATTTTGCTGTAACATTTCACCCGAAGTTTTCTTGGCGTTATCAAATAAATTAGGATCAAATAATATACTATCATATGTATCTCCATACTCTGTTAATTGTTTTGCTGCCGGTTCAAAAAGCTTTTGTTTACGGTTAGGAAACAAAGGATTATACATTTTGGGGACTAGGCTTAACAGGTCAGCAAAAAAGTCTGTAGCAGATAAATTAGCGTAACATATAGCATGCAACTCTTGAATAATTTCATAACCAGTAATTTTAGCTATTTCTTGTTCATAAAATGCTGCCAATTCTTGTTGGCATTGTTTTTGCAAGGCTTGAATAGCATTCATATTCACGTGAGGGTGAGTGCCTGAAAGTAATGGTGATCTTAATCCATGCTCGCGCCTCCCCCAAAGCGACGCATTTTTTAGCTTTTCAGAACGTTGAGAAGATCCAAATATATTTGGGCTACCCGCACCTATCGGAGTGGCTGGCCTTCCTATTGCGCTTAATGGTCCTGAGCTTAAACTTGGGCTATGCCATGCGCTGTTTATATTAGGATTTTCTAACCTGGCTAAATAGCCTGCAAAATCAACTACTGCCTGTGAAGAAACTCTCTCTATTATAAATACGGTACCATTTGGAATAATATTTATTTTATAACTTAAAAGCTGTAAGCGAGCATCTAAGATATCTTGTATTCTTTCTGCACCTAATGAATTTACTATAGCTCGCAGAGCAGATTCAGTATATTGCCATTGAATCTGCGTTAAGGTATTAAGTTTATTAATTATTGCTGGGCTGTTTGCGGGCAATAATTGGTTTACAAAGATCATATTATTATTCCAATCTTGTTTGATATTTACCTAACTTATCTATCTATCATAGCTATTGATAATTTCTTCTAGAACCCGTTTAAGCTGTTGATAAAAAGCGTCTTTCTCTGGCGGTAGTGGCGATGCGCTAGGTTCTGAAATTCGCTGCTGAAAATCCTCAATAGCTGCTGTAAGCTTTTCGATTTTAGAAGATTGCAAACTATTTTGTACCTTTTGCATATTAGTCATTAACGCATACATTGCAATTAAATCAGCATTGTTGAACATAAATTCATCTAATCTCATCTTGGCATTTTGTTGCCAAGACGAAACACCCGTATTAACACGCGGCATACTACGGGTCGGAAGTGCAACAGAAGATGGCTGGGGCGAAGGCCCAAATAAATAAGGGGAAAGAGGTGCTGGATTTGTATGGTTCCTTTGAACTGAAGCTAATTTTTGATAAGCATCTATAATTTTGTCTAAAATTGTTAAAAGCTCTGTGTAAAAATTTATTTTATTATCAGATATTTTTGGTTCATAAGATTCACGACTAACCTCAAGATAAAATTTTATAATATTTTGACTTGCGTTTTCTATATTATAGCGAAGCAATAAAGCATCTTGTATTTCCCGCATCTTTTGCAGGAGCCCATAAGCTTTAAGCTTACCTTCATTCTGAATAGTAAAATCATATAAAGTTTTTCGAGTTTGCTGTTGCCAATTATTCTGATTCAACACCGCAGGTTGAGGTAAAGGAAATCCTACTGGGGGAGAGGGAGCAAATAAATACGGTGAGCCCGGAGCGGGTGAAGGCGCACGAGCCAACGCAGGAGTAGTGTGCACGGGACCAAGTAAAGGTAAAAGAGTAGCTAGCTCAACTCCTGACACATTAAAACAATAATCAGTTTGGGAAAATTCAAAATCAATAATGTTTCTATACTGGTTTAATTTGGTTTCAATAATTACACGAGTTGATAATGATAATAGCCCTATGCTATGGATTAAATCAATACCATCTGCCCAGATTAATCTGTTATCTGCGGTAATTGAATTAAGCCAGTTGATTACGAGGGGTTTTTGATCACGCGTTAAAGCACTTACAGGGATCATATTATTCTTCCAAATTATTATAATTAGCTATATTACCGCAACCAAACAACAAATTTACAAACCACCCAAACTGCGTCGCCGAAACTCGTTGAAGGTAATATCAGGGCTAGAAGGAGGTGTTGGCGGAAAATTTTCTAAACCAAGCAAAATCTCATCTATTCTAGCTTTTAAAAAATGTATATATGTAGTACCTTGATGATCTTTTATAAAATTTTCTACAAATTCTTGAATAATTGCGCTCATATCTTCTATTGCATACAACTTAATATTAAAGATTAAAATTAATACTTCATAAATCAGGTTTTCGGGAACGGAAATTTTATGCTGTGCAATAAAAGTCATTAATGATTTACTAGCCTCTGTTCTCCACTTTAAAAACTTAGAATCTTTATCGTCTATAACTCGAGCAAAGGCCTCATTAATTTTCCCTTCCAAATTCGCGATTTTTTGGGGCAAAAGAACTTGTTCAAAAGTAGGTAAAACCTGCTGTATTGCAAAATACCCTAGTCTTTGTATGTTACTAGTATAAGTTTCGATAAATACATACTCTGCGTGGTTACTAAGAAAATTTTTAATACTATCAGCTTTTGTTGCATCCACTATTCTGCTGCTTAAATATTTTCCTTTGTCAAACCATGCCGCGCCTGTTTTTGCTTTCAGTTTTTTTACAAATTCTTCTTTCTTATGAGCAAACAGACTCGCTACTGGTGTCATAGATTTTCTCCTTGCACCTAGACAATCTTATATTTAAACTCCCCTTGCTTGCTGACTTTCACTGTCACCGTCTTAATGGCTTTTTGCTCTGCTAAACGGCTTAAAAACTCCGCCGCCAATTCCGGCAACAACGTGCCACTAATAATATGCTCAACATTTCGCGCACCCGTTTCCACTTCCGTGCAACGCTCAGCAATAGTTTTCACTAAATCATCGCCATAAGCAAAGTTTGCTTTGTAATGCTCATCAATACGACGCGCAACTTTCTTCAATTGCAATTTCACAATTTCTTGTAACACTTCTTCATCTAATGGAATGTAGGGCACCACATTAATACGGCCTAAAAATGCCGGTTTAAAAGTGCGCAACATTTCCGGACGAATACGTTCGGCTAATTCTTTGGAAGTAGATGGCGCTTTATCAGGCTCGCCACCATAGGCTTCCATAATCGATTTGGTGCCGGCATTAGTGGTCATAATGATCACACAATTTTTAAAATCAACTTCGCGACCTTCACCATCCATAATCATGCCTTTATCAAATACTTGATAAAAAATATCTTGTACGCCAGGATGGGCTTTTTCCATTTCATCTAATAAAATCACACTATAAGGCCGACGACGCACCGCATTAGTTAATACCCCACCTTCACCATAACCCACATAACCTGGGGGTGAACCTACTAACATCGAGACTTTATGCTCTTCTTTAAATTCCGACATATTAATGACAGTCATGTTTTGTTCACCGCCATATAATAAATCAGCTAAGGCTAAAGCAGTTTCGGTTTTACCGGTACCACTCGTGCCTGCCAACATAAATACGCCAATAGGTTTACGTGGATCGCCCAAACCAGCACGTGAAACATGAATGGTTTCGGCAATTGCTTCCAGCGCATGATCTTGCCCAATGACCCGTTCAGCTAATTTATTTTTCAACCCTAACACAGAATTAATTTCATCGCTGACCATGCGTCCAACCGGAATGCCCGTCCAACTAGCGACCACGCTCGCAACCGCTTGCGCATCGACACACACTTGTAATAAGGGCGCTTCCCCTTGTAAGCTTAATAACTCACTTTCTTCTTTACGTAAAGCCACCAATAATTGTTCGATGGTTTTTAATTTTTCAAAAGCAATATCTTTAGTGACTTCTAAATCATCGGTTTCATCGAAAAAATTCGCTGGAGTCGCTTCACCAGGCTGCGCTTCATGATGGAGTTTTTCAATGCGATGCTTAATATGACGAATGCGCGTCACCAAACGTTTTTCTGCTTCAAAGCGTGTTTGTAAGTTTGCTAGCTCAGGTTGTAACTTGGCAAGTTTCGCTTCTAAATGAACAATTTGTTCATCATGCTTAGCACCGGTAACTTTTTCCCGCTGCAAGCGTTTTAATTCCACTTGAGTTTGAACCAGTTGATTTTGTAAATCTTCCACACTTGCAGGCGTGGCATTACGGGCAAGCGCTACTTTCGCACAAGCTGTATCCAACAAACTCACTGATTTGTCCGGTAATTGACGGCCTTGAATATAGCGTTTTGATAATTTAACGGAAGCCACAATCGCTTCATCTAAAATGCGTACTTTATGGTGTTTTTCCATATCATTAGCAATACCACGCATCATTTCAATCGCGGTTTTTTCATTCGGCTCTTCAATTTTCACTACTTGGAAACGACGGGCTAGAGCTGCATCTTTTTCAAAATATTTTTTATATTCAGCCCAGGTGGTGGCCGCAATGGTGCGCAATTCTCCCCGCGCTAATGCTGGCTTTAATAAATTTGCGGCATCGCCTTGCCCTTCTGAACCACCCGCACCAATCATCGTGTGAGCTTCATCAATAAATAATACAATTGGTTGCGGCGAAGATTTAACGGCTTTAATAACCGAGTTTAAACGATTTTCAAATTCACCTTTCACACCCGCGCCGGCTTGTAATAGCACC
>Ga0207024_10085_pt3 | contig 10261 bp, 13 predicted proteins | sample Alteio_BWMinCont_44_FD_153470 | JGI IMG/M metagenome (GOLD analysis project Ga0207024, IMG submission 153470) | Enriched cells from forest soil in Barre Woods Harvard Forest LTER site, Petersham, Massachusetts, United States -... | ecosystem: Environmental > Terrestrial > Soil > Temperate forest >...
AAACACGGTCAATCCCGCCGGCCAGATCGGCGGCAATCCGGCTTGACCCAGAGCCTCATCGCATACTGGGCTGCCCCGAAAACCTGCGCGTGTCCGACGCCGGGAAGGCGCCCGATGGGATCGTTCAGGTTGATGTAGGCGTAGTTGGCCAGAAACTCGGCATGCCGGGAGCCCTCCGGGGAATACAACCCGACGAGCATGAGAGGGGCAGTCGCGGATTTTTGCACCGTTACGCCGTAGTTATTTACATCGACGGGAAGTTGCGAGGCGGCCTGGGTTTGCCGGGACTGCGTGAGAATGAGATCGTTGTTCGGGTCGGTCGAAACGTCGAAATTCACGATGACGGTGGTTTGCGAGTTACCCGTGGCGTTCAACGAATACATGTAGTTCATCCGGTCGACGCCATTGATTTGCTGCTCGATCGGCGTTGCGACGGATTGTTCCAGCGTCTGCGCATCAGCGCCAACGTAGGTGGCCAGAAGCTGGATCTCGGGAGGCACGATATTCGGAAACTGCGAGACCGGTAAACGGGCGATCGAAACGGCGCCCACGATCACCGTCAGGATCGCGATAACCATGGCCACAATCGGCCGCTTGATAAAGAAGTTCGACATGATCGTCCCTCAGTTGCCCGGCACGGGCGTCTGGCGTGCCGCTTTCGGTTTCACGTGCATGCCAGGTCCGACCTTTTGAATCCCGTCGACGATCACGCGGTCACCCGGATTCAACCCGTCGCGAACCACCCACAAGGACCCAATTTGGTCGCCAACGTGAATCGGTTTAATGCTCACGGTGTCGTTACTATCCACAGCGGCCACTTGATAGTTGCCCTGCAGCTCGGAAACAGCTTGCTGGGGAACAAGCAGGGCGCCAGGGAGTGTTTCAACGGCAACCCGCACTTTGCCGTACTGTCCCGGGCGCAGAATGTTGCCCGGATTCGGGAACAGGCCTGTGGCCTCGATGGCGCCGGTGCTTTGGTTGACCTGGCGCCCGGCAAAGGCGTACTTTCCCTGGTGCGGATGGACTGTTCCGTCGGCGAGGATCAGCTCCAGCGGCGGCGTGGGGTCAGTCGGTTTGTATTGTTTCGAGAGCCTGAGATATTCCTGCTCGCTCACCGCGAATGTGACCTTGATCGGGTCAACAGTAGAAACGGCGGTTACGGGGTTTGGAGACGACGGGCTCACCAGATTACCGATCTGAATCTCCGCATTGCCGGCGATGCCGTCGATGGGTGAGTACAACTTGGTGAATCCGAGGTTGACGTTTGCCGCTTCTAATGCGGCCTTCGCCGCTTCGACCCCCGCGCTTGCGGCCTCTATCTGGGCCTTGGCTGCTTCGACCTGCGACGTGGCCACCTTTATCTGGGCTTTTGCCGAAATGTTGTTCTGTACGGCGTTATCAAGATCCTGCTGGGTGACTGCGTGCTCCTTGGCGAGCGGGGTATAGCGGTCTTCATCGAACTGCGCCTTGCGTTGGTTTGCTTCGGCGCTCGCCAACTGCGCTTCGGATTGCTGATATTGCGCGTGAGCCTGCGCCAACTGGCCGTTTGCCTGGGCGAGCTGTCCCCGCGCCTGGTCCGCCGCAGCTTGAAGTGGGCGTGGATCGATCTGGAATAGCAACTGGCCCTTCTTGACGAAAGAGCCTTCCGAATAGTCCTGCGTGAGCAGGTAGCCGGTGACTTGGGCGCGGATGGCGGCGTTCACCATGCCGTCCAGGGTTCCGATCCACTCGCGGTAGACCGGGATATCCTTTTGCTCGACGGTAACGACTTCAACCTCCGGCGCCGTCGGCTCGGCTGCCCCCGCCGAGCTTCGCCCGCAGCCCGTCAGTTGAAAAGAGATCGCGCCCAGTAATAGGGCCACGCATAGTTCCGAGATGCGGCGGTGGGACCTGTTCCTCATCGGATATCTCCTCCAGTTGTCGCGAACTCGTGTCGTGGTTGGCGCACAAACAAGCTCATGCTACTGGAGGGCAGGCCGAAGCGATATTACATATTCTGTGTAGTGCAGGGGCGGCCATCGCAAAGCGAGATCGCGTTCGGCGACTCAGGCCGTCTCGTGCAAGAGCTCTATCGCAATCCGTATTTCCTCGCGTGCCTACTGAAAATATGTAATGGACGAATTTTGCGTCGCCAAATACGATTGGCTAGAAGCTTCGCGCCAGAGAACGTATGTTAAGAGCTCAATTCGGATGCCGGATCGCCTTCCGGCACGGCGTTTTGAGGGCGGGTGAGCTTGCCAGAGGAGAACCGGCTTGAACTTTCTGGTCTCAGATCTTCATACAAGAGAGGAACGCATGAAAACACTCACGACCCAATATATCGATGGGGCATTCGTTGAATCCCACGGCCGCGAAGTCATGGACATCATTAAGCCGGCCAACGGGCAGGTGATCGCCCGCGTCACGCTGGCTGACGAAGAGGATACACGGCGCGCCATCGCCGCAGCCAAGACCGCATTCGCCAGTTTCGGACGGTCGACCAAGGAATCACCTCACGATTGAGGGCAAGAACCGGCGCCTGATGATTGCTGCTCTCCGCTATATGGACGCATTCGTGGAGACGGACGGCGAGTGGCTGTTTGCTGAGCGTAAGCTCTACGTCGACTGGCTGGAGCAGCGCGAACTGTCATGAACGCTCCGGCGGCGGGCCAGAAACGACTTGTAATCGTGGGCGCGACGGGAATGGTCGGTGGATACGCCCTTCGCTACACACTAGACCACCCCGCGGTTGGACGTGTGATAGTGATCGGCCGCAGGAAGCTTGGCATCTCGCATCCCAAGCTGGGCGAAGTTCTACATCGAGACTTCGCGGACTGCTCGGCGCTCGCGGAGACGCTTTCGGGTCAGGACGCGGCGATTTTTTGCCTTGGTACATATACCGGTTCGGTACCGGATGCGGAACTCCGCAAGGTCACTGTGGACTACACCGTCGAATTCGCGCGCGTTCTCCACGGCAGCAGCCCCGACGCGGCGTTCTCATTCTTGAGCGGGAACGGCGCGGACCAGACGGGACAAAGTCGGATGGCCTTCGCACGCTACAAGGGAGAGGCGGAGAAGGCGCTAGTCGAGGAAGGTTTCCCCCATGTTTATCTCTTCCGGCCTGCTTACATCTATCCAGTGGAGCCGCGGAAAGAGCCGAATCTGAGCTACCGCATCTTGCGCGCCATTTACCCCGCGTTTCGCGTGCTCTTCCCCAACCAGGTGATACGGGCCGATGAGTTGGGCCGGGCGATGGTGGATATTGCCGTCCGGGGAACAGGGCAGCCCGGAGGATTGATCTTAGAGAACCGTGACATCCGAGCGATGGTCGAGTAGCTTGCGCTCCCTTATTCGCTGGCGGATTTCCCGCGAGCCAGGGACCGACAGAAAAAGTCGCCGAACGGAAAGATCATTATCGATCTCAAGCGTTAGTAAGAAAAGGATCACATCATGGAACAAAGGATACGCGGATGAATGATGCCATCACCCCCTTCACCCTCGCCGTCCCGCAGGCGGACCTCGAGGGCCTCAACCGCCGCATCGACCAGACCCGCTGGCCCGACGCGGAGACAGTCGACGACTGGACCCAGGGCGCCCCGCTCGCCAATGTCAAGGCGCTGGTCGATCACTGGCGTCACCGCTACGACTGGCGCCGTTGCGAGGCGATGCTGAACGGCTGGGGCCAGTACAAGACCGCCATCGACGGCCTCGACATCCATTTCCTGCATGTCCGCTCGAAGCACGAGAACGCGCTGCCGCTGATCATCACCCACGGCTGGCCCGGTTCGGTGATCGAATTCATGAAGATCATCGGACCGCTGACCGATCCCACCGCTCACGGCGGCAGGGCCGAGGACGCTTTCCACGTGATCGTCCCCTCGCTCCCTGGTCACGGCTTCTCCGACAAGGCGACTGAGACGGGCTGGGGCATTCCCCGGATCGCTGGCGCCTGGATCACGCTAATGCGGCGCCTCGGGTACACACGCTGGGTCGCGTAAGGCGGGGATGGGGGCTCGGTAGTGACCACGATCATCGGCGCGACGAAGCCGGATGACTGCGCGGCGATCCACGTCAACATGCCGTTGGTGTTTCCTGAGCCCGACCAGTTCCAAAACTTGGATCCGTTCGAGCAGGCGGCCGTGGCGTCGCTGGCCCATTGGGATGAAAAGGGCTCCGGCTATTTCAAGCAGCAGTCGACGCGGCCGCAGACCCTGGGCTACGGACTCGCCGGTCGGCCAGACGGCCTGGATCTACGAGAAGATGTGGGCCTGGAGCGACAATCAGGGAAACCCCGAGGACGCCCTGACCCTGGACGAGATGCTGGATCACATCATGCTCTACTGGCTGCCGGGGACCGCGACGTCCTCCGCCCGGCTATATTGGGAAAGCTTCACCATCGGCACTGCGGCGGTCAGGCTGGAGATTCCCGTCGGCGTCAGCGTCTATCCGCGCGAGACCCTCCGCCCCTCTCGGCGCTGGGTCGATCGGTGGATGCCAAACCTGATCCACTACAACATCCTGGATCGGGGCGGCCACTTCGCCGCCTGGCAACAGCCGGCGCTGCACGCCAAGGAAATCCGCGACTGCTTCGCCAAGGTGCGCTGACCTCGGCAAACTAACTTGCCGGATCAGGATTTGGCAGAGCCCTGATCGGGGCTGTCACAGTCAAACGAAAAGAGGAAAGCCATGATTATTGACCATATTTATCTCCCCGTCTCTGACCTGAAACGGTCGAGCGAATTTTACAAGAAGATGCTTGAGCCGCTTGGCATCGACATGCCCTACGACTTCGGTCAACTTCTCGGTTTTGCAATCAATACCGAGCCTGGTTTCTGGCTGAAGAATGGCGAAGTCGCCAAAGACCTTTACGTCGCATTCACCGCCAAGAGCGCGGACGCTGTCAGGGCCAGCTACAAGGCGGCGATAGACGCGGGAGCTACTTCAAACAAGGAACCGAGCCTTCGGCCCGAATGGCGTGCCGACTACTTCGCGGCAAACATCGGCGACCCGGACGGATACAACATCGAGATTGCCTATAAGCCTTGGCTCTACAAATAAAAGGTACGAGCCATCTACCCATCTATGTGCGGGCGTTTCCGCCCAGCGAGGGCGAGTGGACCATTTCGCTCGCGGGCCGGCCAAGCGCCGCGCTGGAGCGGCGACGGCAAGGAAGTGTTCTTTTGAAGCGGCGGACGGAAAGATGATGGCTGTTGCGGTAAAGGCCGTTACTGGGCCCAAACCTTCCTTTGAAGCCGGTGCTCCGTGCCGTTGTTTGACGCGCACATGGTGCATGCCTCCGGCGACACGAACTTTCAGTTTATGGCGGGTCCGTCATCACCGAGGCCGGCAATCCAAAAGTTGCGGCGCTTGTCTATATTGCCGCATTCGCGCTGGACACGGGGGAAAGCTGGCGGCGTCATTCCTTCCGGGTGCGCGCGCAAGATCTGTCGGATGAGTTCGAAAGAAACTCATGATCGTGCGATCCATTGAATTAGCGGGGCCAATGGGTCTCATTCTAACGCGACCACGAAACGCTCAAATCTGGCACAATTTGAACGATCCAAATCCCCGGTAATTCTGCGAGCGGGAAGTAACGATCACTTCCATCCGGGCCATGATTCCTTTGTGATTGCGTTCGCGGGAAAACTCGGTGGGTTTCAGAGGTGCTGGTGGGCCTGTATGTCCTTGATAACCATTCTCATGCCGTTCTCCTAAGCTGGACGTCAATACCGTTGTGCCCAATTAGGAAACGATCAACGCACTAGGCTCCTCCCAGGGTGCCAGGAACCTTTCTGTTATTGCTTTGTGTGTATAAAGTCGTGCGGCCTCCTCTAACCACCCATGGGAGATCCAGCTCCCAGCGGTGACGCTGGGCTCGCGATTCGGCGATTGGGAGGTCTGTTGGCTGGGTGGCTGGAACAAACATCGGTTCGGCTTCATGGGGGGAATCGGTCGCGACGAGAAAGGAAGCCGTAGCGATCACGATCCAGTCAGCGGCGCGTTAGCACTTGTGCTGGTCATGAAGAACGTGTTTTCATCAAGTTGGCTTTCTTGGCAAGCTGCGCCCAGTAGTGGAGCATGCCGGCGACGTAGAAGAATAGCCTCATATGAATCGTTAGTTCCCAGACCATTGCCCGGAGCTATTTCCAACTCGACTTCAGATTCCAAACATCGAGCACGCTGATTTTCGCACGATCCCGTGGCCCAAACAATTTCACTTCGCGGCTCTCGCCAGAGGGAAAGGATATAGCCGTAAGTACGGGTTCTCCGTCGTTCACAAATACTTCGACGGAACTGGCATCTACGAAAACGTGCAAGTTCACTTTTCGACCGGGGGCCGTTAGTGGCGCGTCGTAAACGCCGGAAAACTTCGGGTTAAAATTCACATTCGCGGAGTTCGTGCGATCCACGAACACTGTCTTCCGATCCCAATTTACGCCGATCACCGTCTTGCCTTTGGGGCTTTTCAGAACCTCTACACCCTGAACACCGGTGCTCTCATGTTCGAATTCGACTACCAGCTCAAGGGCGCCTTGAATGTGATTTTGGGTGAGCCATTCATTCGCCCGCGCCAGGTCCCCGCCTTTGAATTGAAACCGCTTCTCTCGTAACCTCTGATTCTCTCTGGCCGGCCTCTGCACCAAACGAATCCCCTCGGCTGTCTGTCGCAATCCGACTTCCCGTGGAATGGACATTGCGCTGCGCCATGGCGAAGTAGGCACGTCCTGCCCGTACTGCCAATTGCTCATCCAGCCGAGCCAGAGCCGGCGTCCATCGGAGCGAGAAATGTCGTTCCAGGAAACGGCTGCATAATAATCCGGGCCGTAATCGAGCCAGAGAGCAGCTTGACCGCCACCGGCGACGGAGGGTCTAGAGCCCGGATCTTCAACGAAGCGGGTGCCGTCGAATTGGCCGATGAAGTATTGTCCGCCAGAGCCGCCTGCGATGCTGCCAGGGTTGATATTCACGACCAGGACCCACCGCCTCTCCTGAGTACCTTCCACGGGCAACTGGAACAAATCGGGGCATTCCCAAACACCCGCAGTCCCTCCCGCCGGGCCAAATTCGCTCAAGAGTGTCCAGTCTTTAAGATTGGTCGAGCTGTAAAAACGGACCTTGTGCTCCGCCGATAGGGAGACGGTCATGATCCAATGCTTACCTGGCTCATACCATTGCACTTTGGGATCGCGAAAATTCGCAGAGTGGATGTCGATCACCGGGTTCGCGGCATATTTCGTCCATGTCCGGCCTTTGTCGTTGCTAAACGCAATGCATTGGGACTGCATGCGATCTGACGGACGATAGCATGTGTAAATTGCTACCATCGGTGGTTTGCCGTTCTTCCCAAGACCGGTGGTATTTTTCCAATCGACGACAGCGCTGCCCGAGAAAATCATTACGCCATCGGCTTCCAGCAGCGCCAGAGGCAGATGTTTCCAATGCACCAGGTCGGAGCTAACAGCATGGCCCCAACTCATATGACCCCAAGTGTTGCCGAACGGATTGTATTGATAGAAGAGGTGGTACTCTCCCTCGTAATAAACCAGTCCGTTCGGATCGTTCATCCAATTCTTTTCCGGCGTGAAATGGAATTGAGGACGGAATGGTTCCGAATAGTAGCCCGGCCGATCTGGTGGTGCGGATGCCAGTGTCGCACCCAAGCATACGGCGAGGACAATGCAAAGCCACCCGCGGCACCCTACCGCCTGAAACCTAGCCAGGAGCCGTCTTCCTGTAGGAGGTCGATCGGTCTTGCTCTTTTCCTTGTTTCCTACCATTCGGTTGCGAGTCGTTCCTGAATTTGCTCCAGAGGCACGCCCTTGGTCTCTGGAACCATGAGCTTCACCCAGAATAGTTGCAGAACCATCATGCCGCAGAAGAATAGAAAGATATAACCGGGTGGAAAGGCCGACACCATCTTTGGAAAAAAGGTGGTGAGCAAGGCGGCGAAAATCCAGTGCGTGGAACTGCCGAGCGCCTGACCTTCGGCACGATGGCGGTTAGGGAAAATCTCAGAGATGAACACCCAGATTACGGCCCCCTGGCCAATCGCGTGCGCCGCGACGAACGCGAAAATGCAAGCCGGCACAATGCTGTAGTGTTGCGTGAAAAACGCCCACGCTGTCAGGCCAAGCGAACAGATATAGCCGAATGAACCGATGAAGAGCAGCGTCCGGCGGCCCAACTGGTCAATCAGCCAGAGTCCGAGGAAAGTGAAGATGAGATTCGTCACACCAATGCCGACCGATTGGAGCAGCGCGGCCTTGGCCCCCAGGCCGGTCATCTCGAAAATACGCGGCGCGAAATAAAGAATCGCATTAATACCAGAAAGCTGGTTAAAGAAAGCAATAAAAAAGGCAAGCAGTATGGGAACGCGAAGCTGCCGCGTCCAGAACTTGCCCTTCGATATTTGTTGAGACGATGCCGCCAGAATCGCGTTGGCATCCTCTTCAATCCGAGCTTCTGAGACCTCGGGCTCGATCAGCGTGAGAACCTTCATGCCTCCTTCTCGATCATTCCTTTTTCCGAGAAGCCAGCGGGGGCTTTCCGGTAGGCCAAGGCATAACACGGCATACGCGAGCGACGGAAACGCGGCTACCCCAAGCATCCAGCGCCAGGCATTCTGGCCGACGCCCGACAGCAAGGCGTTGGATAAATAAGCGATGAGGATTCCGAAGACAATGTTGAACTGAAACATTCCCGTCAACCAGCCGCGGTGCTTGGGTGGAGCGATTTCAGAGATATAGAGCGGCGCCGTCACCGTCGAGATCCCGATACCCAGACCACCGAGGACACGCGCGATGATGAAAACCCAAACGTTATTTGCGAGCCCAGATCCGGCAGCGCCGACCAAGTAGAGGATACCGATCAATAGCAGCGTAGGCTTGCGTCCGAATCGTTCGGTAGGCCAACCGCCGATGAGCGAGCCCAATACGGTTCCGTACAGGGCCGAAGCTATCGCGATCCCATGCATCCCGGCGCTCAGTCCCCACACCTTCTGAATGGTTTGTTCGGCACCGGAGATAACTACTGTGTCAAATCCAAACAGAAATCCCGCGAGGGCGGAAGTGAGCGACCACAGAAAGACACGAACGTTCATAGACTCTCGAACAAAGCTCTTCGCAATGTTATCCGAAATGCAGAATCGAACAACGGCGGCTGGAAACACAGAGTGTAACTTGGCACAAAATTGGCCGCGCGGACGCAACTCACGGAACCGGTCTTGCCCAAATGCAAACCCGCGCACTCTTCCGCAAACTGGTAAATCTTTCGTTCTTTCGCTGGGCGTTAAGCGGAACCAGCGGAACTACTCGTCCCGATGAATCAGGGCGCCACAGCCGGAAGCGCAACCAGACCGGAGCGCCGACTGGCGAGGAGGGGCACGCAAGCGGGCGATTTTGTTTTTCCCGGACACGCCCTGATAGATGGCCTTGCAGAGCGTAAAATTAGGGGAATGTTTGCCCTATTCCGTCTGCTTTCAAACATCGTTCTTGCCACAGCTCTGTTGTCGGTCGCTGATTTGGCTGCCGCGCAAAGTTCGAGTTCCGCTTCCACACGAGCTGTCACTCCGTGCGCAGTACTAATCAAGGTCGTTGGGCAGCGTTTCCCGAATACAACCACAGTGATCACATCGGCTCAAGTCAACGCGGCCAGCGACGCTAAACCAGGCAATCCCGCCGCGGGACCTGCGGGGGCGCCGATACCAAGTTGAGCTGGAATCCTGAAAAGTGTTCCTTGGAGGTACGGCTGGGATAAAACCAATGCATCCGCATCCACCTCTTGCATTCCTGCCCCGTCCGGGAAGGACTCACCGGCAATCAGTGGCCCGGCGATCGACAGAGGCGACGGCAGGGATTTGAGCGGCATGCGAAATGACGGCACACTCTTGCTTTACCCTGCGACACGAGTAGTAATCTTGTGGAGGCGGCTGATCGCCAAGCGCCGGGGCATAGCGGCCTAGGACAGGACTGATGTTGACGAACTTCCTTATTTCTCGGGATCGAATGTGATGTTGCTGTCAGAGGTGAACTTTTTGTAGTTCCGGAACTCGATCACGTTGCGGGTGCACCCGCTCGTTCCGTGCGCGCAGCTCAGCGCCTCGGAGTGGACCGGCAGCAGATACTTGCCCTCGCCTATCAGCACATAGTCGTAATCGACCGCCGATTCGACTGTGTCGAGAGGAAACATCCTCGGCAGGTTTTGTGCAGACAGCTCGATACGCAGCACCCGAAAGTTCTCTTTGTCGATCCAGATCGAACCCGTGTAGGCCGGCTGATCAGAC
>Ga0207024_10309_pt1 | contig 10180 bp, 9 predicted proteins | sample Alteio_BWMinCont_44_FD_153470 | JGI IMG/M metagenome (GOLD analysis project Ga0207024, IMG submission 153470) | Enriched cells from forest soil in Barre Woods Harvard Forest LTER site, Petersham, Massachusetts, United States -... | ecosystem: Environmental > Terrestrial > Soil > Temperate forest >...
TGCAAGCAGGTCTGGATGTAATCAGAGGCATATTCCGTATGGGCGTCCATGCGAATGATGAATTCGCCGCGGGCTTCGCGAATGGCGGCATTCAGTCCGGTGGAAACGATTTTTTGCGGGTTGTCTATCACTCGAAGGGCAGGGCATTCCCGTTCGTATTCCGCTAGAATTTCGCGCGTTCCGTCGCCGCTCATGCCATCCGCCACCAGAATTTCCAGTTCCATCTTCGATATTCCTTGCCGCATTACGGAATCCAGGAATTTGCGGATATGCCGTATTTCATTTCGGCATGGGATAATGACGGTTACAGTTACGTTTTCTTTGATTGGCATATTTGTCTCTTGGCGATTCGGCTTTGTGAGTGGATTCGCGCCCGGCGATGCTGAAGCGGCAGCTTCCGGACTTAGGACTTAAGAATGTTGCGGAAGAGATTCCAAACCTAGGGCGCGCGCTTCGTTGGGAATCGCCTCGGCAAATTGTCTTTCGCAAACGCCCGCTAGTGCTACGCCGATGGATATGGCAATCGTTGGAAGTTTTTCCCAATATAGCGTTGGCAATCCGAAACTATCGAGGCACATCCCAAAAATCAACGACAGCAAAAGAGCGCCGTGCATTTGGAATCGCGGCCGCCTGTAAAGCGACAATCCTGCGCTGACGATTTGATAGATGACGCCCAGCACCAACGCGACACCGCCGATTCCGAGCTCGATCCAAACCGTCAAATAGGCGTTGTGTGCACGGCCTTCGCTCCCGATGCTGCTCATGTATACCCATTCCTGCCCAAACCCCTGACCGATGAGGGGACTCTCTCGAATTACGCCCAACGCCGTCTCCCACCGTTGGAACCGATGGCTCAACCCATCTCCCGTGGAAAGGTCTACGCGCGTGGCGCCTTCAAACAGGTCAGGATGAGTGGCGCGCACGATGGCAACGGCGAACAAGCACAGAACAAAAAATGCCAGGACCCATTTCCAACGACGCGTCAGACAGAGAAACAGAAGGAAAGCCGCGGCAATGCTGAGCGTTGTGCCTCGCACAAACATGGTTGCAGGAATCAGCGCAAATCCAAAGGCCAGGGCAGGCCAAATGATTTTCCAGGCTCGGGATTTGGAATACAGGATTCCACCGAGGCCTGCAGCAAAGACTGCCAGCATCGCCGCCTGGCCAAGTGTGTTGGGATTCCATGTGGTGAACGTCGCGGCGTTCTTATATTCCTGGAAATTCGCCTGAATGTTCGCGGTGCTGGAGCCCAGCCGCTGCGCAATTTGAATCGAGAGGGCGATGCCTCCGCAGGTGAGCCCCGCGATCAGGAAACGGATCCGCCGTTCCGATTGCAAGAGGCGCGGCAACACAAACACGATCACGGCGCAGCCCATCATTTTTGCGGTTTCGTATGCGGGGGGAGGAACGCCGCGCGCGAATTCCACCACGGCGGAAAACAGACAAAATGCGAACAAGCACATCTGACTCCGGAATATCTTTCGCTGTCCCAGGACTGTGGAAGTGGGCGTCCAAAAAATAAATCGAATTAGAAACAATAGAATCAGCACGTCATCCAAGCGGATGTTAACGGCAGTTCCCAGCGGAAAAGCGAGATCGGGAAATCCAAGCGCTAGTCCATACAAGAATAGGGCGTGCTCAGGCTTGGCACACACATAGCCGCCCACCAGCAGAACCGCAACACACGTTTGCAACCAGAACATTGGCAGCCCAACCATATATATTTTTTGGCCAACTAAGAGACGATTTCGATCCTTGATCTTTGGGAAATCACGCGCGCGGGAACGCCGCCCGCAATGGTGAGCGGTGGAATATCGCGAGTCGCCACGGAGTTGGCGGCCAGCAAGGCGCCTTGCCCCACGGTAACGCTTCTGGTAACGGTGGAATGGGCCGCGAGCCAGCAACCCCGGCCGAGCCGGATCGGGCCGAGCTGGCTTGGACCATACCGATACGATCCGTCCTTTCGCGTGTGATCCCCGGCTACCAGCACCACGTAGGGCCCGAGTTGCACCTCATCCTCTATGGTGATTCCTCCCCACGCGTGCAGCCAGCAACCGGCGGCCATGTAGACATCGCTGCCAATTTCGAGACGGCTGCAAAAATTAATGGTCACATTCCGGGCAATCTGAAAGTTACTGCCGCAAGACTTAAAGGCGGGGCGCAGCAAGAATCCACGAAGCCGCAAAACGGGCCTCAGGTCCGGCAACCAGGCAGTGGCCAAGGAAATGAAATGAAACCAGAGATATTGCAGCACTCTCATCCTCTTTGTCCGTTCTGGTCGGCAACTGTCGGTCTGCCGCTCTCGAATTTTGTTCCTAATTCATGCAACACTATGTCCGTAAAATGCGCCAAAGTTTGCAAGCTGGCTGAGGCCAGTCCGTTGCGAATAATGGCGCGCCGCAATTCACCATCGTGGATGACGCGTGTGATGGCGCGCGCCAGGGCATGCGGATTTTTGGACGGCACGAGCAAGGCATCTACTCCGTCGGTAACCGTGCTGGGCACTCCTCCCACCATCGTGGAGATGCAGGGTAGTCCGCTGGCGCGGGCCTCGACCAGGACGTGAGGAGTTCCCTCGGAGAGGGTTGGCAGCACGAAAATATCGGCATCACGCATGCGGTCAAACAGTGGTTTCCCGTAAGACGCGTACCCCGACCAGCGCACCCGGTCTTCTATTTTGTGCGCCACAATGATTTCATCCAGTTTCCGGCGATACTCCGGGAAATCGCTGGGCCCGACAATTTCCAGCTCCCAGGGAATGTCTTCCTTCCATTCGCCCACCGCTTCGAGCAGATATTCGATTCCCTTCTCCGGCCGGATATATCCGACAAAAAGGATGCGCACGGCAGGGCCCTGGCAAGTGTCCAGGCGCGGGGAAAAATCGCTCAATTGAATGGTGCTGGAAACCGTGGCAATCGTGCGGGGCGATGCATACGCGCGAGCCAACTCCCGCCCATTGCAGATGAATGCTCCGCGCGTCAGCCATCGCCCGATTCGGCTACAGGCGCGGTCTTGCAGGGCGTAAAGCCACGCCACAGTATCAAGCACTCCGCCTCTGCGCCTGCTGGTTCGAAGGAGAGTAACCGGATCACCGACAATCCAATGGCAGATCGGCCTCCCAAACAAGAACGCGCACAAATACAACACGCCGATGTACGGGCACATCCCGCGGACGAAAATGACGTTGGCTCGCCGGCACGTTCGAATATAGGCAGCGCAGATCCCGAAAAGATGACGCAGCGATCCGGCCGAGGTACTCCAGAAAGGCTGGACAATCAGTTCCATGTTCGTGGCCTCGATCGGCAATTCCGCCGGGGACACGGGGGGCCCCTGCACAACCCGCGCGCACAAATAAACTTTTCCATACTGCCGGGCAAGAGCATCAGCGACTTTGCCCGACGCCGCCTGCATGTAGATTTGCCCCCCGCTGACGTAGGCGCGAACCGGAGTCACGTATCCGAGTGTTCTGTTCATTGTTGTAGCGGTATGGGAACTTTCAAGCCGGAGAGCGCAGGAATCTCATCCGCAGGGTGGCAACTTGCCGATAAAAACTTCTGACGCTGCTCGCGCCAAATGGCCAAAAATTGATTAGAGAAATGTTCAGCCAATTCGCCGCGAACGCAACCAACACGATGACTTGCGTGCAGGCGCTGAGCGCGACTGCCCAGGCCATCCCCATCAGCCCAAACGGTTTCAGCAGGAATGCCGCAGCCAGCACCAGCACCCCGGTTCCCAGTAATTGACTGGTGAGCCCGGCATAGGGTCGCCCGGCGCCGCGCAATCCTTGATTCAGAATGTTGCTGGATGCCGTGAACGAAGCGGCCAGGGAAAGAATAATCGCCGGGCGCACGGCCTGGGTAAACCCGCTCCCGAAAAAAAGCAGGACAAGAAATGGAATCAGGCAGGACAGCAACAGCGCCAAGCCGGCGGAGAGCAAAGTGGATTGCCGAAAAGTCTCCGTCAGTATTTTCTGCTGGTTCCCAATTTGTTTTTCATTGGAAAGAACGGCAAACGAAGTGATTCCCAGGGCGTCTCCCAGGGAAAACTGCGCGTTGCTGAAAGCGGAAGCCACCACATAAATTCCCGCAGCCTTGGCACTCATTAAGCTGACCACCAGGACCGTATCAATTTGCAGGGTGAGCATATTTCCGGCCGCAGCCCCCCAAAAGGGCAACCCGGAAAACAATAACCGGCGGCACTCCACCAGGCTCGGCTTGCCGTTTGCAAATGATTTCCTTTGCACCCAGAGACGCAGGAATACGGCCAACAACTGGCTCGCCAGAAAAGCCCACACGAACCAGCGAACCTGCCCCCTATGCCCTGACCAGATCAACAGGACCGTGCCCGCATAAAATAAAAAGTAAGAGGCTCTCACAACATTAAAACGCTGCCAGCGCATTCGCCCATGTTCGATCGCCAGAAGGATCTGGTTGAACATATCGAGAGGAATCAGGAACAAGCATAGTCGGGCAAGGGGCAGCAAATGGGCGCGATCCGCAGGAAGAACTCGCGGCAGCAGAAAATATCCGAGCACGGAAAATACCGCCGAAGCGGCCAGCCCCAGGACCACCGCGCTGCAAACCTGATCCGATTCCCTTTCCGGCTCGCCGGCTACCGCGCGCGCCAGCGACCAATTGCAACCCAGCAATCCCAGATTGCTCAAAATGACGGGCCACAACATAACGGTTGCGAGTTCTCCTCGTGCATGAGGACCCAGAATGCGCGCGGTCAGAACTCCGGTGACCAGGCCGCAAGCTTGGATCGCCAGGCTAGTGAGAAATGTGCCGATGTTGGCTCTGGAAAAAATCATAGGAACACTGGCAAGCTGCGCATGGCTGTGTGGGCTAGTTCTGGCGACCGAATTCCCTCGCAGGATTCAAAAGACGATAGGGGTAGTCGGCGGTCCGAGCGTCAAGATAGTTCAGGACCACTCCCAGCAGATTCGCGCCGGCATCTCGCGCTTGCGATTCGGCAAACTGGACGACTTGCCTGGGCGTTTCACCGCACTTGACAACCAGGAGCGTGGAATCCACCATATTTGCCAAAATCCGGCTGTCCGCAACGTTTAGCAGCGGTGGCGAATCCATTACCACGAAGTTGTAATCCTCCGCGGCCTGTTTGAGCAACGCGCGCATGGCATCCGAAGAAAGAAGTTCCGCGGGATTTGCAGGAGCGTCCCCGCCAAGCAACATATCCAGGCCGTTCACCGGCGATTTGCGAACCATTTCCTGCCAGACTCCCTGCCCGGCGAGGTATTTGCTCAGCTGTGATCCGGTTGCGGGGAAATATTTATGAACGCTAGGGCGCCGCAGATCCGCGTCAATCAAAAGGGTGCGCCGCCCCACTTGGGCCAGCGAAACAGCCAGATTCATTGCGACTGTTGTCTTTCCCTCTCCGCATTGCGCGCTAGTCACCAAGATCGAATGCGCCGAGGGACTTGCGCCGGAGAGCAGAACGGATGTACGCAAGCCGCGAAACGCCTCCGACAATATCGAATTCTGCGGAGATCCCGGATCATTTCGCGGGCGGCTGATGATCAGCGATTTGCGACCGGTAGCTTTGGGATCGCTGAAACGAAATGTGAACCCTCGATCGGATGCATCCAAATGCGAGTCCATCATTTTCCGTAAAGATGCCACAGAGGGAATGAAGGCCAGCGCCGGTACATGCAAATATTGGCTCACGTCGTTGGCATCTCGGATGGTCTGGTCCAAGTGCTCCCGGGAAAATGCCGCGGCAGCGCCCAGGGCCAATCCTAAAAAGCAGGCAATCCCCAAATTCAACGCGGTCTTTGGCCCAGCCGGAAGAAAGGGCGGCTTGCCGGGATCAACGATGCGAATGTTGCTTGCGTTCAGGCCCGCGGAGACGCCCGCTTCCTTAAGCCGCAACAACAATCCTTCATACAGACTTTTGTTGGAGTCCACGTCGCGCCGAAGGATTCCATACTGCACCGATTTTTCAGCGACTACATTCGCCTCCTGCTTCTTTTCCTCAAAGGCCTGTTGCAGCAACTTTTCCTGCCGGACTGCCGCGAAGTAGTCATTGCTGATCTTTTGAGCGGCGCGCAAGCGCTCCTGATCCAAGGCCGTCTGAATCTGCGCGATCTGACTTTGGGTTTGCGCGACTCGAGGATAGCTTTCCATAAAAGTGGCGGCCAGCTGCGCGTGCTCCCGCTGCAGGTCGGCGAGTCTCATGCTGAGGTCTTGCAGCAGTTTGTCGTCCAGCACACCCGGCAACGAACTTGAATCACCGGATTGCGTCAGGCGGTAGAGAGATTCTTTTTCGTACCTCACATCTTGCGCATGATTCAGCTCCCCTTGCAGTTCTCGAAGGCTCTGGTTCACCACGCTTTCCGTGGCGCCGTTGCTGGTCTCCAGAATCAGCAGGCCATTCGAGGCGGCGTACTTCTGCATGGCGTCCTCGGAGTTTTCCAGCTTCGATTTCAGGTCCGCCAACTGTTCAGACAGCCACCCGGAAGCTTTTTGCGCGGCGTCCCATCGCGCCTGCAGATTTTTTTGCATGTAATTGGTGGCCATCGCGTTCACCACGCGCGCCGCCAGATCCGGATCCAGGGAATCAAAGGTAATTTCAACAGCGCGGCTGCGGCGAATGGGCTTGATATCCAACCGCGACAGGAAATTTTCCAGAACCGCTTCCTGTAATGCAGCGTCCGGCTCGACCACGTGATTTCCTGCCACTGTGGACCGTGAGACGTGGCTCAGTTTCTTGGTAAAGGGCCAATCGCGCACCGGTGGTTGAAACTCAGGCATCCGGTCCAGACGTAGCTGGCCGATCACTCGCTCGGCCAGGTCATCGCTAGTCAGCACCTTGTACTGCGTCTCCAAATACGCATCCGTTACTTCATCCAACTGGAAGATTTCCTGCGCAGTTACCAGGCCGGGATTTTCCTTGTCAATTTCAATTAATGCCTTGGCCCGGTAAACAGGTTTTTGCAGCAACGTTCCGACCAGAACAATTCCGAATAGGACTGCAAATGCGGTCAGCACAGTCCACCGGCGCTTGCGGATGATTCGCCAGGCCAGTACAAGGTCAGGCGGTTTTTCCATCCCCCCTATGCGAGTTGCGGCAAGGATTGCCCGGCGGGATTCTAAATCCCCTTCTCCGGATTTGAATAATTGGATTTTTTTGGACTCTGAATCTTCGTGGGGCATCATTTCACCTCACATTGGTGGTTACCATTTATAGATCGCCACGTCGGTGGCCACGGAAACTGCGGATTCCGCGGCCCGGTAAAAGGCGCTCTTCGCTGCGCTATTGGGAATGAAAAGAATGTCTTGCGGCTGAAGTTCCGGATCGTTTTTCTTGTTTGCCAATATCTTGCCGAGTTTGGCAGGAATTTCGACGCGTTGGCCCGTTTTTGGATCGGTGCGAACGATTCGCGCCTGATTCGCAGCAGACGTGTGAGTCAAGCCCTCAGCAAGCGCAAGGGCCTGCAGCAAGGAAATATTTTGATTATTTTTCAAAATAAATCCGCCGGGTTTGCGCACTTCTCCCACGACGTACACTACGCCAGCCGTCGTGACCTTCACGATGTCGCCCGGATAAACCGGAACATTCAGCGCTGCGTCTTGGGATTCCAATAAATTCTTGAGGTTCACCTGCTCGATTTTTCCCCTGGGGGCTTGCTCTTGCGCAGCGAGGTTGCCCCTTCGCGCCACCTTGCTGGGAGTCAAATAGACTAGCCCTTCCGTCTCCTGTGAAGACGCGTATGTTCCCGGAGCGTCCGGTGCGGGCCATCCTGCACCGCGCAGGATCCATACGGTGTCGCCTGCGTCCTCGGCGAGTCCCTCAGCCAGGGAGAGCATTTCGAGCAGGGTCTTTGGGCCCCGGATCTGAAACACACCGGATTTTTTCACGGCGCCAACCACAGAAACCGAATGACTCTCGAGTTCATGGACAAATACTCCGACGTGCGGATCCTTCATGAACGTGCGGCGAAGTTGGTCTTGCAGGACCGTCTCCAGTTCCTGGGGAGTCAGCCCCGACGTATTGACAGCCCCCAGGAGTTCGAACGATATCTCTCCATTCGCTGAGACTCGCAGCGTGCGATTCATTTCCGGCGCCTCAAAAACCGATATGTCCAATAAATCGCCTGGGCCGATGCTGGAAGCTTCGTCCCGAATGCTAGGTTCGCGGCGCAATCTTTCCGCTGAAACCGTCTCGAATTGACGGGCGAAACCTTGCTGGTCGTTTTCTGCCATCAGCAGGCGATGGTCTCCCCCAGGCGTTTGCTGCGCGTTGGCGGGCGCAACCATCAGAATGAAAAGGAGGAAAACAACCGCGGGAAGTGCCCTGAAAACATGAGGCGTGACAACAGATGGGATCGTTCTCATCGCAGGCCGCCTTTTAACTGGAATATCGTGGGGATTAGATTGAGGCGTTGTCATAGCGTGCTCGTGGGAGATGTGCCGGTCCTGGGATCGAGATGCTGGATCAGGCAGTGGCTGCTAGCGAGCCCGTCCGGGATGCCATTAACGGTTGGCCAATTCTCCGCACGCAGGAAAGGTCGATTTCCACGGAAGCGGATCTGCCCAGCATTTCCATAGAGACCACCAGCCGGTCCATCCCCTTGACTCGAACGAGGATTCCTTCCACGCCGAGCAGCGAACCGGATGTGACCGCCACGCGATCCCCAGTTTGCAGAAATTCGCACGGCGCAACTTGCGTTGGATTCTCCACAATGCGGCGCACAGCAGCAATTTGCTCTGGCGAGACAATCGCGGGGCGCCCTCCCAATTTCACAATGTTGTGGATTCCGGGGGTGCTCAAAATTTGAATCTGACGGTCCAGCCCGCCCTGCACAAACACATAGCACGGAAATAAAGGCAGCTGGAGCTTTTGAGGACGCTTGCGCCAGAGACGAGTGGTCCCATACAGCGGAAGAAAAACATTGAGCCCTTTATTCGAAAGGGTTTGCGCAATGGCCTTCTCATGCTGATGGCGCGTGTAAAGTGCATGCCAATTGCCGGTGTCCTTGACGGACCACATTCCGGAATCAGCCTGCCCGATGTGGGTGGAGCTTCGCCCTGTGGCTGTCATGGCTTCGTTGGCTCTTATGCTTTCCTTGCTATAGAATTTCTGTACAAATAAGAATTCCAGTATTCTCTGCAATTTCTGGCGCTTCGGCGCATCCCAGCAGGGCTGCCGCCGATCATACGATTCGCAAACTATCCAAAATTCATGCTTGCGGGCGCGTTCAGTTCCCGGTGATACAGGGACCCGTTTTTATAGGTCAGCAAACTCCAATTGTGCAGATCAAAGGGCACCACGGCGAATCCATTTTCGCCATGGCCCGCATGGGAGTGCTCGACGCGAACAACCTGGGCCTGTCCGATGATTCGGATATCGGCCTCAATCCCGACTACGGAAGGCAGAGCCACTTCCACGCGAATGGAAGTCAGGTTGGGAGGGCAAGTGGCTGAGAGAATGAACGCACCCAGCAGGCTGATATCCCGCGTGATGCCTTCTCCCTGCAAACGCTTGTGCTCGAAGTTCTCCCAGGTAAAGACCGTGGGAGCTTCCAGCCGGTATCGGATTTCTTTCCTCATATCCATTAGCGCATTCAGTTCGCAGCAAACGCCATTTACGTCCGAAACTCAATTGCAATACTTGTTCCAGGTGATGCGCAGAATAGAATTGTTGAGCCAACTCGACAAGAAGCAAGCCGCACCTCCGAGCGACTGAGGACAAGTCTCCCTTCTCCCCTCACATTGTCATCCTTCGTGCCACATGGCGAACACTCACAGCGCGCCCGCCGTCAGCCACAATATGCAACTTAACCACCCTGCTACCTCAAGCACGATAAGCCCTTCCACGGCCCGGCGCCGGAGTGGCACTATTCGTGACTCTACCGGACAATATTCCTTGCTTGCATTATCTTTATTGATGTACTTTATGGATATAATAGCCGGAGATTAATATCGCCCCCGCGGAGCACGCCATGAGTTACTTAAGTTCACCAAGTCGCGAGGCCATCAGCGTCCTGATCGCTGATGCGGACAACATGAGTGCGCATCTCATCGCGGACGAGCTCACTCGTGGACGCCAGGAAATCAGCGTCATCGCCGTTTCCAACACTTCCGGGGAAGCCATCTATGAGTTGGATCGGAAACGTCCGGATATCGCCGTAATCAACGCCCATCTGGACGACGGGCCAATG
>Ga0207024_10342_pt1 | contig 10146 bp, 8 predicted proteins | sample Alteio_BWMinCont_44_FD_153470 | JGI IMG/M metagenome (GOLD analysis project Ga0207024, IMG submission 153470) | Enriched cells from forest soil in Barre Woods Harvard Forest LTER site, Petersham, Massachusetts, United States -... | ecosystem: Environmental > Terrestrial > Soil > Temperate forest >...
TCGTATCCAAGAACTTGTAGGAAAAACCAATGAAAAACTTAAAATCGCTCATCGTGGTCGGGATTCTTGCCGCGGCAGGCATCGCCACCGCTTCTCAGGCCGACATGGCCAAGAAGCTCCAAACCATCTACTCAAAGTTGGACGCCTTGTCCCTCAAGAAGGACATGGCTGGGCTCACGAAGCTACTCAATCAAGTCTCGACGCCTGACTGCATATTCGTCTCAAAGACTCAGAAGATGACACGAGATCAAACGATGCAGCAGATGGCGGTTGTCATGCCCAAGATCGACACCGTCACCACATCGACTTCCCATGTCGACGGAGTTAAAATGGTCGGCGGATCGCTCGTGGCATCGGTGCACCAGACGGTTGCAATGACGACCAAACCCACCAAGGAAACAGGTCCCGCCCACAAGATCGTTCAGAAGACATCGTCCGAAGACACATGGGTCAAATCCGGCGGTACCTGGAAGCTAAAGATCTCCAAAATCGTGACCGAGACGATTATTCAGGATGGCAAAGAAATTAAGATGTAGGCCCATCGGCGTTCGGCGTTCGGGCAAGAATGGAGCTAAAAACCATCCTTGTTTCGAAATCTGATAATCCCTAACGCCGAGCACCAAGCGCCGTCTCCTAAAGCGGCCGATCGGTTCCTTCGCCGCCGCCCCCCGACGGCTGCATTCGGTATTTCAGCTCAATTGGGCCGATGCCAGGGACGCCTGTGCTGTAGAGGCGGTAGTTTCCGTCCTTCAGTTCGTAGTGAAACACGTCGCCGGTAAACGGATCGCGCGCGATTTTTGGTCCGGCAAAATCTTCGATCTTTGCCGGCAAGAAAGAGTTTTGCCAGCGATATTCGATCACCTTGGCGTGCAACTGGAGTAGCCGCAACTGAATTCGTGCCTTGGCCATCGCCTTCGTGTACTGATGCTCCATGGACTTGCCTTGAAGTTCGGTGATAAGCAACATGGCAAGGTTCGAAACCGATTTGTCTTCTAGCGAAACAAGCGGGTCGGCACTCATGTCGCTAACCGGCCACCCCGATTCGGGACCACTCAATTTGTCGGAGATGCTCTTGTATCGCGGCTCGAGTGCCTGCGTAACAAAACTCTTAAGCTGCGCTCGATCCGGCCCGCTCAGGCCTTTTAGTGCCGCCCCAACTGCTTTATTCTGTTCCTCAGTAAGGAACTCATCTGGTTTGTCGAGTACCTGATCCAAGGAACTCTTAGTCATCCGGTATTCGCGCGCCAACATTTCACGAACCGGGTATGGCGAATCGATGAGGCCTTGACAGGTCCGATCGATTAGTTGAGCATCGGAAAGAGAGAGCTGGCCCAGATGCCTGTTGAATTCGGCCAAAAAGATCGATTGCATCGCGATCGAAACCAGGCCCCCGATCATCACCGAGTCAAAGATGTTCCTGGAGAATCTCAATCCCTCGATTAAGTCCCTCACTGCCAGAGTCGACTTACCCTCCGCGAATTCGACATAGGCTTTGTTGACGCCAATCTTTGCCAGCATCTTGAACCTTGCCATCTCCGGAAATGTCGTTTCGAAGGTGTAACCGTCGCGAGGGTCATAGACTCGCTTGTTGTTCCCCTGCGTAACGATATCGAATGTCCCGCCAAGCCTGTCGTTTGCGGCGATTCGGATACCCAAATCAGTCGAATCCAAAGTAGTGCCTGGAGCAACTGGCGGAAGTGTGAGATCTACATCAGGGTCGGTCATCGCTCTCAACTTCGAAATTCGGTAGCCCATCATCTGCTCGTACATGCCCCAGAGGTCTGAACCGGCTACGTCGGCAGCCCGCAGGTAATCCTCGTAACCGTTTTTGCCGGTAGGCACGCCGACCACCTTGGCCAACAACGATACATCGTTAAGCCCTCCCTGCAGGGCAACAAGCGCAATTAAGGGCGTAAGCATCATCATCACGAAAGACGGGGTGAACCACCTCTTTTGTGCGAAAACACCCTAATAGAGCCCGGACACCCGAGTCTCATGCTATCCAGTTCTTGGTCATTTCAGCCTGATCTGTAGCCGCTGGATGGTTTGTGCCAGCGTTCGGGGCGCTCGCCAAATACTGCTTGACGTTAGACACACGTGGCTCGCGCTACTCTGCCTTGCTACTTCGCTTTCTTGGAAGTGAGCCCAATTTCACCGATTCCAGCAATACCAGCGCTGTAGAGTTTGTATCCAGTGAGTTGGTGCTCTAAATGAAATGGCTCGCCCGTCAGCGGATCAAGGATTTCGGCGCTCGCAGAAACTTCGCCGAGTTGGGCGGGCAATCGCCCGTGCATCCATCGGAACTTCTGAATGAGCGCATGAAGACGTAGGAGTCTAAGCTGAACTCTAACCTGCAGGCCAACTGGAATTGTTTCGTCGAAGTGCACTGATTTCTGGTGGATGGCATCGCAGATGTCAGTCAGTGTCACGAGGGACTGCTTCGGTTCGGCCCCGGCTAGATTAGGCGATTGAACCCACTCCCGTTCTGGCTTTTGAAGCAAGATTCGGTATTGGCCAAACTCCTTCGTGATCCTTTCCTTCAGCATCCCAGTGAGCAGCAGTCTCTCCGACCCGGAAAGAATCCTCATCCGCTGAACAAACGCTTTTGAATCCTCGTCGTCGGAGACATCCTGCCCGTTGAAAAACTCGGGTGATGAAATACTTGCTCTTGCGAACTCCTCCTCCGTATCCAACGCAACAGAAAGCGATGAAGGCCGCCCCAGAAGGCCATTGACGAACATTACGATATGGTCGCAATCCGAACGACCACCTTTCCAATCTCCCTTCGCATAAGCGACATAGGAGGCATCGATGCCTAGCTGAGTGAGGTCGCGGAAACGAGACAACTCGGTCATCATCTCCCGTGGTCCTCTAGATGTTGATTTAGCATTCCCGGCCGCAATCAGCTTGAGGGCCGAGCCAAAAGTGCGAACTTCGTAGATCTTCCGGGCCAAGGCGGAGCTCGATTCACTCAACCCGCTCGGCGCCATCGTGTCTCTTCGCCCAACAGGCGCCGAATTCCAGGCCTTGAAATCTTTGAAAGCTTTCGAATTAACGATATCGGCGGCTTGAAGATACTCTTCGTACCCATTGTTACCAGTTGGCTCCGGGATCACCTGTTTTAGATATGAGGACGCTTGCAGTTTCACGATACAAGCCAGAGTGAGGGTGATAAGCATAGGGTTCAAGGAAGTCGGCAGTCTCTCATGCTCCCACCTAGAGCCAATGATCCTTGCATGAAGCCGAAGCAAGCGCATCATTGCCCGCACCCGCAGCGCTTCCGCTAATCGTCTCGGCCGGGTTGGTTCCGGGTCCGACCAATTCCGGTGCCTTCCATGGGCTGCGCCCTTGTCCTTACCCACATTTACAGGGGCCGCTATTCCACGCACGAACTTAGAGATTCGTCCCCTCGCCCTTCCGAGGGAGAGGGACAGGGAGAGGGAGCTCTCGATCCACGCGCGCACGTCAGTGCCGGTAACTTCGATCACATCCTAACTGCGCCACAAATCGATAGTCGGCACGTTGACGGCTCTCCCTCACCCTGGCCCTCTCCCTCGCGGAGGGAGAGGGCCAGGGTGAGGGAGTCTTGTTGACTACCTTGAATTCGTACTGGCCTCAAAAAATGTGGGTAAGGACAAGGGCTGCGCCCACGGCTCTGCTCGCCCCTCCGGGCCTACTTCGCTTACCTAAGCTCTCGATTGAAGAACTCAATCACCTTCGCCCAAGCCTGATCTGCGGCTTCTTTGTTGTATGCCTTCCCGGTGTCGTTGAAAAACGCATGGTTGGTCCCCGGATAGGTTATGAACTCGTGCGGTTTTTGAAGAAGCGTAAGTTCTTCGTGGAGTGCGTTGACCTGGTCTGGGCCGGCATATTGATCGTTTTCGGCGAAGATTCCAAGTAATGGCCCGTTGAGAGCGCGTAACGCGGGCTGGACGTCGGGGTGGATTCCGTAGAAATCGGCGCACGCTCGAATGGCTGGATTTGCGCATGCTGCAAAGAGGGCAAGCTGCCCGCCCATACAGAAACCAACGACTCCGATCTTGCCGTCTTCAGTCGAAGGATGAGCGAGAAGCGCGTCGATCGCACGGCACAGGATTCGCTCTGTCTGACCGATATGCAGCGCCATCATCAGAGATCCCGCTTCATCAGGCTCAGTGGTCGTCTTGCCCAAGTACAAATCTGGCGCCAGCGCTGTGAACCCTTCTGCCGCAAATCGGTCGGCAACATCTTTGATGTGTGGGACCAAGCCCCACCATTCCTGAATCACGATAAGACCTGGACCTTTGCCATTGACCGACGGCGATAAGTAGCCCTCATAGGCATCCTTGCCATCCGCGAACTGTATCATCGTGCCATTCATATTTGTGTCCAGTGACGCGTCAGAGTCATTTTAGGTTCCAGAACCATTGCAGCACTCTAAAAGTCTTCTAAGGCTTCTCGCGTAACGTATGCGCGTCCATAAAAAGACTCATCAGGTTCGGCATAAACTGCAATCCTCTTCCCCGATTCAGGATGGTCGAAGGCGAGATAGGCTGCATGGAGCTGCATTGGTCCGGACCCGAATTCTCTCGGCGCGTAGACTTTATCCCCCAGAATGGGATGTCCAACTGCTCGAAGATGGACGCGAATCTGGTGGGTGCGCCCGGTTTCAAGGCGAGCGCCGACGAGAGCGCCTTGAGTGAGCCGCGCAATCCGCTTGATGTAAGTAACAGCGTGTTTTCCCGCCGCATCGACCGTCATCAGCAGCCGGTTGTGCTTGTCCCTTGCGATCGGTCCGTCAACCTTGAATTTGTCCTGCTCGATATCGCCGGCGACCACGGCGAAATAGCGTCGCTCAGCCGTCTTTGTCTCCATCTGTTTGGCAAGAATCACATGGGCCTTGTCCGTCTTCGCGACCACCATAAGGCCCGTTGTCTCTTTATCCAGGCGGTGTACGATTCCCGGCCGAAACGCGCCGGCGGTTTGGCTTAGCTCCGTGTTTCGGGCCAGAAGTGCGTTCACCAGCGATGGCTCCTTAAGCGAGGCCGCCGGATGCGCAGCAAGGCCTCTAGGCTTATTCACAACGAGGAGAAACTCGTCCTCGAACAGGATTTCGAGTGGGATATCTGCCGGAGTCAAGTCGTGGACTTCACTCGGTCCCGGATCGTCCAGCTTCACCGACATCCCGGGTTGCAGCGAAAAGGATGTTTTTTGGATGAACCCATCGACAAGCACCTGTCCAGAATCAACGATCTTTGAAAGGCGTGTCCTGCTGTATTCCGGAAGCACCCTGGCCAGGTACTTGTCCAGCCGTTCCTTCTGGTCAACAATGAATTCCACACTCGATTGTACCGGGAGGTTGTTGGGGCTAGAATCTGCCGTGGTGTTTAGGTGTTCAGTCTTGTATTTATCCGCTCTCGTCCTTGTGGCCGGATGTGCCTCTGGGAAGGACGGCAAATCGTCTGCCGGCAAGTCAGAAAATGCGAATACTCTCGTCAACATGAGCCCAAATGAAATGGCAGATAAGGAGGGCATCCCGATCTACCCTGGCGCTCTAACGCCGTCCGGCGAAAGCTCCGTCACAGCCAACCTCGCCGAAGCCCGTTACGAACTCGTGATGATCACCCCAGATCCCATCGCAAAAGTGGCAGAGTTCTACAAACAAAAAATCGTCGGCCTCGACGGCAAAGTCACCGGCGACACCGCCGACTTCATGGGCACATCGCCCGCCAAGACCCTCATTCACATCACCATGGGTGTGAGGTCAGGCAAAACAACCATCAGGGCCGCCGCACTGCTTCCGAGTTCAACTGCCCATTGAGGATCATATGGAGCGCGGACGCCCTTTAGTCCGCGCTCCATCGCTATCGGGACTTCAACTCGATCGTCGTAATGCTATAAGGCGGCGCCGTGAAAGAAACACCATCGAGCAGGTTGGTAACGGGCACGCTGAGAGGCGTGGTGTAGTTGCCGGCCGTGACTTGGTACGCCTTGCTTGAAAGCACCGAGAACTTGCTGATGTCGATGTTGAACGGCGTCGACTCGAATGTCTTGTTGATCACGACCAGCGTCATGCGCTTCGGGTTGGTAGAGTCCAGGGCGGCATAGACCGAGTTAGCTGCCGGCTTTTCGCCTTTTACAGCTAATTCCATGTCTCCGAATTTGGCTCCCTTGCGGTCGTAGTTGACAAACGACTGGAACCCGGCAACTTCGGCCGCTTCCGTGTAGCCTATGCCCCAGTTCGCAGCGGCATAAACGCCATATCGGCCAAACACGCCGAGCACATCCGCTTGGGCGATCGCCCCGCTAATCGAATTGCCTCCGCCGTAGTTGTATTCCGAGAACGAAAGCTTCGTACCTGGATAGTTATTGGCGATCAGCCCCATCGTGCCCGGGATAAGGTTGATCCCGGCCCCGCCAAGTGAACCCGTGATCCAACTATCCTCGACATACGTAGCGTCCCACAGCGACCGCGATGCTTGAATCCGCGCGGCGGCCAAGCCATCGGAGTCCCCCTCCGATACGATTCGGATGTTGTCCCCTGTCGCCTCAGGATACCAATGGAGGTCCAATACGTCGAGCAACCTCTTGCCGGCTGTTTTGTCGGCAGAAGCCATGCTTTGCAAGAAATACGTGAGGAAGTCTCGTCCGTTTGCGTCCGTAGCCCCTTGAAGGGTGCGATATCCGTACCATCCGTAGCTGACCGGTCCAAAGAGAGTTGCACCCGGATACACCTTCTTGACTTGCGTCGCGAAGCTCGTCGTGCGCTGAATCATCTCAGCGTAAGTAACGGGGATAGGATGAACTTCTGCGTGAGTTGAAGCCCACAAATCGGGTTCGTTGTCGAGGCAGAAAAAGATTGGATACTTCGGCGTCGCGAACCCTTTGATGTAATTCACGAACTCGTCTTCGTACACGTAGTAATCGGACGTGTCTGGTGGATAGACGTAGTTTCCTCCCGCCTTCACCGGAAGATTCTGGCGCAGGCGAACATGGATGTAGTCGGTCGTGTTCCGTATATCTCCACCACCGAGTTTGTCGGCGGCAACATAGTCGACCATCGGGATTGTGAGTAGCGGGACTGCGCCACCACTCGTTGCGGCCTGAAGAAATGTTAACGGCGCCCAACCTGCCTGGTCGGTGGCGCCCATGAGGTCGTCGTTCTGAAAATAATAATCGCTTCCCGCGTTGCTTGCGTTGTTTTCCCAGTTATAGGCAGTCAGGCGATTTCCACCTTGTCGGCAGAGTGTGAATCCTGGCCCCATGTTCGCAAAATCGGTCGAATTGATCCCGTAAATGTATGGGGATATAGGAGTCGTGCCGGCGGTGTTGACCGTGATGGTTACGAGCGGATTCACTGCGGGACTCGACGTCAACGTGATGTCGTCCAGATAGTAAGTTGGCTGAACAATTCCGCTTCGATCCTTTATTTCGAAACTGTCGAGATCTCCCCTTGCATCCACGCCAAGCGCTTGCAGTGGGATCGTAACCTCCTGCCAGACGTTTTTCGCAAGCGGCGGTAGATTGAAAGTTGTCTGCGAAATACCGCCGGCGGTTGCATTCACCTGCAGGTCCTGCCCCCCCTTTGGTCCGCCATCAATCCAAAAGGTAAGCGCTCTATAAATCGAGCCATCCACTGGCGCGTGGGAGAAACTAATCGACTCGCTGGCTTTTGTCGCGGTTACGGCAATAGAACTCTTTCCGGAATGATTTGGAGCCTTGTTCGCAAGATTTATAGTTGCCGTTCCGCCTTTCGTCCAACCGCTCTGCATCGAGTCCGTGTAGATCGGCAGGTTTGGCGTCACCTTCGGCATCGAGATCAGCGACACGTCGTCCACATACCACGCGGGACCCGCCGCGTTGCTCGTATCTTGGATCCAAAAGCCGGTGAAGTTACCCACGCTGCCCGTGCCAACGCCGACGAGTGGAACGATTACCTTTTGCCATGTGTTGGCTTGCAGGGGTGGCAAGCTGTACGCAATTCCCGAATTGCCGTCCAGCAGACCCTGAACTTGCAACGTTTGTCCTCCGGTCGCTCCGCCGTTTATCCAAAACTGGATCCCCTCGTAACTCCCCGTCGGCTGATCGCCGGTTGAAAGGTAAAGCGCCTGATTGGCGCCAGTCTCGGTAACCGCAATCGAGTATTTGCCTGAGTGGGCGTATGCCGTACTGGACAGGTTGACGGAAGCCCAACTCCAGTTCTGCCAACCGTTATTGAGCTGGTCGGTATAGATGCTCTCGTCTGCCAAGCACACCGCCGATGCGAACATGGCAAAGGCAAATACAATCCACTTCATGAATTCTCACTCCGACGCGATGCTGCTCTCGCAAGCGCCAGATTAACCCATTTCTAGGTTGTCAACCGCATCCTTGGCCCAATTTAGGGCTAAATCATCCCCACCTGGCGGGTGGACTTCAGTCCGCATAGAAGTCACGGGTTTTAACCCGGTGCGGCATATGCCGCATGCGGAATGAATTCCGCGACTTCTATGCGGACTGAAGTCCACCCTCCCAGTAGAACAACTTAGCTCTGCACCGGCTGCTGGTGCGGGGTGGACGGAGAATCGACTTCATCGTCGCCGACGACCAGATGCTGAGGTGTAATGCCTCGCATTCGGCTGATGGCATTCGAAATATCGTCGAAGATCGTATACGAGCAGGGGATGACCACCAAGGTCAACACTGTCGACAACGAGATTCCTCCGATGATCGAGATGCCGATCGTCTCCCGAAACTCCGAGCCGCGACCGATCGCGAGGGCGACCGGCAGCATGCCGAGAATCAGGGCCATCGTGGTCATCATGATCGGGCGCAACCGAATCGGCGCCGCTTCAACCAAGGCGTCATGCCGGGTCCTTCCTCGATCGCGAAGCGTATTCGTGTAGTCCACGAGAAGGATCGCGTTCTTACCCACAAGTCCAACTAGGGCGATGATTCCGATGAAGCCGACGAGGTTGAACGACTTATCCGTGATCATCAATGCTAACAGTGCGCCAACCATCGCTTGCGGCTGCGCCATTTGAATGATCAACGGATAAAGCAGATTGTCGAACAGCGACGCCAGAAGCATATACACCAGGCAGAACCCCATGAATAATGCAATGACCATGTAGACGCCCTCGCGCCCTTGTGCATCGGCCTGCCCAAGCGGCTTGTAATTCACCTGAGCCGGAACAAGATGGTTTTGGTTGAGCCACGAGGTGATTTCCGCCGAAACCGATCCGTTTGCATACCCGGGCAGCAAGTCGGCAGTGACCTGAATCTCCTCTGTCCTTTGCCTTCGCGTGATCTTGTCGATACCTGGCGCAGTAACGATCTTCGCAACCGACGGAATCATGATTGGATTGCCGTTTTGGTACGTAATCGGAACCTGAGACATGATGTCCGGATTGTTCCGATCGTTGACATCCATCATCACCCTGATCGGGAACTCGCGTCCGCTCACGCGCATTTTCGTATCGTCGTTGCCTTGATAGAGCGTTTGAATCGCCTTCGCGAAATCCGCAACTTTGACACCATGATCGGCCAGCGCTAACCGGTCAGGCTTGATTTGCAGTTCCGGCTTACCTTCCTTCGAACTAAGGTCAGGGTTAACGACGCCCCCAATTGCGTTCTTTGCGAGTCCGTCGCGAACAGCCTGCGCCGTCTTTAACAGCAAATCACGGTTATCCGAAGTAAACGAGAGTTGTATCGCGGAACCGAAATTGAAACTGCTTACGGCAGAAGTCTTTATCGAGGCGCCCGCGATGTGTCCTAGATTAGCCGTCATAATGGCGGCTACGCTCGTGTTCGACCGCTGACGAAACCTTTCAGTGTGGTGGCTCCAAGGTAGATGGTCGGTAAACGATTCCTTGTCATAAAGCGTCGCCGTAACCTGGGCATAGTTCGAACCTGAGTTTGCAGCCGAAAAGCCGCCAACGCCTTGTGATCCGACATACGAAACAACGTATTTCACATCCGGATCGGCTTTCATGACCTTTTCGACTTGCTCAACAACCTTTTGAGAATCCGCCAGGTTGGCGCTCGGGCCCAACTCGATGTTCGCTTGGACCTGTCCTCCGTCGGTGTCCGGCAGGAATCCGAATTTGAAGACCTGTCCGCCTTTCCACTGCGCATATTGGAACCCAAGAACAGCGGCAAACGGAAACACCAAGCCGAAGCACAGTG
>Ga0207024_10343_pt1 | contig 10142 bp, 10 predicted proteins | sample Alteio_BWMinCont_44_FD_153470 | JGI IMG/M metagenome (GOLD analysis project Ga0207024, IMG submission 153470) | Enriched cells from forest soil in Barre Woods Harvard Forest LTER site, Petersham, Massachusetts, United States -... | ecosystem: Environmental > Terrestrial > Soil > Temperate forest >...
GTGCCGCTGCAAATACTCGCATTCCTTCCCTCCTCTGGAAGTCCTATGACTTTTTTATATGTCCCGATAAAAGGCACTCTAAATAACTCGAAACATTCCCCTGAATATTCCGAGAGATCACCAGCCCGAAGTAACTACATCCTCACCCGGTGCAATGTGTTTTCCTGTTGCACAACCCATGCCTGGAGTCACAAAGTCCGCCCAAAATGGTCTCCGGAAATTCCGAGCTCTGGCCTCTGCACGGCTATAATTCTGGTAACAGTATCGGCCCCGGCTTAATGGTCCGTGAGAGGAATGTTAATATTGTGTTACATCTGCAAACTCCCCTGCCTCATCTGCATCTATCAGAAAACAGATGGCTTATTATGAAGATTGACGAAGCCTTGCAACGGGCATACATTGAACGCCCGAGGAATATATAAATGAAATTAACATCAAAATTGGGGCTTTTAGCGCTCCTCATTCTGCCTATCGCCGTCGCCGCACAGGCGCCCGACTTCATTTCGATGGATCAGGAACCGCATCATCATTTGTCGCTCAAGAATGATTATGTAAAGGTGTTCAAAGTGGAGGTAAACCCGGGAGATTCCATCCTCATGCATCGCCATGACGGCGACACGGTGGCCATCGCCATCGGAGACCAGATGGTCAGCATCGGTTATCCGGACAAGCCCGACGTCCATCAAAAAAATCCCGACGGCCAATTGAGATTGCAGAAGAGCGGCTACATCCATTCCACGCACGTGGACACTGGCACCGCGTATCACACCGTGGCGGTCGAACTTCTGCACGCGCAAAGCAATTCGCGCAATCTGTGCGCGACGGTCATTGCTGGCCTTCCCCTGAATTGCCCCGAAAAGCCGGCAGGGGCACCTTCCGCTAAATATGTCGGGCAACCTCAATTTGAATCCGACCAGACCCGCGTCCAGATCGTGCGAGTGCCGCCCGGTAAAAATGTGACCATCGGGGATTTGAAGTATTTTCAGATGATTGTGGCCCTGGACCCGGCGTCCCTTTCCCCGGCCTCCAAAAAAGGTCATGACCAGGCGCTCGTTCCTGGTAATTTCGTTTGGTTCGTAAATGGAGGGCCATCACGCGTGTTCAAGAACAACGGGAAGAGCGAAGCGCGGTTCATCGAGTTCGAGTTCAATCCGGAAGTCCCGAAGGGAAAATAAATGAATCATGGAACGACTCGCACGTACTGCGGCGGATACAGTAGGACAGGCTTCAGCCTGTCTGGTTTAGCGTTTACCGCAACTCCCGCGAAAACCAGACAAGCTGAAGCCTATCCTACCAAGGCCCTTTTTCAGACAGGAAGGCGTTTGCCTTTGGTTTCCTCACCCAGCGGCACAAACGCGAGTCCCACAAGGAACACCAGTGCCGTCAGCGCCACAGGCGTTCCAAACGTCTGAAAGTGCCGGATTCCGGCGCCCACCAGAAATGTAAATCCCGCGGCCGTGAACCGCCCGACATTCGTGATAAATGCGAACGCGCTGGCGCGGCATTCGGTGCCGTATTGTTCCGGCAGCCAGAACGAATACACAATAAAATTCGCTCCCCCCAATCCCAGCAGCACCGAGCACACCAGAAACCACGCGATCGCGTTTTGCTGCATATAGTAAACGTGGCCGAACGCCAGCCAGATCGCCGACATCATCACTACATAGAAAATCGCCAGCGTCGCCCGCCGTCCTAGCCAGTCCGCCAGCGACGGCACCACCAGAGCGCCGAGAACCGTGGCAATCCCAAGCAGTCCTGTGGAATACGAAGCCAGGCGCGCGCCCTCCGCAGCCGATTTTCCGGCGCGAGCAGCGATGTAGGTCATCGCCGTGGGCGCGTAAACCGATCCGGCCCACAGCCCGCAAAGCGAAACGATTAAGTAGAGAGAATTGACCAATGTCCTGCGGCGATATTGCGGAGTAAACAGTTGCAGGAACGCGCGATGCATGGTCCATTTTTCGCCGAGTTCGTGGACTTTCTTTTCCCAGCGGGCCGGTTCTTCCACATTATTGCGAATCAACCCAATCAGCAGCGCCGGCGCACCACCCAGCGCGAACATGTATCTCCACCCGAAACGGCTGCCGATAAACACGTTGGCCAGCGCGGCAAGAAAAAATCCGATGTAGTAGCCGGTGTGCATCAGCGCCGCGCCCATGGTGCGCCGTTCCTCAGGCCAATCCTCGGACACCAGCGCCGCGCCCACCGCCCATTCGCCGCCAATTCCTACGCCGGCAAGAAACCGGAAAACGGCGAGGCTCCACACCCCCGTGGCAAACGCCGCCAGCAGCGTGAATAACGAAAAACAAAAAATGCTGAGCATCATCGTCCGCACGCGCCCGAAGCGGTCCGCGATCGGCCCCCCAGATCAGCGCCGTGCCGTAGCCGATCATGAACAATGCGAAAAAAAGTCCGCCGTAAAATCCGATGTTGGCCGTGGTGGCCGCAATTCCAGAGCGCGGCAACAATTCCGTCAGCGCCGGAACCAGTACCAGTGAATAGATGAACGAATCCATTCCGTCCATACTCCAGCCACCCCACGCCGCCCAGAAGCTGCGCACCTGGTTGCGCGTGAGGCGCGGTTTCAGTGGCGCGGCATTTCGCGTGGCAATGGTTTCCTGCGTTTCCACCAATGTCTCCTTGCAAGGAGGAAGATGGAACATTGTACGTTAGGTTGTTTCTGCCGTGTCCCTATTTCGAGCCACCCTATTGGGCGCGCATTCGGAGGTCGGGGCTTCAGCCCCGACGAAAATGAGCAACGAATAGGGGATTTCAACCCCTGGAACTTCAGGGGCTAAAGCCCGCGGTAAAGACAAGTCAGAATATCCGAGCTAAAGCTCGGACCTCCTGTGGAAGCCTTGAAAGCAGATTGAAAATCGCAGGTCCGCATACTTTCCAATGCACCGCAGTCCTCTTATATCGTATTATTTTATTGCGCTCGGCCAGTTACGGGTGAAATGGGTGCTGGCCGGATGAACGCCAAAGTTTTAGCGCCTTGCGTTTGCGAGTATTCAAATTGAAATTGAAAAGTTCCGGATATCCGGTCTCGCAGCCGCGCCGTGCGCCGCGAGCGGTCGGGTACAGGCTCTACTTTTACGCTGAACGTCCCGATTCAATCGGACGTGGAGCCCGCTGAAAAAAATTTTGAAATCGAAATTCCTGGGGGAATGATGACAAAATCGGAATCCACATCGCTGAATCGTAGAAATTTCCTGAAAGCCGCGGGCAGCGGCGTGGCGGCTCTGGCCGCCGGAAGTTCCCTCGCCAACATGCCCGCACTGGCCGCGCAACAGCCATCGGCAAACGCTTCCGGCACCCCGGACAAATTGCGCATAGATATCCACGGGCACATTTATCCGAACGCGTATCTCGATCTGCTGGACAGCCTGGGCGGCGGCGGAACCGGCACGCACATTGCGCGAATTGTTTCCGGCAGCGGCAGCAACGACGAACTACAATCCCGTTTTCAGATGATGGACCGCGCCGGCGTGAAGATACAGGTTCTTTCGCCCGCGCCCCAGGTTCCCTACTTTGAAAAGAAGGAATCCGCGATAAAAGCCGCGCGGTTCATCAATGATTCCTACGCGGATTACGTTCGCCGCTATCCCGACCGTTTCGTGGCCTACGTGTCCGTCCCTTTACCGCACGTGGACGCAGCCCTCGAGGAAATGGCGCGCGGACTCGACACGCTGGGAATGGTCGGCGTGAACCTGGCCACTTCGGTGCTCACGCGATCGGTGGCCGATCCGATGTTCGACCCTTTCTGGGAGGAGATGAACCGGCGCGGCACGATTTTATTTTTCCACCCGCACGGACTAGGCGCATGTTCGCCGTTGATCCAGGACAACGGACTGACCTGGCCCGTTGGCGCGCCGATCGAGGACACCGTGCTGATCGCCCATCTTCTTGGCAAGCAGATTCCCAAGCGATACCCCCGCGTACGGATCATCGTGCCTCACCTCGGCGGTGACATTTCCATGGCCGTGAACCGAATAGACAATCAGCGGATGCTCTTCCTGCCGGCGGACGCGGAAAAACCCAGCGTGACCGTCAAGAAGTTTTGGTATGACACTGTGTCCCACGCCTACGCACCAGCATTGCGACTCGCCTGCGAAGCCCTTGGTGCTGACCGCTTCCTGCTGGGAAGCGACTATCCCTATGAAACCGGAGAACTCTTCCAGCGTTGCGTGGATTACATAAAAACTCCCGGGACAGGCCTATCGCCCGAGCAGATCGAAGGAATTCTCGACCGCAACGCCCAAGCACTCTTCCAACTGGTTCCCAAACCGCCTGTTGCGCGTTAAATATTTTGCAACCGGGAATAGCCTCGTGAAACGCAAGCCCGAATTCGACTCGTCCAAGAGAGAGCGCTTTTCGTAGCGCTGGCGTCTCGCCGGCATGTTTCAACGTGGCGATTGTCCACAAAACTGCCGGCAGGACGTCGGCGCTACAAAACCGTTGCGGATGTTCTGATGCAATTGCTGCGTCGAGGCAACGCGAACTCATTTGCAAAAATCCGGACTAGACCCCGTATTGGGAGAAGAAACCATGAAGTTAAGGATATTGAAGCAAGCCCTCATAGTGTTGATCGCCGCGGGAATCTTGCCCGCGCATGCCCAGAAAGAGAAAGTCGCCATCCCTCTGACTTCGGTCCCGACATTTTCCACCGCCAACATCGCGCGGCAAGGCCATTTTTACGTGGGTGGAAAATGGGTCGGCGACCCCGGCAAGGAAATAATGCGCGGCGCGATGTACGTCGAGGTCTGGGTCCCCAAAAAAATTCGCTACCCGTATCCCATCGTATTCGTGCAATCCGGCGGGGGACAAACCAACGTCGCTCTATTAATGACGCCGGATGGACGCCCTGGCTGGGCTTACGATTTCGTAAATAGAGGCTACACCGTTTATATGCTCGATCTTCCCGCCTATGGCCGGTCCGCTTTTGTCCCGGGGCTCGATGGCGAGGTGACCCCTCCGCGCACGGGTGCGCTAATGGAGGAAGCCTGGACGGGCGGCCGCCCGGCTGCCACGCCGCAAAGCAGCTGGCCGCAGGCGGTAAAGCATACCCAATGGCCGGGCGAGGGTCCGCTGAAAGGAAAGATGGGCGACCAGATCTTTGATTATTACGCCAAGACGGACATCCAAACCCCCACCGGCGCGGACTTGCCGCAGGTTGCCGCGAACGATATCGCGGAATTACTGGATCTAATCGCTAAGCCGGTGATACTGCTTCTACATTCGGGCGTCGCGCCATCCGGTTGGAATGCTGCGGACATGCGGCCGAAATTGGTCAAGGCCATCGTCGCTGCCGAGCCGCTCGCTCCGCCCATCGAAGATGCGGAACGCGGCAGGACCGGCCCCGCGCGTCTCTGGGGATTAACCAACATTCCCGTCCACTACGATCCTCCCGTCAGCGATCCCGCCGAATTGCATCCCGTGCGCCAGGAAAAAGCGGACGGTCCCGGCCTGATCCCCTGCTGGGTTCAATCCGAACCTGCGCACAAGCTGGTGAACCTGGAAGGAATTCCGGTCCTGGACGTTGCGGGAGAGGCGAGCTATCACCGCCCGTATTCGCATTGCATCGCGAAGTGGCTGAATCAGGCGGGCGTGAAAGCCACGTACGTGAATCTGGAAGATGCAGGCATGCCGGGCAACGGACATCAATTCATGTCTGAAAAAAACAGTTCGGAAATCGCGAATTTTTTTATGAACTGGCTGGAAAAGAATGTGCGCTGAGAGAGGGTAATCCTCATTCCGGCGGGCTGCAAGTACAGCCCGCACCCGCTCCCAGCGCCAGTGCGGAGTTGAATTTGTAGGGACACGGCACTGCCGTGTCCTTACTGCCGTTTGATGGTCTAGAACTTACTCCAGCTAAATCCGCCGATGGGTTTATACGTTCCCAATTGAAGCGCCGTACTCCCCAACGCCGTGTCATAGACGAACGGGGAGCCGGATTGATCATCGAAGACCTTGCAGACGATGCTTCCGAAGAGGCCCACCGGTGCGCCGGGAGTGTAGTAGCTGGCGGCGGGGGCATACACGACCGCAGCATTGGGCATTCCACCGAGCCTGAGCATCAGGGTTCCACCGTAAACAATTTGCATATTGGAAGCAACCCCACTAAAGGCGCTCTTGGCGGAACCACAGGTAGTATTATCAGAATGGCCAGGGTCATACGTGCCCGGGTTAGCCGTAACCCCGTTGGCGCACCCATTGAATCCTGCCTGGCCCGAGCCGTAGATCACTTCTTTCATGGATGTGTTGGAGGAGGTGCCGTTTATGGCTGTCGAACTGATGGTTTCACTTGGACAACCCGAAGCGCAATTGCCAGCCATGTTGAGGACCACGGGGCCGGAATCCACCACTAACTGACCGTCCCTGGAAAAATTGATGCTGTTAATGGCGTACGTTCCGGCGGACAGGTGGACGACGTCGACGTTGTCGATGGTTATATTTCCATACGCCCCTGGCGCAAGAGTATATACATTTGCCGTCTTGTTGTCTGTGGTTGATGCGTCTGCGATAGAGATAGAAGTGACACTGCCGGTCCCGTCCCGTCCATGACCGCCTACGGTGCAACCGGTAATTGTGGCGCAGTTGCTGCTGATATTCTGGCTCGTAGTAAGCGCGGCAGGGCTCGATGGATAACACGGTTGGGTCGTGCAACCCCAAGGAAGTGCTGGGGTGGGTTGGGTGTTCGTTGAGACTGCTCCGTGGTTTGGATTCGTCACAGCATTATAACTGGGATCGGTCACCCCTGCACCTGGGCAAGCTCCCGAGGTTGCGTTGGCTGCGGATATAGTTCCGTGGACATTCGCACCGGTGCCAATGTTGACGTTTCCAGCCGTTACCACGTTTCCCCCACCTAAAGCGAATCCAGTTACGGGATTGATTTGAGAAGCGTAAGAGCCCAAACTCGAATTGTAACTGTCCGTCGAATCATTTTGCTTAAAAGTAACCGCGCCGCAACCCGTTCCCGTGGCGTCCAGGCTGTAATTAAACACGGGCGAGGCTGCTTTCTCGAAAGTTTCGACTACCTGCACCGTGGCGCTACGCACACCGTTGATGGATCCGACGGAGGTGATCTGCCAGGTTTGCGCGACGCCTCCGCTTCCAGTCAACCACGATACCGAACTCGACTGCGCCATGCGCAGCAGCGTGGCGGTAGTCGTATACGACGCGCCCGATATGGTTGGGAGGTTTGTGTTTGTGCCGCTCATGGCGGTGGTGTAAGCGCCGGACACGGTTGAATCGGGATAGCTTGAGGTCACTCCACTGATCGTCGAAAGCACTATGGGAGACCCAAGGGGACAACCAATCACGGCTATCAAACACGATACGGGATTTGTCGTCAAGTTGTAGTTGGTGGTAACTTGTGTGGCCGTAGGAAGTGTATATTTGGTTGGATCAGCGAGCCAATTCATGGTTTGCTGCACGCCGGTTTCGGCGGCGTATCGCGCTTGCGCGGTCAGCCGGTAATTGTACGAGGTCCAATTTTGCGCCATCGAAGTGCCTAGGATGGCCACGGCGAGGACGCTCAGCACCAGGATCGCGAGCAACGCAAAGATTAATGCTACTCCCCGCTCTGAATTGTTGTGCTTCATTTGGTTCACCATGGTTACAATTCCTCCTGCCGTCATTGGGATCAATTCCGCTGCGGCTTTTAATAAAGGGACACATTCGGTGGCGCAGCCTGCAGGCGCGTTGCAACTTTCGCGACGGACTGCTCGTAACCCGCCGCTACGTTGCGGGGCGATAAATTAAGAAAAGATTTGGTCATGGTTGCGTACTGTCCGGTTTGCGGGTCCGGCACAGTCGCCTGTACGCTGACCGTAAATCCGACACTGGTTACAAAAGTGTAAGTAGTGCCAGTGCCATTATCGGTTGGTTGCACATATTGAAAACATCCGCCGGCGGGACCTATGACCGTGTTGAGCAGCGTTTGGCTGGCAGCGATAGTGTTGACACCCGGGGTAATGGTGGTGACCGAACGCGTCAGGGTGCCGGGAGCCGCAGTCGTGCCGACCGTGCAGACATAACGCACGTAGACCAGCGTGCCGTCTCCGTTGATGTCCCCAAAAAGATTCAGGGTGGTCGCGGAGGAGGGATCCGTAGCCGTCGTAGGCACGATGCCATTGATGAAAGAGCCTATAGCCGTAACACTGTCGCCCGAGGAGTGTATTTGGGCTAAGGCGGGACTGAACGTAATTGAGGGCGAAGTGATGGCGCTTATTACGACCGTTTCTTCTTCCGGGCCGCCGTCAATTTGAATTCGTTCGCCGACGTACAGCGAAGTGGTCGAAGAAAGTGTGGCGGTTGTAGCGCCCACGGCCGTGGCGGCATTGAGCGTCGTAGCAGGTAAATTCACCAGGCCGGCCTGCCCGATTTCCTGCGCCATGAGTTCCGCAACGCCGCGAACATTTTCGTACATATCCGTTTTCGTCCCGGTTCGCGCGTAGGTTTGTTCCGCGGTGGAAATGACAGTGACTACTCCGCCCATAATCACCGACAGGACCGCCAGGGAAACGAGCATTTCGATGAGCGTGAACCCGGCGACGGCGGCACGGCAAGGATCCGAGGCTCGCCTGCAAGTTCGTTTCCTGTTTCTCATAAAAGCAAACATGTGGGACACCTTTCGCCAGCCGCTCACAAACCACTCGCCTTGATATAGACCAGCTCTGAAAAAGGAGCCAAGCCCTTGATGCCCGCCGCTTGCAACGAAGTGGCGTCCACCGCGATGGTCTTCAGGTTGCCCGTTGAGTCGGTCGTAATCATCCATTGGCGTCTGTAATACGCGTTCGTGGAACTGGTCAGCAGGTTGCCATTCACATCCAAATAATCCACGTAGCCTGTTACCGCCGCGGTGGGAGGGAGCGCCCCGACGGTCGTGCTGGCGGCCATTACGCCGCCCAGGCCAGTGCCACCGGTGCCAGGGGGATATTGAGTGGTATCCGTTGTGTTGTCGGTGAATTGGAGATTGACCAGCGATTCGATTTTGTCCTGCGCATATTCCGTGGTTCGGGTCGCGATGTCTCCCTGCTGCTCGTTCATTTGGAAGCCCAGCAAGAAAACGGGTAGCAGCCCGACGACCACGATAATAAGAATCAGCGCGGCCATCATCGTTTCGATCAAGGTCACGCCGCGCTCGGATCCCGCGCGATTCTTCCGGCGGCGCTTTGCCTGTATGAGTCCAGTCATATTTAGAAATTCTCCGGCCATTGTTCAAAGCTCCTGATTAGTATGTAAACCAGCCTGTGCCGCTGTAACGATACGCAGTGGGTTGCCCGATGATGGAAACAGCGACCCCGGAGTAGGTGGTCGAATTATTTCCCAGATAAATGGCGTCGCTGGCGACCAGAGTGTTGGTGCTGTCCACCGGATAGCTGCGTGAATTAAATTCGATACATGCTGTGTTGTTGATCGCGGTGCCCGCGGCTGCGCCAGCCACGCCCGGCGTGCATTTCGGCGCTTGTGCGATCGTAGTGGTCGCCGCTGTAGGTCCTGCGGTAATCGAGCCGAATCCGAAAGTGTCACCCCAAGCCAGGGGGGTTATGGGGCTGGTCGCTTGCGTGCAGTTATTTGTGTCGCCGTAGGTTTGCCAGCAAGAGTTGGTCTTGTTCCATACCTCCAAGCGATAAGAATTGCTGTCCAGTTTCATGTAAACACGCGCATGTGTAAACTGCGCGGCTGCGACCATGCGCGCCTGGCTCAGCTGGGCGGAAATGTTCCGCGTATCGCTGCTAATACGGAAATTGTTCGAAATGCGCGGTATGGACGTAACCGCCATTCCAGTGATGATGATGGTGATCAGAACGACGACCATCAACTCGATCAGTGAGAACCCGCCTTGGCTCCGGTTCGTAGTCCCCGGGTGCGTGGCGTGCTGCCGCATACCGTCTGCCTGTCGTTTGGGGAGGCAGTGGGCCGCGCATGGCCCTCTCAAATCATTGGATTGTAGTTTCCGGCTCATAAATTTCATCTCTTCTTTCGATTTCACGCATACTTTAGGGCATTTGCAAGGCCATCCCCGCAAATCAGTTAAGTTATTTTGATTCATTATATTACGAGCGTATTTTTGACGTGGTAAGAGGCCTGTATAGGGAGAGATGTAACATTTCTTCCCATATGTCCAAGTGGTTTGCCGA
>Ga0207024_10344_pt1 | contig 10138 bp, 8 predicted proteins | sample Alteio_BWMinCont_44_FD_153470 | JGI IMG/M metagenome (GOLD analysis project Ga0207024, IMG submission 153470) | Enriched cells from forest soil in Barre Woods Harvard Forest LTER site, Petersham, Massachusetts, United States -... | ecosystem: Environmental > Terrestrial > Soil > Temperate forest >...
TCATTAATCCCTTACCCTCATAGCCGGAAAAAGCATAAAATCCGAGATATCCACTTTGGAAGCATCCTTTAACAATTTCATTGAGATTGATAACGCCTATTATATTATTGGTTGACTGGAGTCTTATAAAGAAGCCTTTTTGGTTGTCTTTATTAACACGTTTGATGTATTCAGTGTATTCGATTTCATTGGATGGAGGACTTACCCACGGATTATGGTGTTCTTGGCTATTTTTTACTCTTTCCAGGAACTCAGGCATGTTCTCGATCTTCGGTTCTGATAAGTAGACCATATCACTCGATATGCCGTTTGTAGATTCATTAGACTTCTTTTGAAACCGGCGTCTTTTGCCCTTTAGCAGCGTCAAAAATTTGTTCAGGGTCCTCATGTACATTCGTGTACACTCCGGCCCATCACAAATTTTTTCCTTGCTAAAGAGCAAAATACTTGGTTTCGAAAGAAGCCTATTCATGGTCATAGTTTAAAACAGATCGGTGATATTTTTTCCAGCTTTTTTAATCGAATTCAGGTGATTAGGCTATTTAAGTATGTTGTAGATAAATTATATTAATCGTAGTTTATTTGTGATATTTTGGTTCTATGGCTATATTATATTGACATATTGATTTTATGAATTTATTTTCTTTTAAATTAAAATGAATATTTGTTTTCCGGTTATTGGATGACGTTTATTTTAATTAAAAAAACATATATTAATTAATCATGAAAAAAATAAAGTTGATAAAGAATCTGTCAGTAGTTTTGTTACTGGCAATAGTGAGCACGTTTATATTTTCTGGGTGTGCGAGTATTACACGGGGGACACAGGAGGTGTTGGTTGTGAATTCGGAGCCTATGAATGCGAGGGTACGTTTATCGAATGGTATGGTGGGGGTTACACCGGCGTCATTTAAATTGGCGCGAGATTCGGTTGTTACGGTTACGATAGAGAAGGAGGGGTATAGGACAGCGGTTGTGCAGGTGAATCATCATACGGCGAATGCTGGTGCTGTGGGTATGGCTGGGAACATAGTATTTGGTGGAATTATAGGGGCTGGGGTTGATGCGATGTCTGGGGCGACGCAGGATCTTACGCCGAATCCGGTTTATGTGATATTGGAGCCGGTATGTGGGAGGAGGGAGTTTGTTTCAAATTTTTAGTTTATTAATTTGAGTTTAAAAGACTTCTTTCAAAGTATTGAAAGAAGTCTTTTGTTTTTTGGGGTTAGAAAAAAATCGTTTTCATATAAATTTTTATTGCTACTTAGGATAGTAGTCCTCATATTCTACGTATCTTTTTAGTGCCCAGGTGGCGGAATGGTAGACGCTGTGGACTTAAAATCCATTGGCCGAAAGGCCGTGGGGGTTCAAGTCCCCCCTTGGGCACCATTATTTTTAATAATGAGGGAGAGAGGAAGCAAGAAAACCATCTAGTTTGGTAGATGGTTTTAGAATAGACCTTTTTCGAAACCGGCGTCTTTTGCATTCTAGCAGCGTTGATACCTTCTTTTCATGCAAAACCGAAGATATATCGCTTGCCTTTATGCCAGATAACGATCCTTCTTCATTCGCAAGTGCTCGACGTACGTTTGTACGCCTGTGCGCTTGCGAACTCAGAATGTCATTACTGGACATAAACTCAAGCGACCTCTCTTCAATTTTGCATAAAAACAAGGTATAAAATTAGATCGGGGTCCTCATGTACATTCGTGTACACTCCGGCCCCTCACAAATTTTTGCCTTGCCAGAACGCAAAATACTTGATTTCGAAAGAGGTCTAATGGGTGTAGAAAGTGGTGGCGAGACCCGGATTTGAACCGGGGACACAAGGATTTTCAGTCCTCTGCTCTACCAACTGAGCTATCCCGCCGTAATTTCAAAAGAAGTCTGATGAATATAGACCAAGTTAATGGTGAAAGTTTGAAGGTCAACTCAATTTTTAAATTATTTTTCGGCCTAGGGTGAGGATTCTCTTGATTTAGGGTATCATTTTTTGCTTTTCATTTTAGGAACTTTGTTTAGAGTATATTTTTTGCTGACAGTCAATGGATAAGAAAGATCGCATAGTTATAACTGGGATTGGGCTTACTGCGCCGAATGGTAATTCTGTTGAGGAGTTCCGATATAATTTGTTGAAAGGAGTGGCAAATATTCAGCGAATTGAGATGAGGTATATGGGGAGGGTGTTGGCGGGGGTATGTAGTTATGATGAGTTAAGGTATCAGAAGCGAAAGGAGGTACGGAATGGGACGAGGGCTGGGAGTATTGGGGTATATTGTGCGAATGAGGCTATTCGTAATTCTGGGGTTAATTGGGAGGTTTTTGATAAGTCACGGGTGGGGATATATATTGGGATTACTGAGCATGGGAATGTTGAAACGGAGAATGAGGTTTTCAATATTTCGCAGTTTGATTATGATGTTAAATATTGGAGTCATCATCACAATCCGCGGACAGTGGCGAACAATCCGGCTGGGGAGATATCGATTAATTTGGGGGTAACGGGGCCGCATTATACGATAGGAGCGGCGTGTGCGGCTGGGAATGCTGGGATTATACAGGCGGTGCAGATGCTTCGACTTGGGGAGATTGATTTTGCGCTTGCTGGTGGGGTGAGTGAGAGTTGTCGAACGTTTGGGATTTTTGCGAGTTTTAGGAGTCAGGGGGCGCTTGCGGAGCATGAGGATCCGAATAAGGCGTGTCGACCATTTGATGAGGATCGCAATGGGATAGTGGTGAGTGAGGGTGGGTGTATATATGTTATTGAGCGACTTGAGGATGCGCTTAAGCGTAGGGCGTCGATTATTGGGGAGGTAGTGGGGTATTGTATTAATTCTGATGCGACGGACGCGGTTCTTCCGAATCCACAGCGTCAGCGGGAGTGTATAGGACTTGCGTTGAAGAAGGCGCAGATAACAGCGGGTGATGTAGATATAGTGAGTACGCATGCTACGGCGACGCATATGGGGGATAGGCAGGAGTGTGATGCGATACGGGCTATTTTTGGTAGTTCATCGAAGACTTATGTGAATAATACGAAGAGTTTTATTGGGCATACGATGGGAGCGGCTGGGGCGTTGGAGCTTGCGGGTAATCTAGCTTCTTTTGAGGACAGGTATGTTCATGCGACGATTAATGTAGATAAGCTTGACCTTGCATGTAATTTAGATAATTTGGTTTTGAATCGTGCGCATAAAGTTGACAAAGTGGATTGTATTTTGAACAACTCGTTTGGCATGCTTGGCATCAATTCAGTGCTTATCGTAAGAAAATATAATTAGTTTCAACCAGTCATAAAATGACTCATCAAAAAGTAAAAGAAATCATTATCGAAATTATTAGCAATATTGCTCCGGATGAAGATCTGAGTGATATAAAATCGCATGTTCCGCTTCGAGATCAGCTTGATTTGGATTCCATGGATTTTCTTGACATAGTAATGGAGCTTCGGAAGAGGCATAACATTGAGGTACCGGAGGCAGATTATCCTCGGCTTGCGTCTCTTGATAGTTGTGCGGAGTATTTGTCGCCGAAGTTTGCATCTAATTTTTAACGACCTGGATATGGGTGTGTAACGTTATTTTGTTTTGAATAAAACGGAGGGAGAGCATTTTGATGTTGTGGTTATAGGAGCGGGGATGTCTGGGCTTGCTGCGGGGATTCGGTTGGCGTTATTTGGTAAGAAGGTTTTGTTGCTTGAGCGTCATAATGTTATTGGGGGGCTTAATAGTTTTTACAGTATTAATGGTCGTAAGTACGATGTTGGGTTGCATGCGATGACGAATTATGCGCCTGGGGTAAAATCAGGGTCGCTTAATAAGATTTTCAGGCAGCTGAGGATTGGTGCGGAGGAGTTTAAGTTAAGGCCGCAGAGGCAGTCGAGAATTGTTTTCAACGGATGTAGTTTGGGTTTTAGTAATGACATAGATTTGCTGAAGACTGAGATTGGGGAAAAATTTCCGTTACAAGTGGATGCTTTTTGTAATTTATGTGAGGTTGTGGATAGTGAGTTTAGGGTGATTTTGCCTGGGGGGTGGGATGTGTCTGCGTTGGAGATTTTGCCGCAATATATTTCGGATCCTTTTTTGATTAAGATATTGTTGTTACCGTTGTTGTATTATGGGAGTTCGCAAGAGAATGATATTTCATGGAATCAGTTTGTGGTACTTTTCAAGTCAATTTTTCTTGAGGGATTGGCGAGGCCATGTGAGGGGATACGTCTTATTTTGCGTATTTTAAAGGACAGGTACAAGAGTTTGGGGGGGGTACGTAGGATGAAGTGTGGGGTGCGGCAGATTAGAACGAGAGGGGATGGGGTGGATAGTCTTGTTCTTGATGATGGGAGTGTAATTACAGCTGACCACGTTATTTCTTCGATTGGGTATCCTGAGACGCTTCGTCTTTGTTTGGATAGATCGGGGGTGGAGTTGGAGGAGAATGTGGGAAAGCTTTCATTTGTGGAGACGATTACAGTTATGAAGGGGGAGCCCAGGGCATTGGGTTGGGAGGAGACGATCATATTTTTTAATGACACGGCGCATCTTGAATATAGGTGTCCGGATGGGCTTGTGAGTACAAATTCAGGGGTGATATGTATTCCAAATAATTACGATTATGGGGATTTGGAGGGGCTTGAGGAGGGTTATTTACGTATTACGGCACTAGCTAGTTATGATTTATGGAGTAGTCTTAATGAGGAGGAGTATAGGGAGCAAAAAGAGATTGCGTTCAATAAGCTTCAAGGTAAGGCATTGGAGTATTTGCCATTTGTTGATTCTGGATATTTTAAGGAGATTACATTGGCGTGTGATATGTTTACGCCTAGGACGATTGCGAGGTATACGGGGCGTTTAGGAGGGGCGGTTTATGGGGCTATTCACAAGAATTTTACTGGAGAAACGCATCTTAAGAATCTTTATATTTGTGGTACGGACCAGGGGTTTCTTGGGGTAACGGGTTCGATGATGAGTGGGATAGCGATGGCAAATAAGCATGTGTTAGCGAGGTTTGAGTAAAGGGCAATTGAAACCGGCGTCTTTGATTTTTAGGGGGTGTTAAAGATTTGGTTTTGAATGGGTATGAGCTGAATAAATACAAATTTTTAATTCGAAACCGGCGTCTTTTGCGTTCTAGCAGCGTTAAAAATTTGATCGAGGTCCTTATGTACATTCGTGTACACTCCGGCCTCTCACAAATTTTTGCCTTGCCAGAACGCAAAATACTTGGTTTCGAAAGAAGTCTAATACAATTTTTTTCTTGTTTTATTTTTAAAGTTTATTTATCATGAACTCATGGGGCCATGTTGCATGGAACTCCGGTCAAAAATAACAATAGCTAAAGATTATGAAAACAATACAAATGCGGACTGCGGTCCAGTTTCTAGCGGTGTGTGGATTGTTTGTGGTGTTGAGTATGGCACAAACATTGTTTGCAAATGATGGAAGTACGCTTGTGGTTAAAAATGATACAAGTTTTGATCTTTGTATAACGGAGATAGGGATGACGGATGGGACGACTGATGGGTGTTCATGTCTTCTTGATAAGGTAGTTGAGCATGCGTTTGATTATGGGCAGCCTCTTAAAGCTGGTGAGGAAGGAAGGGCTACGTGGTCTTCTTTTACGATAGAAGGAGTTAAGTTTAAACTCTACAGTCAGGATAAGGAAGATCTTAAGATTGATGGTCAGAATACGAGAAGGATTGATCTTACGGCTAATGTATTAGTGCCAGTAGGGGAGGAGGGAACGGAGTATCAAAATCGCTGTCTACCATCTTATGATAAAATTCATACACTTACAATGCTTAGTCCTGGACTAATGATGCATGCAGTAGGAAAGATTCATGTGAGAAGCGAGTGTTTGAAAAAGGGTAATCATACTTCTATTAGATTGTTTTTCACAGAGATACCATTGAGTTCAAGTGAGGAATAGGTTTGGATTGATATTCGACTTATTTTGAATAAGAGACTCCCTGCGGGCTTTATGAGGGCTTAAGCGGGGAGTTTTTTTGTTACTTATCGCAATTTGATATTAATACAGATTAGTATGGTATTGATGATGAGTAGATTTGGCTAGTATCTTTTATTTTCAAGAATACTTCTTTTTTTCTTGCACCTTATCAATCTTTAATCAATTATCTCTCTCGGCCGGGTCCTATGCAACGCAGGGCCAGTCAACTCCGTCAGGTCTGGAAGGAAGCAGCGGTCACTAGGATCCTCGTGTGCCGTAGGGTGCCTGGCCACTTTATTTAGTTTTTGTTATGGATTCGAATGCATATCAGGTGATTGCGCGTCGTTGGCGTCCTAAGCAGTTTTTGGAGCTAGTGGGGCAGGAGCATATTGTGCGTACGTTAACGAATGCGATTGAGAGGAATAGAATTGCGCATGCGTATCTTTTTGTAGGGCCGCGTGGGACTGGGAAGACATCTACGGCGCGTCTTTTTGCGAAGTCACTGAATTGTACGAATGGGCCGTCTATTACGCCTGCTGAGGACTGTCCTATATGTAGTGCGATAATGGAGGGGACCTGTCTTGATGTGATTGAGATTGATGGAGCATCGAATAACTCGGTGGACCAGGTACGGGATTTGCGAGATGATTGTCGGTATGCGCCTACTGAAGCGCGGTACAAGATTTATATTATTGACGAAGTGCATATGCTTTCGAATGCAGCTTTTAATGCACTTTTGAAGACGCTTGAGGAGCCACCTGGGCATGTAAAATTTATATTTGCGACAACGGAGTCGCATAAGGTGTTACCTACTATTGTGTCACGGTGTCAGCGTTTTGAGTTTCGGCCTATTTCTGAGGGTGTTATTGCTGAGAAGTTAAAGATTATTTCGAAAGCGGAGGGTCTTGATGTTGAGGATGGGGTATTTCTTTCAATTGCTAGGCTTGCTGCTGGGGGTATGAGAGATGCGCAGTCTATTCTTGATCAGCTTATTTCTTTTTGTGGCAGTAAGATTACGGAAGAGGATATTATTAATGTTTATGGATTGGCGTCATCTGGGGAGATAAAGGCATTGACTAGGGCGATGGCATTTGGTAATTACCGGGAGATAATTCGAATGGTTACGGAGTTTAGTGAGCAGGGTAGGGACTTGTATCGGATTTTGCAGGATTTGCAGAACGGGGTTCATGGAGCATTGATGGATTCAATTAAGAACGAGAATAGCAGTGAGATTTTGGGGGTTGCGAGGACTACGGAGTCATTGATGCGAATGTTGGAGGTTCTTCGTTGGGGAGAGCAGGCGCTTCGAACGGGACTTTCTGAAAGGGTAAATTTTGAGCTTACGATACTTAAGGCGGTTGAGCAGAGTCGAGCTCGACCGATTGATTCTCTGATTAAAGAGATAACGATGCTTAAGGAACAATGCTCTGAGGATTCGGGGCAAAAAAAAAATACAGAGATTGAGTTAGTTGTTTTGGAGGAGGGTGTAGATTGTGGATTAACAGAGAGATGTGAGAGTGGGGTAATGGAGGGCAAGGTTGAGGCTGTTGAAATTCGTGGAGTTAAAATAGACCCTTGGGATTTGGCGAAGAGTAAGCTTTCGGAGTCGATACTTGATATTTTAGAAATTCGATTTCGGGCACAATTTAAGGGTTTACGATGCTTTAATTCTTCTGAATGGCTTAGTATTTGATTAGACATTTTCCGAAAACTATGTAAGTCTAGATTATGGATCTTCGTCAAAAAGCCAATGAACTTGTTGGGCACTTAGGGACCTTAATTAAGGTCGATGGGTTAGTTTTTGATGAGGAAGATACATGTGTTATACTTCTTGATGAAAAAATTCTCTTCATTTTAGAGTTAGTGGAAGATCCTGATGCGATTATTTTCAGTGTTGTTCTTGGAAACCTTCCGGTTGAAGGGCGAGAATCGATGTTTTATGATCTTTTATCAGCTAATTTTTATTGGAACAAGACAGAGGGTGGTACGATAGGTATTGATGATGAAACGGATATTGTTACGTTATGTTATTTGCTTAGTTTTCCACTTAAGGATGATTTTGAGTTTGCAGTTACTTTTGAAAAGCTTGCTAATATTTCGGAGTATTGGGTGGATAAGTTGTTAGTGCACCCTGGTAAAGCTGTGAAGTAATTGATTGAAAGGAGTCTATTAATTATTTATTTCTATAATTTCGTTAAGACTTTCTCTTAGTGCAATCAAGTTTTTCATTGTTGTAATTTCATTAAAATTATTTTTATGAATATAGAATTTACTTATAGTTTCACCATACTCTGTCGAGATTTTAGAAAAAATAATATTAAATCCATGATGAGTGATAGCCTTAGAAAATTGATAAGCTAAACCTATCTGATCTACGCAATGAATTTCAATAACGGTTTTTTTCTCTAAACGCTCGTAGTGCACGTTTACCCGTGGGGTTGTTCTTGAGATTGGATTGAGGTTTGTTTTTGTTAATCGACTATTTTTATGGTATTTTTTTATTAGTAGGGCAATCATTGGGGTGGGATTAATGTTGTTTATTACGATTTCTGTTAGGTTTTTAAAGAATTTTTCTTTTAGGCGTTCATTGGATTCATGATTGGCCTTGGACTCCATAATATGGAACACCATAACGCACATTTGATCAGTCCTTGAGAAGGCTTTTGCTTCTAGGATGTTGAAACTGGATAGTGCAAAAGCACCCATAAGGCTTGCAAATAAACCTGTTCTGTCCCAGGTGACAATAGATACAATGGTCACGCACTGGTCTATATCATATTTCCAATCAATAATAGGCATGAGGGATCCGCTACAGCTTGATTTTTCGATATGCTTATTTGCTTGTTCAAACAATTGAATGTGTAAATTAAACTCCTTTGTACTGTTCATTATGAAGTAGTCATTTGGGTATAGTTTGAGTATCTGTTGGGCTTCATTCTCTGTAATATTAGGATTATGTTTATAAATCGATTTCATGTATAGGCCCATTGAGTCATCGATTTGTAGTTCCATATAGACTTTGTATTTAATCAAGAACGCTAGTGTTTTTTCAAATAATTTAGTATGTAATATTTCTTTATGACTATTCCATAATCCTGGTGCAGTGGCTCTTACATCGCAGTATGTCTGAACATAGAAATAATGTAGCAGTTCGATGTCGCTCACAAATAGTGCAAAAGCAGCAGGGACCTGGGGGTCATCCATATCAAAACGTTCCCAGAATCGAGCCATTCGTTGATCGTTTTTGATTACAAATAAAATGTACTCTTGCTGAGCGGGGTCAATTTCTAGACGATCTAGTATTGGCTTTGCTACTCTTGTTCCTACTTCGGCATAGTCAGAGATTCCACTTGCCTTTCCAAGGTCGTGAAGCAGAATTATTACATACAATAACCAAGGTTTTGTTGTGCTTTTTATTGATTCATAATATCGTTTTTCCTGAGAGTTATTATACATAAATATCTCATCCAGTATCTGTATTGCATTTAATGTATGTATGTCTACGGTATATTGATGATACTGTTCATATTGAATTAAGTGAGTTATTTCTTTAAACTCTGGTAAAAAATGCTGCAACACCCCAAGTTCATGCATTGATATCAATATTGGGTAGACTTCTCCCACAGTTTTCAATATCGAAGAAAAGCAACGATTGGATGAGGGGTTATTGATAATCTTTTCATCAATTAGATGTATTGATTCCTTGATCAACACTTTGATTTCAGGGCTCAATTTCACTCCATATTGCTGCATATGTCTAAACACTCGTATTAATCGAATGGGTTCTTCAATGAAAATGTTTCTTGACTCGAAAGTTAAACAATTATTTTTAATTATAAATCCATTGATATATTTTTTAAGATGATTTCGTTCATTCCTGAAATTACCACCAAATATTTTGCTAATCCAAGAACCATTTTCTTTTCCATTGTTTAGGTGTTTTAATTTTTTTTCAAACTGTTCTAATATTTCTCTTATTGTTTGCGCGTGTTTATAGTAATCACTCATGAATAATTTAACACGAGTAAACACTTTTTCGTGTTTATACCCAAGGTTCCACGCTACCTGTGCCTGTTTTTCAATATTCAAAATGTTGCTTGCTCCATCGTTTTGAAAGTGCAGCTCATTTCTTACTTTAAGAAGAAAGTCATAAGCTTTTTCCAATTGGATTGCCTCACTTCTACTTATCCCT